>OGWG01000049.1_pt1 | contig 19030 bp, 18 predicted proteins | sample 1575911 | NCBI WGS metagenome assembly OGWG01 (sample SAMN07581534, study PRJEB24739) | freshwater metagenome
CCGGAAAAACCTGAAATGCCCGAAAACCCTGAGATGCCAGAAAACCCTGAGATGCCGCTGAATCCTGAAAATCCCGAAGTTCCTTCACCAGAAAAACCTGAGAATCCAGACGCCCCAGATCCTGAAAGATCTGTGAATGGAGCAAATGTAAAGAGATAGCTTCTGGTAAGGGTCTAATAAAGAAGGATATAAATAAACAATACAAATGGTTTTGCGGCGATCATTTAAAAATTCATAACAAGACCAATGATAATTCATGTGATTGGAAAAAATGTAAACAGCCGGGTGAATTTAAAGCGCCTTCGAAAACTGTAGGCGAATATAAATGGTTTTGCTCAGAACATATAAAAATTTATAATCACGAGTGGGATTTTTTCTCTGAAATGTCTCAGGATAAAATTGAGGAATTTATACATTCCGATATTACGTGGCATAAACCAACCTCTAAACTTGGCTCAAAAGATAATTTTTTTAATAAAGTGTGGAGAAATATTTTAGAAGAACAAGATGCTTTTCCTGCCGATTATTTTAAACAATTTGAAAAAAAAACAATTTATAGCTCAAAAGAAATAGAAGCTTTAAAAAAACTTGATTTAAAAAGTAATGTAAAATGGAGCGAAATTAGAGAACAATTTAAAAAACTTGTAAAAAAATATCACCCAGATACAAATTCTGGAGATAAAAAATTTGAGAATAAATTAAAAGAAATAACAATAGCTTATACTCTTTTAAGGAATAATCAAAAAAACGTAAATCATGGACAATAATACTTTTGAAAGTGCACCCGATTTAAAAATTTCTGTAAAGCAAATTTTTAATATTGATACCGATATGACGGTTGAAGGTTTTTCAAAAAAAAATCAATTTGTTCCTGAACTAGATAGCTCCTACAGATTTGACCGTGATACGACTCTTTCAATCCTTGCTGGTTTTGTTTTTAACAAAAGAGTTTTGATTCAAGGGTTTCACGGCACAGGAAAATCAACTCACATCGAACAAGTTGCGGCAAGACTAAATTGGCCCTGTATAAGAATAAATTTAGATAGTCATATAAGTAGAATTGATCTTTTAGGAAAAGATGCGATCGTAATAAAAGATAACAAACAGATTACTGAATTTAGAGAAGGAATCTTACCTTGGGCACTACAAAATCCAGTGGCTTTAGTATTTGACGAATATGATGCCGGAAGACCTGATGTAATGTTTGTTATTCAAAGATTACTTGAAAGTGAAGGAAAATTAACTCTACTTGATAAAAATAAAGTCATTAAACAAAATAAATATTTTAGATTATTTGCAACAGCAAATACCATTGGTCTTGGAGATACTTCAGGACTTTACCATGGAACACAACAGATTAATCAAGGACAAATGGATCGTTGGAACATCGTAACAACACTTAATTATCTAAAACAAGAGAATGAACTTGAAATCATATTATCAAAGTGCCCACATCTAAACAATGCTGAGGGAAAAAAAATTGTACAAAAAATGATTCAAGTTGCCGATCTAACAAGATCTGGTCTTGCTAATGGAGATATTTCAACTGTAATGAGCCCTAGAACAGTGATGACTTGGGCAGATAATTATAAAATTTTTAATGATATTGGCTACTCTTTTAGAATATCATTTTTAAATCGGTGCGATGAATTAGAAAGAGCAATTATCGCAGAATATTTTCAAAGATGTTTTGCCAAGGAACTTACAGAAACATCTGCAAGTGTAAAAATAAATCTCAAAAATGGAAAATGAAAAACAGGCTGAAAATTTTAAAATAGCCATCTCATCAACCATTAAGGCGATAGCTAAAAAACAAGATCTCAATATTCTTTTTTCAGACGCTCCTGCTAAAGAAAGCAATGTTATTAATCTTCCTAAAATTAATTTTGATACTATAGATGAATATCAAAATATTAGAGCCCTAGCAGATTCTGAAGCCTTAAAAATAAAACATAGCAATTTTGAAATTTTAAAAAAATTTGAACCAAGAGGGATAATTGCAAAAAATATTTATAAGAGTGCTGAAAAAATTCGCTATGAAAAACTAGGATCAGAAAATTTTGCAGGAATAAATCTAAACTTTAAAAATTACTATCAAAAGAAATTTAAAGAACAAAATGATGATTTCTATAACAACATTGAAAAAGCTTTTGATATTATTTTAGCAAATCACCTACTTAATCTTGACTTAAATATTGAAGAAAAAAAGAGCTTAAAAAATTGGAATAATACTATTAATGAACAAATTAAAGATAAATTAGATTTATTAAAGAAAAACATTTCTAATCAAGAAAAATTCTCAACTATTTTAAACTCTATTATTCAAGATCTAAAATTAGAAGAAAAGTTAACTCCTAATAATAGTGATAATGATAATGAACAAAAAAATGAAAATAAACTTAAAGATCAAAATGATAATGAGATTAATCAGGATAAAAATTCTAATAAGCAAGACTTTAATATTGAAAGTATAATTCCTGATGTTGAAATTGATGCAAATGAAAGTGAGCGACAGTCTTTAATTGAAGACGAAAATAGCTCAAATGATGAAATAAAATCCTCTAATATTAAAAAAAATAATAATGAAGTTAAATATAAAATTTTTACAAATAAATTTGACAAAATTATTAATGCTGAAGAAATGGTTGATTCTAGTGAAATGATTAAATTTAGAGAAAATTTAGACAATCAATTAAAATCTTTTCATAATTTCATTTCGAGACTTGCAAATAAATTACAAAGAAAATTACTCGCATATCAAAATAGATCTTGGGAGTTTGATCTTGAAGAAGGTATGCTTGATACGGCAAAACTAACTAGAGTTATCATCGATCCCCATAACTCTCTTTCTTATAAGAAGGAAAAAAATACGAATTTCAAAGACACAATAGTTACTTTATTGATCGATAATTCAGGATCGATGCGAGGTAGACCTATCTCTATTGCGGCCATTTGCGCCGATATTTTATCGCGCACACTAGAAAGATGTTCTGTAAAAGTTGAAATATTGGGGTTTACAACTTTAAATTGGAAAGGCGGGAAAAGTAGGGAGCTATGGTTAAAAAATAAAATAAACAATCCTGGAAGATTAAATGATTTATCGCATATTGTTTATAAATCTGCAGACACACCATGGCGTAGAGGAAAAAATAATTTAGGATTAATGTTAAAAGAGGGAATCTTAAAAGAAAATATTGATGGGGAAGCAATTTTATGGGCCTACCAAAGATTAAAGAAAAGAAGCGAAGAAAGAAAAATTTTAATGGTAATATCTGATGGAGCCCCTGTTGATGACTCAACCCTCTCTGTAAACCCAGGAAATTATTTAGAAAAGCACTTAAAAAATACTGTAAAATGGATTGAGAATAAAAAAGATATTGAAATTAACGCTATTGGAATTGGTCATGATGTTACTAACTATTATAGCAAAGCTTTAAAAATTGCAGACGTACAAGAACTTGGTGACGCATTAATTGATCAGCTGGCAGATTTATTTATTGAAGAAACAAGAAAAAAGAAATTAAATTAAATAACTTTATACTTTGATATTGCCAACCTAAAAGGAAGAAGCATAACAAAATCCACTAACAATTTAACTGTAAAATCACCTAAAGCTAAAGTTATCCAATTGATGTCGGTTCCATAAAAAGCAATGCTAAAAAACAATATGGTATCTAATAGCGAACAAAGAAGTGACGAAACTAGAGGAGGAATAAACCAAGACTTATTCCTTAAAAAATCAAAAACTTTAATATCTAATAATTGCGCGGCAAGAAAAGCTATTCCTGAACCAATTACAATTCTCGAAACAATAAACTCTTGAAGACTTAAAATAAAAGATAATATTAGTCCAGTTAAGAACCCTGCAAACACAACTTTACGAGCAAACTTTTTTCCAAAGAAACGATTTGCAAGTTCTGTAATAAAAAAAGAAACTGGGTATGTAAAAGCACCCCAGGTTATTATTTCATTAAGCTGAAAGTAATTAAAAGGGAATTGAACTAAATAATTAGATGAGCAGATCACCACTGCCATAGCAGATGTGTACCAAAATATTTTTTTGGAAAAAATCAAAATTAACTAAACTTTTTTAATTTCTTTTTTAACTTTTACTTCTTGTCTAACTTTTTTTACGTGGGGTACAATAGTTAACAAAAGTTTTCTTATTTTTTTTACTCTAGGAGATAAATTTTTATTTTTAGCTCTCAATAAAAACTCATCAATTCCACCTCTAAAATCTACAGCTTTAATTGCACGAGTACAAATTTTGATACGAATATCACGATTTAATTTTTCACTTTTAAAAGAAACTTTCTTGAGATTTGGAAAAAATCTTCTTTTGGTTTTATTATTAGCGTGACTGACATTATGACCTGTTTGTGGTCTTTTACCTGTTAGTTCGCAAAGTTTAGACATATTTTCTCCTGCAAGGGATATAGTTAGATGATGAATTTACGTCAAGATATTTCTTATAAATCCTAGATTATTTGCAATAATTGATTTCTTGTTTTTACAAGATTAGTCCAATAATTATTATTTAACCTAAAATTTTCATGTTCCAAGTTTACCTGCCAATCGTAGAGGTCCATGTTAACATTTTATATTTATTATCAATAAGCGGCTTTATTGGTTTCTTAAGTGGTTTACTTGGTATTGGTGGTGGATTTTTAATGACACCCGCTTTAATTTTTTTTGGTATTCCTCCAATGCATGCCATTGCAAATGGATCTAACAATATTTTAGCATCTTCTGTTTCTGGAACATTTGCCCATTGGTACAAAAAACAAGTCGACATTAAAATGGGTATTTATATTTTAAGTGGAGGAATTTTTGGTGCAACCCTTGGTATTTATTTTATTAAATTATTAATTCAAATTGGAAAAATTAATACGATTACTTCAATTTTATATTTTGTATTATTAACTAGTTTTGGACTTTTAATGTTCATTGAAAGTCTTGCTGAGTTTCGCAGAATAAAAAATAAAAAATTTATAAGACGAAAATTTCGTAAACATACCTGGATTCATGGACTTCCATTCAAAGTTAGAATGAACTCTTCAAGGCTTTACATTAGTATCATTCCACCAATATTTTTTGGATTCTTGATTGGAATTATTTCATCCATGATGGGCGTAGGAGGAGCTTTTATTTTAATTCCAGTAATGATTTACGTTATTGGCATGCCATCTAAACTTGTTCCTGGAACATCTTTATTTGTAATGATTTTTGTTATGACTTTTGTAACTTTCTTTCATGCTATCACTAATCATAATATTGATCTTATTTTAGTTTCTATTCTTATGCTCGGATCTGTTGTTGGAGTACAATTAGGAACTAGACTTGGTATAAATTTAAAAAATGAAGAACTTAGAATTTTAATGTCCATTATCATTATTATTTTTGGATTAAAATTTGGCTATTCTTTATTTGTAGAAGAATTAAAATTTAAAATTTTTAAAAAAATAGATAGTCAAGATCACTTAAATTTCTTTCAAGATTTTATTTATCAATTTGTAAATACCAGTCCAATATTATATGCATTAACTGCTGTGATACTTGCTATATTAATTGGATACTTTAGCTCGTTTATTTTTAAAAAACTAAAATATTAATATGCCAATCGAAAAAAAAAAATTAGCAACAATATTGGGGCATCTCGGTCTTATTCCGTTTTTCGCACTTACAATCATTTTTTTTATTTCAAATTTTAATAACTATGTTGTGGATGTATATTTATTTTATGCAAATATAATTTTATCTTTTCTTTGCGGCAGCCAATGGAGTAAAATCTTAAATAGTAATATTTCTAGTAATAAAAATTTATTATTAACTTTAAGTGTTTTAGTCCCGGTTTTTTCTTTTATTTTAGATTTTTTTGCAAACCAAGATATAAAAATTGCAATCTACATGGTGCTATTTTTCGCAACTAACTTTATTGATGGTAAAATATTTTCTGAGTCTAATAATGTTTGGTATTTAAATCTAAGAAAAAGACTAACCTTTTTAGTAATTTTAACTTTGGTGATTAATTTATTTGCTGTCAACGCCTATCGCTTCTTGTAAAGAAGAAAATCCATCTCTTTTTAAAAGCTGAGTTAACTCTTGCTTAATAGATGTTATAACAAAAGGTCCTTTGTAAACTAAACCTGTATAAAGCTGTAATAAAGAAGCCCCTGCTCTTATTTTTTCATAAGCCGAGATTCCTGAGTCGATCCCCCCTACGCCAATTATCGGAACTTTTCCTCTGATAATTTTAAAAAACTTTTTAATAATTAAATTTGAGATTTCTTTAATAGGAGCGCCTGATAAACCACCTGTTTCATTTTTTTGTTTATTAATTAAATTTTCTCTTAATTTAACTGACGTATTTGTTAGAACTAATCCATCTAAATTAAATTCTAAAATACTTTTACAAATCATATCAATATCAACGTCATTAATATCTGGTGATATCTTCAAAACAATGGGGGTTTTACTACTTAATGTACTTTTTATATTCAAAATTTCACTTAATAATTTTTTTAAATTTTCTTGTTGATGAAAATTTCTTAAATTTTCAGTATTGGGTGATGAAATATTTATGCATATATAACTGCATAAATTATGAAAATTTTTAAAACATTCTACATAATCGTCAACTCGCGATGCACTATCCTTGTTCGGCCCAATATTAACTCCTAAAATTCCCTCTAAACTTTTACTCTCAATTCTACTTCTAATTTTAACTAAACCCTGACTTGGAAAACCCAAACGATTAATAATCGCTTCATCTTCTATTAATCTAAAGACTCTTGGCTTTATATTTCCCTCTTGTGCTTTTGGAGTAATAGTTCCAACTTCTACAAAACCAAATCCTAAAGCAAACATCTTATCAAATACCTCGGCATTCTTATCAAATCCTGCTGCTAAACCTAATGGATTTGAAAATTCTTTTCCTAAAATATTAATTTTTAAAATTTCATCATCTTTTGATGAAAAAATAGGAATATAAAGATTTTTTAAAAACTGAATGGCTAAGGAATGGGCAAGTTCAGGATCCAGCTTATTAATAAAAGAATTAATAATCTGAAAATTCATTTTTATGATTAATCATTAATAGATTTATTAATTAAATTTACAGTTTCTTTAATACCATAAAAACTTATAAACGAGCCCATTCTAGGCCCCTGTTCATCTCCAAAAAGTACCTCATAAATCATTTTAAACCAATCTCTTAGCCTCTCTTTTGAATAATGTATCTTGCCAACAGTATAAACTATGGTTTGGATCTCCTCTGGCTGAAGATTTGGACTCATTTTAGAAATTTGCTCAGAAAGATCTTGTAGTGCTTTTTTTTCTATTGGATCAGGTTTTCTAAATTTTTTATTAATTTTTACAATATCATTAAAATAATTAATCGCGTTTAAAATAAGTTTTGCAAGAATAGGATGTTTTTCTTTAACTAAATTTGGACTAAAGTTCTTAATAAATTTCCAAATAACATCTTCTTTATCTGTATTACTTACGCTGACTAAATTAAGCAAAATGTTAAAGGAAATAATTATTTCTTCTTTTGGTGGATTTCCATCATGAATATGCCAAACTGGATTTCCAAGTTTTTCTTTTTCTTCTTGTTTTTCAAATTTTTCTAGAAAAGAAAGATACTCATCGACTGCCTTTGGAATAACTTGAAAGTATAGTTTTTTTGCTCTGGTTGGATTTTGATACATATACAAAGATAAGCTTTCCGGAGATGCGTACTTAAGCCATTGTTCAATTGTAATTCCATTCCCTTTTGATTTAGATATCTTTTCTCCATTTTCATCTAAAAATAACTCATATGCAAATCCAGCTGGTGGTATTCCTCCTAAAATTTTACAAATTTTGCTAGATAATTCAGCACTTGGTATTAGGTCTTTTCCATACATTTCAAAATCAACTCCAAGAGCAAACCAGCGCATAGCCCAATCGACTTTCCACTGTAACTTACATGCTCCTCCTGTAATTTTTGTTTCAACTTTTTTATTTCCATTTTGATAAATAATAGTTTTAGTATCTAAATTTTTCTCAATTACAGCAACCTCTAATACTTTTCCTGTCTCAGGACATATAGGTAAAAATGGACTGTACGTTTTTCTTCTTTCAGGACCAAGAGTTGGCAAAACAACTTCCATAATTTTATCATAGTTTTTCAAAACTGCAGTTAGAGCATCATCGAATTCACCTTTGGTATAAAGTTCAGTCGAACTTTTAAATTCATATTTAAAATTAAAATCATCTAAAAATTTTTTTAACATATTGTTATTATGTTCTCCAAAACTCTTAAATTTTTTAAATGGGTCAGGAATTGCTGTTAATGGTTTATTTAAATTATCCTCTAAGAGAGATTTATTTGGAATGTTATCTGGAACTTTTCTAAGTCCATCCATATCATCTGAAAATGTGAATAATTTAATTGGTATATTAGATAGTCTTTGAAAAGCATTCATGACCATAGTAGTTCTACAAACCTCTCCAAAAGTTCCAATATGAGGAAGTCCGCTCGGTCCGTAACCAGTTTGAAATAAAACGTAGCCCTTTTTCTCTATTATTTTTAATCTTTTTTTTAATATTTCTCTAGACTCGACAAAAGGCCAGGCTTCTGAATCTTCAAAAAACTTTTTATCAATTAACATTCTTAGATCTTAATTTAATTTGCTGATTAATGATAACTCTTACCTCTTTAAATATTGGATCTTCTAACCTTTTATTAAGTATTGTCCAAGTGTAAGGAATTAATTTTAAATATCTATTTTTCTTATCCCGTTTAAAAAGCCTTGAAAATATTCCAATAATTTTCATAGCTCTTTGCACTGAAAGAATTGAAAATTCTTTCTTAAATTGTTTAATATTAAAATTCTTTTCTTTCTTCGCTAATAATAAATAATAATTTAATAACTTCTGCTTCAACTCATAACTAGTTTTAATCCTAACATCATCTATCAAAGAAAGCACATCGTAAGCTCTTGAACCAATCAAAGCATCCTGTGTATCAATAACTCCAATTTTATTTTTTGAGTCATTCTTATATTGCATCATATTTGAGACATGGAAATCTCTATGAACAAAACAATTATTATAAATAAAATTATTCTTTAAAATTGATAATAATAATTGTCTTAACTTTTTAATTTGAGGATTATTTTTTATTTTAATAATATGAGGTAAGTACCAAATAAAAAATAAATCTATTTCTTTTTTTAAGATACTAAAATTATATTTTTTAAATCGAAATATGTTAGTTCTAAAATTTATTCTTTGTAATTTAATTAAATACTTAATTAACGATTGATAAACATAAAACTTATTTTTAGATCTTTTAATTAACTGAAGATAAGTTTTGTCACCAAAATCCTCCAATAAAGCCAAACCATTTTTATAATTATAATCTATTACTTTTGGCGCATTAATTCCTTCTTTATTTAAAAACTTATTAATTTGAATATAATTTAAAATATTAGATTTTTTTTCCTGTTCTGCAGAAGCAAGAACGTAGGATTTATTTTTTAAATAAATTCTAAAATATTTTCTAAAAGAAGCGTCCCCTTTTATTTCTTTTATTTTATAATTTTCTATATAATTTTTTTTGAGAAAAATTTTTATAATTTTTAATCTTTTACTATTAATCATTAATACTGAATCCTGACCACTTTCCTTTTCCATTAAATTCTAAAAATCTAAAATCTTTATTAGGATCATAAAAAAATTTAATTTGTAAAAAATCATTCAAAGAATTCAAAGTAATTTCAGGCCACTCAATAATATTTATAAAATCTTTTGCTGTATCAAATAAACCTATATTTAAAATTTCTTTTTCTTTTTTTAGTCTATAAAAATCATAGTGAGCAACTTTAAAATCTTTTCCTAAGTCATAATATTGAACTATATTAAAAGTGGGACTTACTATCTCCTCTAAAGGACGTTGATATTTTTGTTGTAAATAATGTATTAGAAATCTAGTAAATGTTGTCTTACCAGCTCCTAAATTACCACTGAGTAATAAAAAATCATTTGGTTTTAAATTAATTGCAACAGCTTCAGCAACTTTTTTTGTGGAATCTAATGATTTTAATTCCATTTAATTGAAACTAATAACGGTATGTGTCTGGTTTAAAAGGTCCTTTTTCAGAAACGCTAATATAATCAGCTTGCTCTTTGCTTAATTTAGTAAGTTTTGCGCCCACTTTTGCAAGATGCAACATAGCAACTTTTTCATCTAAATGTTTTGGTAAAACATAGACTTTGTTTTGATATTTTCCATTATTGTTCCATAATTCTATTTGGGCAATAACTTGGTTTGTAAAAGAAGCGCTCATAACAAAACTAGGATGTCCTGTTGCACAGCCAAGATTTACCAACCTGCCTTCTGCTAATAAAATAATTCTTTTTTTATCTGGAAATTCAATTTCATGAACTTGTGGTTTTATTTCATTCCATTTGTAATTTTTTAATGCACTGACTTGTATTTCATTATCAAAGTGTCCAATGTTGCAAAGAATTGACCTGTCTTTCATTTTTCTCATGTGTTCGATAGTAACGATATCTTTGTTACCTGTGGCTGTAACAACAATATCGGCTGATGCTATAGCTTCATCCATCAACACTACTTGGTAGCCTTCCATTGCCGCTTGTAATGCACAAATTGGATCTGTTTCTGTAACCAAAACTCTTGCTCCACTTTGTCTAAGTGATGCTGCACTACCTTTTCCAACATCTCCAAATCCTGCAACTATAGCAACTTTTCCTGACATCATGACATCTGTTGCTCTTCGAATTGAATCTACTAAACTTTCTCTACAGCCATATAAATTATCAAATTTAGATTTAGTCACTGAGTCATTTACATTAATTGCTGGAATTAATAATTTATTCTCTTTTTCTAATTTTTTTAAAGCTTTAACTCCAGTAGTAGTCTCTTCAGAAACTCCCTTGATATTTTTTAATAAATCTTTGTATTTATTATGTAATAACATAGTTAAATCTCCGCCATCATCTAATATAAGATTTGGTTTCCAGTCTTTCTTTCCATTGATGGTTTGTTCAATACACCACCAATATTCTTCTTCTGTTTCACCTTTCCATGCAAATACTGGTACTCCTTTTGCAGCAATTGCAGCTGCGGCATGATCTTGTGTTGAAAATATATTGCAAGATGACCATCTAACTTCAGCTCCAAGAGCTACCAACGTTTCTATTAAAACTGCCGTTTGAATTGTCATATGAAGACATCCAATTATTCTTGCGCCTTTTAAAGGTTTGCTAGATTGATATTCACTTCTAATTGCCATTAAACCTGGCATTTCAGTTTCAGCTATAGAAATTTCTTTATTGCCAAATTCTGCTAGTTTTAGATCTTTTACTTTAAAATCTTGTGTCATTTAAAAAGTTAATTAACAATAAAACTTAGGTATATCAATTTTATTTATGAACTTTAATCTGCTATTGGCAGATCAATCTCGACTGCCGCGCCTCTTGTATCTTTTTCTTTTAAATTATATGCTTTAATTTGACCTTTGTGAGATTCAACTATATTTTTAACTATATTTAATCCTAATCCAGAGTGTAGACCGAACATTTCCTTGGGTCTGTTGCTATAAAATCTTTCAAAAACTTTTCCGATATTACTTTCATTAAATCCAGGACCTTCATCTGTAATAATTATTTTTGCGGTATTATTAACTCTTTCAATTTTTATTCTTAAAGTACTTTTTTCTGGACTAAATGAAATAGAATTTTCTAATATATTAGAAATAACTTGTTCAATTCTACTTTCAAAACCAATAACAAAAGTTTTTTTATTAATTAAATTATTAATTTCTATTGAAATGTTTTTTTTAGTATTATTAATGACCTGCTGATATTCCTCTGCAACTTTTTTTATAAGTTTAATTAAATCAAATCTAGTTAATTGTAATTTAGCTTCTAAGGCTTCTCCTTTAAGCATATTAGAATAATCTGTAATTAATCTTTCAATTCTTACAACGTCATCATTTAAAATTCCTAATAATCTATTCTTTTTTTCTGGATCTTTAGCATTAGGCAATAATTCTGATGCTGCTTTCAGAGATGCTAGCGGATTTCTAATTTCATGAGTAAGATCAGAGGCAAATCTTTCTGCAAATTCAATTCGTTTATATAAATTGTCAGTCATTCCAGAAAGTGATCTTGATAAATTACCAATTTCATCTTGTCTAAGATTAATTCTGTTAATAATTTTATTATCTGGATGATCAGAACTTGCTGAAGATGCGTAACGCCCTAAAATTCTAATTGGTTTAATAATATTTGCATTTAGAAATATCGAAAATATTAATATAATTGCAGCAACACTTAAAGCTGTTCTAATAACAAAGTTTTTTCTTTCAACAACAGCATTTTCAATATCATTCGACTCTTCCGTAATGACAATAAAGCCTTTATTTTCATTATTTAAATTTAAAGATGATAAACTAACAACAACAAAATTATTTTTAATCTTTCTTGAAAAGGTTAAGACCTTATCAGAACCTAATATATTTAAATTATCATTAATAATTTTATTAAGCAGTCTTTCCTCTTGTCGAGTAGTTAGATCCGGGGTGTCTGGTATACTATCTGTTGATAATTTTCTCTCTTGAACATCTGGTACTTTATAAAATGGTTTAGCATTTATATCTAAGGAATGAGCATCTACTATTATTTCTTTTTTTAAATTATAAATTCTAATTTGATTAATGCTGGGTAATAAATATTTATAATTTGTTAAAAAACTTTTAAGATCATCTCTCTTATAGGGAATGCGTTGCAACTCCATGTTTAAAGCGATGTTCTTAATAAGTTTAGAATGTTCTTTCTTTTTATTACCAACAAGCTCCGGTTCAATCGATTGAAGATAAGAAAAAGTTGCTAAAGTTAAAATTGAAAAAAAAAATAAATTTATGAATAAAAATCTTGCTAATAAAGATTTTAAGTTAACAGAAAATTTCATTCTATTTAACTAACATTCCAGCGATAACCACTTCCATATCTTGTCTCGATTGCTGAAAATTTTGGATCGATTTTTTTAAATTTTTTTCTTATTCGTTTAACATGACTATCTATAGTCCTGTCTTCAATGTCATTGTCTTGCTTGTATGCAATATTCATTAAGTAAGCTCTTTCTTTAACAACCCCAGGCCTTTTTGCTAATTCATAAATAATCTTAAATTCAGTGGTAGTTAATTTATCAGGCAAAGGTTTTCCTCCCCACTCACATTCTAATTGCTCTGAGTCCAAAGTTAATCTACCAACGGTTAAAATATTCTTGGGCTGTGAAGCAGTTTTAGGTTCTAGCTTTCTAAATTGAACACGAATTCTTTCAATTAATACTTTAATAGAAAAGCCCCCAGACTTTTTAACATAATCATCTGCTCCTAGTTTTAATCCTAATAATTCATCGACCTCATCATCTTTAGAAGTTAATAAAATTACAGGTATAGAAGATTTTTTTCTTAATTTTTCTAGCAATTCTTCACCATTCATTTTAGGCATTTTTAAATCTATTACTGCTAGATCGGGAGGATTACGCGTCATACCTATGTAAGCACTTTCGCCATCTAGATAAGTTTGTACTTTAAATCCTTCGTTCTCAAGCGCCATTGAAACGCTTGTTAAAATATTTCTATCATCATCAACTAGAGCGATTGTTTTATTCATATTAATTATTTTATAATAATATTTGTATTATCAAAAGTTTTAATGTGCGCTAGTCCAGTTTAGCCCTCCCTTAATATCTACGCTTAAAGGAATAGAAAATTTATAGTCTGGTTCTGAAGCTTTTGACATTATTTCGACAATATCATTTTTTAATTTTTTAATATTATCATCCAAAGATTCGAATACTAATTCATCATGAATCTGCAAAAGCATTTTACATTTTAAATCTTGATCTTTAATTTTTTGATCTATCTTTATCATAGCGAGTCTTAAAAGATCCGCTGCAGTTCCTTGTATTGGAGCATTAATAGATGCTCTTTCTTGAAAAGTTCTTAAAGTATGATTTTTATCATTAATATTTGGAAAGTTGCACTTTCTACCGAATATTGTTTTCACATAACCATATTTTCTACAACTTTTTAATGTTTCGTTCATATAATCTTTTATTTCTGGAAATTTCTTAAAATAGGATTTTAAGAAAGATTCTGCCTCAGTATTTGAAACTGAGATTTGTTTAGCAAGACCATATGATGAAATTCCATAAATAATTCCAAAATTTATTGCCTTTGCTTTTCTTCTCATTTCTTCATTAATTTCATTTTGCTTTACTTCAAAGATTTGAGCTGCAGTAATGTTATGAATATCTTCAGAGTTTAAAAAACCCTTCTTTAGCTCTTTAACATCTGCCATGTGTGCAAGTATTCTCATTTCAATTTGACTATAATCTGCTGAAATTAAAAAATTACCTTTTTCTGCTATAAACGCAGAACGTATTTCCCTTCCTTCTGCAGATTTAATTGGGATATTTTGGATATTAGGATCACTAGATGCAAGTCTACCTGTATTGGTAGCAGCTAGTAAAAAAGATGTATGAATTCTTTTAGTTTTTGGATCAATAAATTCTTGCAAACTGTCAGTATATGTATTTTTTAATTTGGATTTTTGTCTCCAATCTAAAATAAGTTTTGGCAAATCATGTCCTTGGAAAGCTAAATCCTCTAAAATATTAACATTTGTAGCGTAATTACCTTTTTTCGTTTTCTTAGTGCCAACAATTTTTAGCTTTTTATAAAGAATATCACCAAGTTGTTTTGTGGATGCAATATTAAACTGCTCGCCTGCAAGTTCATAAATTTTTTTTTCTAAAACTTTTAAATCTTTCTCAAATTTTAATGATAAATTTTTTAGAATTTTTTCATCAATTTTAATTCCATTTTCCTCCATCTGCGACAAAACTTGAACCATTGGTTTTTCAAGTTCTTCATAAACTTTCAGTACCTCTTCTTTAAAAATTCTATTATTAAAAAAATTATATAATCTTAAAGTAACATCAGCATCTTCAGCTGCATATTCCGTAGCTTTATCAACATGAACCTTATCAAAAGTAACTTGTGACTTTCCAATGCCAGCAACATCTTTAAATGAAATAGTTTTATGATTTAGATGAATCTCAGAAAGCAAATCCATGCCATGACGATTTATTCCAGCATCGAGCACGTAAGACATTAACATGGTGTCTTCAATTGAATTTAGATGTATCCCATATTTTTTAAATATTCCAAAATCAAACTTAATATTATGTCCAATTATTTTTATACTTTTGTCTTCAAGAAAAGGTTTGATCTTTTTAATAACAGCATCGGTATCTAACTGAAATTTAATCTGCTTATCCTCTTTATTAGAATGATTTAAAGGCACGTAATAAGCATCACCCTCTTTTACGCATAAGGAAATTCCCACTAAATCAGCCTGTCTAATATTTAAAGAATTTGTCTCAACGTCAACAACGACTGATCCTTTTTTTTCAGCTTCTTCTAAAATTTTTTCTAGCTCAGATAATTCAAATACTGTTTTATAATTTTCTCTAGAAACTTTTGCGCTTGAGGAAATACTTTTTTTGGTTTCTTCTAAAACAATTTCTCTTTTATCAGTTTGTGCTCCATAAACCTTTTCAATTCTTTCTAAAAGTCTGGTAAATTCCATCTTTTTTAAAAATGAAATAATTTTTACTTTATCTAAATCCTTAACTGTAAAATCCTCAACTTTTTCAACTATAGGAATATCGTCTTTTAGAGTTACCAATTTTTTACTAATAAGCGCATTCTCTTTATTTTCAGAAATTGTCTGTCTTCGTTTAGGCTGTTTAATCTTATCAATATTTTTTAATAAGTTTTCTACTGAACCAAATTCATTAATTAACTCCGCGGCAGTTTTAACTCCTATACCTGGAACTCCAGGTATATTATCTGAACTATCTCCCGCTAATGCTTGTACTTCAATAACTTTATCAGGTGTTACACCAAATTTTTCCTTAACTTCTTCAATACCAATATCCTTATTTTTCATTGAGTCAAAAAGAGTTGTTTGGTCATCAATTAATTGCATTAAATCTTTGTCGGATGAAATAATCTTTACCCTTATATTTTTTTTTATAGCTTCTTTTTTATATGTAGCTATTAAATCATCAGCTTCATAATTTTCCATTTCTATACTAGGTAAATTGAAAGCTTTTACAGCTTCACGTATAAAACTAAATTGAGGTATTAAATCCTCTGGAGTTTCGGTTCTATTTGCTTTGTATTCTGAATAAATATTATTTCTAAAATTCTTTCTAGCACTATCAAATATGACGGCTATATGGGTTGGTTTTTCGTGACCATTTTTTAATTTTGCATCCTCTAAAAATTTGTGGAGCATATTACAAAATCCACTTACAGCCCCAACTGGCATCCCATCACTTTTTCTTGTAAGTGGTGGAAGAGCATAAAATGCTCTAAAAATGTAACCAGAACCATCAATTAGATAAAGAAGGTCTGTTTTTTTTGAATTGGTCATTAAATAAATATTATCTTATAAATACAAAAATTATATTACATAATATTAATGGAAAATTTTTTAGCACTAGAAATTACTAATCTTTCAAAAGAATTTAAGACAAAGCAAAATACAATCCATGCTTTAAAAAATATTAACTTAAGTGTTAATAAAGGAGAAATATTTGGTTTATTAGGTCCAAATGGAGCAGGTAAATCTACATTTATAAATATTCTTGCAGGAACAGTTATAAAATCTTCCGGTTTAGTAAAGGTGTGGAATTTTGATCTAGATAAAAACCCAAGAGAGGTAAGAAGTTCCATTGGAATTGTGCCTCAAGAAACAAATCTTGATCCATTTTTTTCTCCAAGAAAATTACTCGAAATTCAAGCTGGAATGTATGGAATAAAAGCAAGCGAAAGAATCACAGATAAAATTTTAGAAATCACTATGCTTAAAGATAAAGCAGATTCTTATGCTCGAAGTTTATCTGGAGGTATGAAAAGAAGATTATTGGTTGCAAAAGCACTTGTTCACCGACCTCCTATTTTAATTCTGGATGAGCCTACTGCTGGCGTTGATGTAGATCTTAGACAGCAACTTTTAGAAAACATTCAACAGCTTAACAAACAAGGTGTAACAATTATTTTAACAACACACTATCTGCAAGAAGCTCAACAATTATGCAATCGAATTGCAATTATTAATAATGGTGAGTTAATAGCATTAGATAAAACTGAAAATTTGCTAAATAATATATTAACAAAAAAAATAATTTTTAAATTAAAAATAGCTAAAAATATTGGAGAAAAACTCAAGTCTGGTCTTAAAATTAGCTATCCAAAATCTGATCTTATTAGCATCACGTATAATAAAAATGAGAATAAAATTGAAGAAATCATATCTGAAGTTAAGGAAAAAAATATTGAAATTTCGGACATTTTAACAGAAGATGCTGACTTAGAAGATGTTTTTTTAAAACTGACAAAAAAAAATGCTTAATAACAAAATTCAAAGTAAAAAACTTTTTTTATTAAAAGAAATTATGTGGTTGTTGCCCATAATTATTTTCTCAACCTTTGTAATTACTTTATCTGCAAAAACTAAAGTTCCATTTTATCCTGTGCCAATGACTATGCAAACGTTCGTAATCATGGCGATCGGTGTTGCTTTTGGAAAAAGAGTGGGCCTTTTAATACTATTAACTTATTTCTTAGAAGGTTTGTTTGGTCTTCCTGTATTTGCTGGCACACCCGAAAAAGGAATTGGATTAAGTTATATACTTGGACCAACTTGTGGATACTTAATAGGATATTTTATTACTGTTTATCTTTCTGGAAATATCAAAGATGAAGATAAAATACTAACAAGAATTACAAAATTAATAATTGCGATTATCCCAACTTATGTGTTGGGAGTTATTTGGCTGGGTACAATATTTGGTTGGAACGATTCTATTTTAAAATTAGGCGTTGCTCCTTTTGTATTTGCTGAACTATTTAAAATAACTTTACTTGCATTGTTAATTCCGCATATTTTTAAATTAAAAAAATATATAAAGTCGTAAATTATTAATATCTAATTATAAATGTTCAAAAACCTTTTGGGTTCTTGGTATTTAAAAAAAAAAATATCAAATGGCTTTTTAGGTAAAGGGTTAGTGTCTTTAAAATCTAAAAAATTAAATAACTTTTTTTATGAAGAAAAAAGCTTAATACACAAAAAAGATACTACTGATGCAATATCTGGCTATCAAAAGTTTGATATTGTTGAAAATAAGAATTTTATAAAATTTTACTTTTTACTAGGTGATAAAAAAAATAAAGTTTATCAAAAATTTAACAACAACCTCAAAGAGAATCTTGTTTCTTGGTACTTTTGTAATAAAGATATCTACAAAACATATTTAAAAGTAATAAATAATAATTTATTTAGAATAGATCACCTAATAACAGGTCCAAATAAAAGAATATTAATACAAAATACTTATTTTAGGTCTTGTAAAAATAATTAGTTATTTTGGTGATCTTTTTGAAAGTATTCTTTGAAGGGTTCTTCTATGCATTTTAAGTCTTCTCGCAGTCTCAGAAACATTTCGGTCGCATAATTCAAATACTCTCTGAATATGTTCCCATTTTACCCTGTCTGCAGACATTGGGTTCTCAGGAGGAATTGCCTTCTTATCTTTATCTGCCAATAAAGCAGCTTCTAAGTCCTCGGCATCAGCTGGCTTTGCAAGGTAGTCTATAGCTCCCGATTTAACCGCTGCTACAGCCGTTGGAATGTTTCCATAGCCGGTTAAAACTATAATTCTACTATCAGCTTTAACTTTGTGGATCTCTTTAACAACATCCAGACCGCTACCGTCGTTAAGTCTAAGGTCTATAATGGCAAAAGTTGGGGGTGAGGCTTTAACTTTTTGATTTGCCTCAGCAACACTAGAAGCTGAGGTAACAAAAAAACCTTTATTTTCCATAGCTTTTGAAAGTCTGTTACGGAATGGATCATCGTCATCGACTATAAG
>OGWG01000050.1_pt1 | contig 19006 bp, 17 predicted proteins | sample 1575911 | NCBI WGS metagenome assembly OGWG01 (sample SAMN07581534, study PRJEB24739) | freshwater metagenome
TTATTAAATAGTATTATTGAAGATGATGATACCGCATCACTTTTGCTAGTCCCTGCAGGATTAGATATAAAAACTGCAAAATTATCCATCGAAAAAGAATTAAAAAAAATTCCATCAGTTACAGGTAATTCAGGCGGCATTAGCGCATCTAAAGAGTTCGTGGTTACTATTGAAGAAGCTAAAAAAATCTCAAAACAAAAAGGGGATGAATATGTTCCAGTTGAAAACATATTAGAAGCAATATTACATACCGATAGGCATTTATTAAAATTATTACAAAATAATGGTTTTAATTTAAATAAATTTAAATCAGCTCTTGAGACAACACGCAAAGGTCAAAAAGTTACTAATGCAACTGACGATGCAAATTATGAAGCATTAAAAAAATATACAATTGATATTACTGAAAAAGCAAAAAATGGAAAATTAGATCCAGTAATTGGTCGTGATGAAGAAATTAGACGTGCAATTCAGGTTCTTTCAAGAAGAACTAAAAATAATCCGGTACTAATTGGTGAACCAGGAGTTGGTAAAACAGCAATTGTTGAAGGACTTGCTCTTAGAATTGTTAATGATGATGTTCCTGAAAGCTTAAGAGGAAAAAAATTATTAGCTTTAGATTTAGGTTTATTAATTGCTGGCGCAAAATTTAGAGGGGAGTTTGAAGAAAGATTAAAAGCAGTTCTTAAAGAAATTACAGCTCAACAGGGCGAGGTCATCGTATTTATTGATGAGATGCATACGTTAGTTGGCGCAGGTGCAGGAGATGGATCAATGGATGCATCGAATATGTTAAAGCCTGCTCTTGCAAGAGGGGAATTGCATTGTATTGGAGCAACCACACTTGCGGAATATAGAAAGTATGTAGAAAAAGATGCGGCATTAACTAGAAGATTCCAACCTGTATTTGTAACGCAGCCATCGGTTGAAGATACCATTTCAATTTTAAGAGGCCTTAAAGAAAAATATGAAATGCATCATGGAGTGCACATTTCAGATAATGCACTTGTATCAGCGGCAGTGCTTTCAAATCGTTATATTACTGACAGGTTTTTACCAGACAAAGCAATTGATTTAATGGATGAAGCATCAAGTAAGCTTCGAATGGAAATAGATTCAAAACCAGAAAATATCGATGAGATTGATAGAAAAGCTATTCAGTTAAAAATTGAAAGAGAAGCTTTAAAAAAAGAAGACGATTCACTTTCAAAAATTAGATTAAAAGAATTAGATGAGAAAATTGCTGAATTGGATAAAAAATCAGCCTCTCTTACGGAAGTTTGGGCAAAAGAAAAAAACCAGATTCAATCTGTTCAAAAGATAAAAGAAGAAATTGAACGTAATAAAGTTTTATTAAATAATTATCAAAAGAAGGGTGATTTAACTAAAGCTAGTGAAATTATGTATGGCAAACTTCCTGAATTAGAAAAGAAATTAAAGGAACAAGATAAAGGAGTAGTTGGTCAATATAAAACTTTAAATAAAGAAGTGGGTGAGAATGAAATTGCTGCTGTAGTTTCTAAATGGACAGGAATTCAAATTGATAAATTATTAGAAGGAGAAAGACAGAAAATTTTGTCAATGGAGAAAGTTATTTCAACTAAAGTCATTGGCCAAAAAGAGGCAATTACTTCTGTAAGTAATGCGGTTCGAAGATCAAAAGCTGGTATTCAAGATCCAAATAGACCATTAGGTTCTTTTCTTTTCTTAGGACCCACAGGAGTTGGTAAAACTGAATTAAGCAAAGCTCTTGCATCCTTCTTATTTGATGATCAAAACGCCATGATTAGAATTGATATGTCAGAGTATATGGAAAAACACTCTGTCAGCAGATTAATTGGCGCTCCTCCAGGATATGTAGGTTATGATCAAGGTGGCGCCTTAACGGAGGCTGTTAGACGTAGACCTTACCAAGTGATTTTATTTGATGAAGTTGAAAAAGCTCATCCAGATGTATTTAATATTTTCCTTCAAATCTTAGATGATGGAAGATTAACAGATGGTCAGGGTAGAGTTGTTGATTTTAAAAACACGATCATCATTTTAACATCCAATCTTGGCTCAGAATTTATTCAAGCTAATAAGAGTGATAAATTAGACGAAAGAACAAAGGAAAAAGTATTGGAAGTTGTTAAAAAATCTTTCAGACCTGAGTTTGTAAATAGATTAGATGACATTATTGTCTTTGACAGACTTCAAAAAGAAGAGATTAAAGAAATTGTTAAGATCCAAGTGAATAATTTAAAAAATATCTTAAAAGATAAAAACTTAACATTTTCAATCACGGATAAAGCTTTAGAGTGGTTAGTGGATAAAGGTTTTGATCAAGAATATGGAGCTAGACCTTTAAAAAGAGCGATACAAAAATATATTCAAAATCCAATTGCAAATTTAATTTTGGATATGAAAGATAAAAAATTAGATGCAATTAAGATTGATGTAGATGGCGATCAATTAGTTTTAAATAATAAAGTATTTGCTATTAATTAAAAATCTAAGCCCACAGTAAAAGAAACATATTTATCAGCAGTTTTTTGCTCTTTAAATTCTTTAGATTGAATATATTGCGTAAGAGTTAGTTTTAAATTTTTATTTCCAGGAATTGGAATTAAAGAATTCACTCCAACTGCAATCAAGCCTACAAATGGTTCTTTGTGCACGTGATGATTGTTTGCAAAGATATTACCATCTAAAGAAAAATCATAAGCAACCGCTTTTAATTCTGCGAGTGCAAATAAATGTGCACCCAGAGGAATAGGCAACATTAACTCTCCTTTATCAGTACAAGTTTCAGAACTTCCAGATGAAGGTGCTGTGTTATCGCAACCAGGATAAGAAGGGGTGCTACCAAAATCATTTGGAATATTAAGACCATATCTTCCTTCTAGACCAAGATTTAGAGAGGTTTCAATGTTGCCAACTCTAAGTCCATAAAATCTTATTAAGTCTTTCGAAATACCAGGAGTGTAAGAATTTTGTTGAAGATCAGATTTAATTTTTTTTTCTATCAACAACATTGCTGCAGGTTCATTGCTTAATTGATTATCCCAACCAGCTGCACGGTAAACATTAAATCTGTCATGAACAAAGTTTTGTGTTTGTCTTGCAAAAGAAGCTGGACCAATAATACCAAGGGTTAATTCTTTGGTATTTAAAACTTGGGTACCATCAAATTGATTTCTATGTCTTTCGTTTACTCCAACCGCTAAGGATAAAATACCAGCGTAAGGTCTATCGTCTTTAATGACACTAGGAGTTTTATCGTCCACTGGGGTGTACATTAATTGAGAGCCAGTAAAGTAGATATTTTTAGAAGAACCTTCTTTTTTTTTAAATAATTCATCATCCATAAATGAAAGAAGGCGCCCATGGAGACGGCTAATAACAGGCAGACATTCATTTCTAACATCTCCCTTAAAATCATGGGTGACACCAGATAAAATTACCCCACTTGTGTAATTAGAGTCCTCATTATTGAAATAGTCATTTTCTATTCTAAAATTATAACTTCTAAAACCTACCTGTTCATCTGCATTACAATTTGCAAATGATGGAGTTGTGAAAAGAATAAAAAGTAGAAAAAGAATCGAATGTCGCATTAAAAATTAAATATTTATCTTTGTAAAAAAAATTTAATACACTTTTCACAATTAAGACACAAATAGTTCATGAAATTATTACATTTCTTATTTAAGTAAGTGTTATGAAAACAAAAACACAAACAATAAAACTAGTGAATGGAAATCAAAGTTTTCCAACGTTAGCTATATCAGAACGAACAGTTGAAGATTTAGCAACGATCGTAGGTGTAGTAGCTATTGTAGCAGCAGTATTAAGTCTGCCGATTGCAATATTTGTACTAACTTACGGACTTGGTAACTAAAATGGCTCCGTACACAAACGACGAATTAGCGTTCTTAAATAAAAATAAAGCTTAAAAATTAAGCTTTAGAACGCTAAGTTGCGTCTAACTAACCTCTTTTTATACTTAATTTATTTAGTAAGTTATTTTTTTTTAATAATAAAAATCATTTATACTCCAACGCAAAATGGCAAATCGATCTAATAGCGTTGAATTATTTGTAAAAAAAATATCTGACTATATGTCAGAAGATTATCTCTATATTGATATTAGTACTTCTATAGGAGATGCAATTAAAGAATTACAAAAACAAAAAAAATCAGTCATTTTAGTTAAGCATAATAATAAACTTTCTGGAATTATCACAGAACAGGATATCGTAAGAAAAGTCACATTCATTTCAGATCAAAATAGAAAAGTTTCAGAAATTATGACTTCACCTGTAATTTTTGTCTACGAAGATGACCTTTTATTTCATGCGGTTGGCAAAATGAGAAAAAATAATCTTCGACATCTACCCGTGATTGATTTGAAATATAAAGTAGTTGGAGTCATACATGCCAATAAAGCTCTTTATGCTGAACTTGGAAAAGTTACAGAGCAAATTGATAAAATGACATTTGATGAATATGATTCATCAGCTTTAATTAAAATCAAGCAACAACAAATAAAAATTGCAGAGAGATTACTAGATGAGAATACTTCTGCTCTAGATATTACTTATTTATTAAGTTTTTTAAATAATGTCATTTTCAGACGCTCTATTCGAATTGCTGAGCGTAAAGTGAATGCAAAAAATATTATAAAACATATTCCAGATTATACTGTTTTAGTAATGGGTTCAGGCGGAAGAATGGAAAGCTTTTTGTACCCAGATCAAGATAATGGAATTATTTATGATCAATCCGATAAAGAAGATCCAAAAAAAGTAGATTTATATTTTGAAGAACTTGCAAAAGATTTTACAAAATCCTTAGACGATGCAGGAATTCCGTTCTGTAAAGGTAATTTAATGGCGACAAACCCAATGTGGAGAAAAAGTTTGCCGGAATGGAAAAATCAAGTCCAAAGTTGGGTGGAAACCTTGAGTGAGCAAAATTTAATTTATGTTGATATGCTTTATGATTTTAGATCTGTTTATGGCAATCCAGAACTTGCAAATGAGCTTAGAGCATTTATTTTTGATAAGCTTATTAATAAAAAAGTTTTGAAATTTTTATTTAAAAACGAAGAGAATAGACAGGCAGGATTAACGTTTTTTGGTAACTTTGTTTTAGAAAAAAAAGATCCGGAAAATAAAGGATTATTAAACTTAAAAGGAGCTGGAACTTTACCGCTTGTTGAGGCTGTTAGGATTTATTCAATAAAAAACCGTGTTAATAAATCTAATACACTTGCAAGGATTGAAGAGTTAAATGCTTTAAAAGTTTTTGACGATCATGAGAAAGATTTTATTATTAACGCGCATCGTTTTTTAACTTATTTATTACTCAAAAACCAAATTGCTTCAGTTAAAATAGGCAAACCTGTAAAAAATTTTATTAATCCTAAATTGTTACTTGATAGAGAAAAGGGATTATTAAAAGTTTATTTAAAAAAAATTAATGATTTAAAAACCAGAGCAAGGGCGGATATCAGTGAAGAATATTTTTAATAGAATAAGATCTTATCTACAAAGAAGAAAAGAGTTACGTGAGCTTTCCATTGATAATGTAGTTTTTACAATTTTAGACACAGAAACTACAGGTCTTAGTGTTAATGAAGGTCATAAAATTCTATCCATTGGTGCCGTTAAAATAAAAAATAATTTAATTATTGAAAATGAGATTTTAGATGAACTGATAAATCCAGAGCGCGATATTCCTTTTGCCTCAAGAAACATTCACTATATCACTGAAGACAAAGTTAAAGATAAGCCTAATATTTATCAATTAGAAAAAAAGATTAATGATTTTATAGAGCACACTATTTTAGTTGGGCATAATATCGATTTTGATATTGGTTTTATCAAAAAGAATGCAGCAAAAACTTCCCTTGCAGGTACAATAAAAAAAATAACGAGTATTGATACAATTTTGCTTAGCGCTGGCTTATTTCCAAGTCTTGAAAGTTATGAATTATCTTTTCTTTGCGATCAATTTAGAATTAAAACTTTTGATCAAATTAGACATTCAGCTTTAGGAGATGCAATTATTACAGCAAGATTATTTTTATTTTTATTAGATACTGCAAAAAGTAGAAATAATGTTCAAAATATTGGAGGTTTAATAAATCTATGCAAACAAGGACGACAAATTCATAGCTTAATGAAAAACTTCAATAAAATTCATTAAACTTTTTTTTAAATAATTAGCTAATTATTAGCCCTTCATGCCGAAGTAAGTCAGGCCAAGAAGACCCACACAAACAACGATGATTATAAAAGTTGTCATTTATTTCCCCTTTTTTTATTTTTAATAGTGAAGAATATGATCCTATTTGTTCTTATTTCAATATGTAATTACCGGCCAATTTAGTGCATAATCTTACTCATGCAGTCGGTTGGCTTTAATTTTAATAACAGTTATCTCTCTCTAACTGAGATGATGATGGCAAAGGTTTTGCCAACTAAAGTTAAAAATCCAAAGCTTGTAATTTTAAATCATGAACTTGCAAAACAATTAGGACTAAATTTTTCATCATTAACTGAACAACAATTATCTCAGTTATTTACAGGAAACACTTTACCAGAAGGATCTACTCCAATTGCTCAGGCCTATGCGGGACACCAGTTTGGCCATTTAGTTATATTAGGGGATGGCAGAGCTATTGTTTTGGGCGAGCACATTACACCAACCAACCAAAGATACGATATTCAATTTAAAGGTTCTGGTAGAACTCCTTATTCAAGAGGAGGCGATGGTAAAGCTGCGCTTGGTCCGATGCTCCGTGAATATATTATCAGTGAAGCCATGTATCATTTAAATATCAGAACAACTCGCAGTCTTGCTGTTGCAACGACGGGTGAAAATGTAATGAGGGAAACAGTACTACCGGGTGCAATTTTAACAAGGGTTGCAGAAAGTCATATTCGTGTTGGCACTTTTGAATATGTTGCAATTAAAAAAGATCTAACAACTCTTAAAAAACTTTTACAGTATTCAGTAGAGCGTCATTATCCTGAAATAAAAGATTTAGATAAACAGGCTCCGGAATTTTTAAAGTTAGTTATGGAAAGACAAATAGATTTAATCACTGATTGGATGCGAGTTGGCTTTATTCACGGTGTTATGAATACCGATAATATGGCGATATCCGGGGAAAGCATAGATTTTGGACCTTGCGCATTTATGGATCATTATGATCCTAAAACTGTTTTTAGTTCCATCGATCATCACGGTCGATATGCATTTGGGAATCAGCCGATTATTGCTCAATGGAATTTAGCACGACTTGCAGATGCAATTCTGCCGCTTCTGGATGAAGATGAAAATAAAGCAATCGAAATAGGAGAAGAAATTATTGAAAGCTTTAACGAAAAATATGAAAAAAAATTTCATGAAATGATGAAAAAGAAATTAGGCTTTATTACAGATGAGCCTGAAGATGCAGTTTTGATTAAAGAGTTATTAGACACAATGGAGAAGAATAAATTAGACTACACAAATACTTTTAGAGAATTAATGAATGAAAATATTACTCATGAAGGTCTTAAAGAATTTTACAGTAAATGGATGGTTAGAATTGATAAACAAAATAGGAATAAAAGTGAAATATTAACTTTAATGAAAAAGAATAATCCTGTTGTTATTCCAAGAAATCATAAAGTGGAAGAGTCCTTAAAAGAAGCGCACAAAGGAAATTTATTGTCTCTAAACAATCTTCTAAACGCACTTAAAGATCCCTATACAGAGCGAGGAGATTTGATGTTGTATCAACAGCCGGCTCCAGATAATGAAAAAAAATATAAGACTTTTTGTGGAACCTAAATGAAAGATATTGCAGTTATTGGCGCAGGTTTTTCAGCTGCAACACTTTGTTATTTTATCGAAAAAGATTTAGATTTTTATGAAAAATCTAGAGGGGTTGGAGGACGTTGTTCTACTAGAAGAGTGGATAATGTTGGCTTATTTGATCATGGTCTTCAATATATAAAAAGCCACAATAAAGAGTTTAAAAAATTTTTAAAAGATTACTCTATTTGGAAAGGTAATTTTAAAATATTTCAAAATAATCAGCTGATAGATGATTTAGATAAAGAGAGAATAATCCACGAGAACGGAAATAATTCATTAGTTAAAAATTTATTTAGAAATAAAAATGTAATTTTTAATAAAGAGTTGAAAAGTCTTGAAAAAAAATCTGATCATTTTAATTTAATCTTTAAAGACGATACTCAAGAAAATTATAAAACTGTTATTATTTCAGCACCATTTCAGCAGGCATATAATTTAACTAAACAATTTACTGAAGATTATTTTTCAAAATTTAACTTTTCTATGCAGCCTAATTTAACATTAATGATTGCCCTTAATAAGGGTTTAAAACTTAATTTAAGTGCAATTAGTTTTGAGGATGATGATGTTTTAGGATTTGCAGCCAATGAAAATACTAAAAAGAAGGATTTAATTAATAAAGACTTAGAACTTTGGACGATTCAATCCTCATTAAAATATGCAATTAAAAATATTTATGAATATCGAAATAATAAACAAAATTTAATTGATGAAATGTTAAAGAGTTTTTCTATTAAGTTAAAGGTCGATATTAAAAAAGATAATATTGAATATTCAGATATTCATGGTTGGCTTTATGCTTATAATCAAAAAGTGGCAGCGCCTAATTGCTATTGGGACAAAGATTTAAGACTTGGAATTTGTGGAGATTGGTTCTCAGGAGGAAATGCAGAAAACGCATTTACAAATGCTAAACAACTTGCAAAATTAATTTAGATTATTTTTGATTTTTAATTTCTTCAACTTCTTTTTTTAATTTATCAATCTGTGTCATCAAATCATCGATATTTTTCTCTTCCCTAGGTGAAGCTGGCGTTGAATTTTTAGCTTGAGTCTTTTGCCCATAATTAAAAAAATTAAAATCCATAAAATTTGGAAATCCTTTTGTAAAAATATTATTAGAGTTTGCCGCATTCATGGTGTTTGTTAAAAAATCAAACATCATGTTACTTTTTTTATTCTCATTAAATAAAATTATCTGTTTTAAAATATGAGCTGGAATTAAATTAATCCCAGCATTCTCTTTTTCTAAAATTATTTGTGTTAAAATAGTTGAGGTAATATCACTTTGTGTATCCACATCTACTACTTTAAAATCTAATTCTTTTTTAATTAGAGTTACAATATCATCTAAGGTAATGTAAGCACTCGTCTCCGTGTTATATAATCTTCGGTTTGAATATTTTTTAATTTCAATCATGATTGTTTTACATATTGGCCTGGAGCTTCGTACAGTACTTCGTACTCTTTTGCATTAAGTTCAGATGGTTTTTTAAATTCCCCAGAATTTACGGCAAGCCATGAAATCCAAATTGGCCACCATGAACCATCCACTCTTTTAGCACTGTTAAACCATTCATCTTGAGTTTTTCCTTTCTCAAATTTTTTTGTATAGAAATGAAGTTTGCCAGGTTTATTTTCTGTTCCTTGAATAATACCTGCAATATGTCCTGAGTTTGCGAGCACAAAATTAATATGAGAATTGTAAGCATTAAGCCCCTGATAAACTGATCGCCAAGGAGCTATATGATCTTCTGTTGTTGCAACAGAGAATATTGGAGTGTCAATTTTTGATAAATCAATTTCTACATCACCAATTTTGTATTTATTTTTAACGACTAAATTATTTAAGTACATGCAACGTAAGTATTCCGAGTGCATTTTCTCAGGAAGACGTGTGGAGTCCGAGTTCCAATGCAGCATATCAAAAGCGGTTGGTTCGTTACCAAGTAAGTAATTATTTACAACGTAATTCCAGTATAAATCTGCAGGTCTTAAAAAATTAAACGCGGCAGCCATATCTTTACCATCGAAGTATCCAGTTTTTTTCATTTGTTGTTCGATACTTGTAATTTGCTCCTCTGTAATAAAAATTCCAAGTTCACCTGGATCTTCAAAATCGATTAAACTTGCAAAGTACGTAGCGCTAGTAATTTTATATTTATTTGGAACAACTTTTAGATAAGCGAGAGCTAAGGACGCTAAAGTTCCACCTACACAGTATGAAGCAATGTTTGCAGCATTAGATCCTGTTTTCTCACAAACAACTCTTAAGGCTTCTAATACACCCTCTTCAATATATTCTTTAAAAGAAATATTTCTTGAACTTTTGTCAGGATTCTTCCAAGAAATTAAAAAGGTATTAAATTTTTTATCAACAAGATACTTCATCATAGATTTTTTTTCATTCAAATCCATAATGTAATATTTGTTAATAAAAGGTGGAATCACCAACATTGGTTTTGCATACTGTTGATCAGTCGTGCAATCATATTGAATAAGTTCAAAAAGATTATTTTTAAAAATTACTTTACCTTTTGTTGTCGCTAAGTTCCTTCCAATTTCAAATTCTCCAGCTTTAGACTGTTGAATAAAAAGTTTGTTTGGGTGTTTTTCAAAATCTTTTTTATAATTCTCATAACCCTTGGCTAGGTTATTTCCTTTTTCATCCACTGTTTTTTTTAAAACTTCTGGGTTAGTGAAAGCAAAATTTGAAGGGGAGAGCGCACTATTTAATTGTTTTAAATAAAATTGCATAATGCGTTTATCTTTAGGATTTTTAAACTCAACGTTTTCAATTAAATTATTCATAAAATTTGCACTGATTAAATAAAATTGTTTTATGAAATCAAAAAATAAATTTGTCTTCCATTCTTCATTAGAAAATCTTTTGTCTGATTTTTCTTCAAAGATAACTGGGTTAGCCATCCCACCAGAAGCGCGTGTTACAAAGTAAAAGTTTAAATTAGCAATTTGAGAAACCCATTTATTAAGATTATCAAAATATACATTAGGGTTTTGTTGAATTTCAGTTTGAAAATTTTTAAATGACTCCATCATTTTAGCAACAGTTGGAGCAATTAAATTTGATAGATCATTAATAGTAAAATTATTGCTATTTTGATTATTTATTGGAAAAGTCGGAAAATTATTTTGACCAGCTCCTAAATTTTTAAATGACTCGACATACTGATTGTAAATTTTAAGATTATTTTCAAAGACACTACTTAAGTCTTCAAAGTTAATTTTATTTGGTTCTTTTTCTTTGTCTTTTTTTGTCATTTTAGCTTTTTAATAATAGCCTAATAATTAGGCTAAGAGTAATAACCTCTATGTGCTTGTGCAATATTAATATATTGCATTTGCAAAAGAAAAAAGTCATTAAAAACAGTAATTTAGGTTATTTATTGATTTTTAGACTTGAAATATATTGCACTGCAACATAAATATACCTCATTAAATAAATTAAAGGAGTAAACAATGATGACAAATACAAACAATCCTTTTGAATTCTTTGATTTTCAAAAGATGTTATCTGCTCTTAAAATGCCAACAGTAGATGGTAATTCTGAGAGTTTAATCAATGCACAAAAGAAAACTTTAGAAACATTTGCTAATGCATCTAAAGTATTATTTGAAGGCTACAATGCGCTTGCTAAAAAGCAAATAGAAGTACTTAACAAAGCTATTTCTAGCGCTAAAGATGCTACTTCTGAATTAGCTAAGGGTAACCCTCAGCAATCAGCTGGTAAATCTATCGAATTGATCCAAGAATCAATCGTTGAAGCTCAAAATATCGCAACTGATTTCTCTAAAATTGCAGAAAAAACTGCAAAAGAATCTTTTGAAATTCTAAATAAAAGACTTTTAGAAGGTTTAACTGAAATCAAAAAAGTTATCGAAGACGAAGGTAAAAAAGCTTCTGTTAAAAACTAATACTGGTTTTTAACGAAAATTTAGAAGGTTTGGCTTTCAAATATCCCCTTATTTAGGCCAAACCTCTCTAAAACCAAGTAAATTCACACTAGTATTTTAAAAATCTCTTTAGTATAATTTTTTATATTTTAACATTTGGGGTCTTAAATAATGTCCAAAGTTGCTTTAGTTACAGGCGGAACAAGAGGAATTGGTGCTGCAATTGCAAAAAAATTAAAAGATGAGGGATTTAAAGTTGTCTCAACATATGTTGGTAAAGATGAATCTGCTCAAGCATACTCGAAACAAAGTGGTATCGAAGTAATAAAATCAGACGTTTCATACTTTGAAAGTTGTAAAGCTGCGGTTGCAGAAGTTGAAAAAAAATATGGCGATATTGAAATCGTTATAAATAATGCAGGAATAACCAAAGATCGTTTTTTACATAAAATGAATCCTGAAGAATGGAATTCAGTTATCAATACAAATTTAAACTCTCTTTTTAATATTTGCAGAAATGTAATTGAAAAAATGAGAGCTAAGGGATTTGGTAGAATTGTTTCAATCAGCTCTATCAATGGTTTAAAGGGTCAAGTGGGTCAGACAAATTACTCAGCTGCTAAGGCTGGTATTATTGGATTTTCAAAGGCACTGGCATTAGAGAATGCAAATAAAGGAATAACCGTAAATGTAATTGCTCCAGGATACGTTGGAACAGATATGGTTAAAAAAATTGATCCAACAATTTTAAAGGGAATTGTGGGCCAAATTCCTGTTGGTAGACTTGCAGAGCCTGAGGAAATTGCCGCCTTGGCAAGTTATTTAGTAAGTGATAAAGCAGGCTTCATTACCGGCGCTACCTTTTCAATAAATGGTGGCCAGTACATGCAGTAAAAATAAATTTATAAACAAAAGGGAGAGATAAAATAAAATGAGCGATAATGATGTTGTAATAACAAGTGCAGTTCGAACAGCGGTGGGGTCTTTTGGTGGCTCTCTTTCCTCAATGACAGCTCCACAATTAGGAGCAGAAGTAATTAAAAAAGTTTTAGAAAAATCAGAAATTAAACCTGAACAAGTTGACACTGTTTACATGGGTCAGATTTTAGCAGCAGGGGTGGGTCAAAATCCTGCAAGACAAGCTGCAATTCATGCTGGAATACCAGTTGAAAAAACTGCAACGACAATTAATCAACTTTGCGGTTCAGGACTTGCATCAGTTGCCTTTGGTTATAATTCAATTAAATGTGGCGATGCAAATATCGTTATTGCTGGCGGACAAGAAAGCATGAGTAATGCTCCACACTTAATCAATTTAAGAAATGGAGTGAAGTTAGGTGATGGCAAGTTACAAGACTCTATGATTGTGGATGGACTTTGGGATGTTTACAATCAATATCACATGGGTGTAACTGCAGAAAACGTTGCACAAAAATTTCAAATTACAAGAAAAGATCAAGATGCCTTTGCAGCAGCTTCTCAAAGAAAAGCAATTGATGCTATTAAAGCTAAAAAGTTCAAAGATGAGATTATTCCAGTAACTGTGAAAGTTAAAAAACAAGATGTGGTTTTTGATAAAGATGAATATCCAAAAGATGGAACAACTATTGAAAAACTTGAAGCATTAAAACCAGCATTTAAAAAAGATGGAACTGTTACAGCTGGAAATGCATCTGGATTAAATGATGGAGCGGCAGCGGTTAGCTTAATGTCAGGCAAAACTGCAAAACAACACAGCATTGAACCCCTTGCAAAAATAGTTTCGTGGGCAGTATGTGGAGTAGATCCATCTATTATGGGCACAGGTCCAATCCCAGCATCAAGATTAGCTCTTAAAAAAGCTGGTTGGGGTGAAGATGAATTAGATTTAATCGAAGCTAACGAAGCCTTTGCAGCACAAGCCATTGCAGTAAATAAAGAAATGGGCTGGACCGTTGATAAAGTAAACGTGAACGGTGGTGCCATTGCAATTGGTCATCCAATTGGCGCATCGGGAGCTAGAATTTTAGTAACCTTAATTCATGAGATGATCAAAAATCACTCTAAAAGAGGACTTGCAACCCTTTGTATTGGTGGTGGAATGGGAATTGCAATGTGTATAGAGCGTAATTTTATCGATCATAAATAATCCTTAATGGATTTTAAGAATATTAAAGTTAGAAATGAACAAGCTATTGGCTTTGTTCAAATCGATAGAGTTGTAGATAAGAATTCTTTAAATATTGAAACCTCTAAAGAAATTCTGCAAGCGCTTACAAACTTTGATCAAGATAATTCCATTAAATGTATTGCAATTGAGGGCAATCAAAAACTATTTTCGCCAGGTGCTGATATTAAAGAATTACAGTCTTTAAATAAAAACACTGCAGCAGATAAAAAGTTATTCGATGCCTTTGATGAAATTTATAATATTAAAAAACCAGTGATTGCATTGGTGGAAGGCTATGCCTTAGGAGGAGGGATGGAACTTGCGCTCATTTGCGATTTTATTATTGCATCGGAGAATGCAAAGTTTGCGCAGCCTGAGATTAATTTAGGTTTAATTCCAGGGATTGGGGGAACTCAAAGATTAAAGCGATATGCTGGAAAATATAATGCAAATTATCTTTGTATGACAGGCGAGATGATTACAGCGGGTCAAGCTCATAATATCGGAATAGTTAGCGTTGTTTTAAAAGCGGATGAATTTAAAGAAGGCGCAATGAAAATATTAAAATCAATTTCAGAAAAACCCCTTTCAAGTTTAGTTGAGATTAAAAGATTAATTAATAAAGATGCTTCGTTAAAAGATGAACGACAAACTTTTTACAAACTTCTTGATAGTGAGAATAAAAAAATTGGGATTAAAAGTTTTTTTGAAAAAATAAAACCTGAGTGGAAATAGTTCATTGTTTAAAAATTTTGAAAAAAAATTTCAAAAAGTAAATAAAGGAAAAATTTTTTACAGAATTGGAGGATTTGGACCGCCTCTATTGTTATTACATGGTTATCCGCAAAATCATTTTATGTGGCATCAAATTGCAGATGAACTTACAAAAAATTTTACAGTTATTCTTCCAGATCTAAGAGGCTATGGACAAAGTTTTGTCATTAAAGGTGATAGTCAACATTTAAATTATTCTAAAAGAGAAATGGCAAAAGATATGGTTCAATTGATGGATAAAATTGGTTATCAAAAATTTTTATTAGGCGGACATGATCGTGGTGGGCGTGTTGCACATAGATTAGCGCGTGATTACCGAGATAAAGTTGTTGCTTTATGTGTGATGGATATTTGTCCAACTCTAGATATGTATAATGCAACCGATCAGGATTTTGCGACTAACTATTTTCATTGGTTCTTTTTAATTCAACCTAAATTTATTCCAGAAAATTTTATTGCAAAAGATCCAAAAGCTTGGCTAAATTATTGTCTTAAAAAATGGTCAGGAGGATTTAATTTTAAAGGTTTTGAAAAAAATTATTTAAAATATTTTAAAAATTATAAAAGAATACATTCAAGCTGTGAAGATTATCGTGCAGGAGCAACCATTGATCTTGTTCATGATAAAAAAGATTTAAGCAAAAAACTAAATATTCCAGTGCAAGTTTTATGGGGCAAAAATGGAAGGGTTGGAAAAAAGTTTAAGCCTTTAAAAGTTTGGCAAAAGTACACCACTAAAAAAGTTGAGGGAAAAGGCTTTAATTGTAAGCATTTTATTGCAGAAGAAGCCCCAAAACAGACCCTTCAAGAACTTGTAAAATTTTTATCTAAATACTCTAATTTTAATTACTAACGTAAGCAGAAGCACCTCGATTATTTAAATTAATATCTAGGTTCTTATTAATTGGTGGAAAAGCTCTTTGTTGGCAGTCCATTCTCGGACAAGTTCTGCAATTTACTCCAATTGCGATAGCAGCATTTTCATCTTGAATATTTAAAGTATCCGCATAAATAAAATCTTTTGCATATTTAGCCTGACAACCTAAACCAATACTCAATATACTTCGATAAATTCCATGTCGACCAATTCCTTTCTCTATAGTTCTTGCGATACAAACATATTTTTCTCCATCAGGCATTTTTGATAAAGCTGAGTGAATTTTTCCAGGTAACATAAAAGCAGAATGAATATTCCATCTTGGACAAGCACCACCGTAACGAGGAATTTGAATACCTGACAATGATAGTCGTTTTGAAATATTTCCAGCAATATCGGTTCTTAACATATGAAACGGAATTCCTTTCATCTTAGGATCTTGTAAACAAGTGACTCGATGCGCGACTTGTTCAAAGGATACTGAAAAAGTATGTTGTAATAATTCTAGATCATAACGATGTTTTCTGCATTCTTCATAAAATAATTTGTAAGGCATTAAGATTGCAGCAGCCGTGTAATTAATTAAAGAAATGGTTGTCAGTTTTTTTGCAGTGTCGGATGGAAAATTATAATCTTTAAGATAATTTTCTATAATCTCTAACGCCTCCGCTTGCACAATCTGTCCTGCACAATATATTTTTTTAGTATCAAGAGTTAAGTAATCGGATAGATAAAGCGTTTTTTTCTCAGGAACGTAACGTTTTAAAAAAAATTCATCATTTTTTGGAACTACATCGACAACATCAATTTTGTGATGTTTTTTTAAATATTCAACTAATAAAACATGTCGAGTTCTAAAATTTCGATTTACTTGGCTAAAAATTTTATTTGCATACTCTTCTAATTTTGGAAAATAATTTTGATATTCTTGTAAAAAATCAGAAACGACTTCGCCTGGAAAAGTTGCCTTAGGATTTGCAACATTTTCACCAGAGATAACTTCAAGTTTATCATAAACTTCGGAATTCCTTTTTCTATAAACATCCCCTAAACGAATAAGAGCTTTTGAAACCAAAGGGTTCGTCTCTATTAAATCTTTAACTTCTAAATTAGTAATATCTAAATCTTCAAATAAATTATCACTCAATAGTTCTTGAAGATCATGAACAAGGTTTAGATTATCATCGGTTGATAATTTTTTAAGATCAAGATTTAAAATCTCAGAAGCTTTAATCAGTAAATCGGCGCTAACTTTTCTTTTACCTGACTCTATAAGGTTTAAATAACTTGGTGAAATTTCAAGTTTTTTTGATAGATCCCCTTGGCTAATATTCAGCTTTCTACGCGCTGTTTTGATCTTAAAACCAAGTTGTTTACTCATAAAAATTTACAAAGTTTTCAATTTGTAAATATACTATTAAAATTTTTATTACAAATTTACAAGCATTTTCAACATAAATATTTGAATAATCTACGAATGTAAATATTGTAAATTTATTAACCAAGGAGAAATAATATGACACATAGAGAAAAGCATAACATTGAAAGTAACTGTGTTTCGTTTGATGACGACTGTTATAACGAAACGAATAGCTATGCAGATAATGTTAAGGCTATGAACACTTTAGAAAAACAAATTTTAAGCGATGCGGTTTCATCAGTTTATAAAACTGGTCAATCTTTTGTTAATTACTTAGAAGCAAAATTATCAATGATAAAGCCTAACAGTAACAAAGGTGGGTCGAGTAATGCCTAATACAACCGATACTTTAGTTAAAAAAAGATTAGAAAGCGTAATTGCAAATTATTCTGAAGAAGATGTTGAAAAGTTAAGAGGGACTTTTAATGTGGAATACACTGTTTCAAAAAACTTATCTAAAAAACTTTGGAAATTATTAAATACTGAAAAGTATATTAATACTTTAGGGGGACTTTCCGGAAATCATGCAGTTCAGCATGCTAAGGCTGGATTGAAAGCAATTTACTTATCAGGTTGGCAAGTAGCTGCCGATGCAAATTCGGCTGGTGAAATGTATCCCGATCAAAGTTTATATCCTTATGATAGTGCTCCAAAATTAGTTGAAAGTATGATCAACGCTTTAATGCGTGCTGATCAAATTCAATACATGGAAGTGTTAGAAGGAAAAATGGATCCTAAAAATAGTATTGATTATCAAATGCCAATTATTGCGGATGGAGAGGCTGGATTTGGTGGTCCATTAAATGTTTATGAACTTACTAAAAGATTTATAAAAGCAGGAGCAGCGGGTGTTCATTTTGAAGATCAATTAGCTGCGGAAAAAAAATGTGGGCATATGGGAGGAAAAGTTTTAATCCCAACACAAAATGCAATTAGAAATCTTAAAGCTGCACGCCTTGCATCAAGAGTGATGAATGTACCTTTAGTAATTCTTGCACGAACAGATGCTAATGCTGCAAAGTTAATTACAAGCGATTGCGATGAGAATGACAAACCATTTTTAACAGGCGAAAGATCGAGTGAGGGATTTTATTATGTTAGAGATGGAATTGAGCAAGCTATTTCAAGAGGTCTTGCTTATGCTCCTTATTGCGATTTAATTTGGTGTGAAACTGCAAAACCAGATTTAAATGAAGCAAAAATATTTGCGGATGCAATTCATAAGAAATATCCAGGTAAATTGCTGGCTTATAATTGTTCACCATCATTTAACTGGAAAAAATATTTATCAGAAAATGAAATGCAAACTTTCCAACAAAAGTTAGGAGAGATGGGTTATAAATTTCAATTTATCACTCTTGCAGGTTTTCACGTGCAAAATTACTCAGTGTTTAAATTTGCACAAAATTATAAAAAAGATGGAATGGCAGCTTATTCTAAAATTCAGCAACAAGAATTTGAAGCTGAAAAAGATGGTTACACTGCTGTTAAACATCAAAGAGAAGTTGGAACAACTTACTTTGATACTATCGCGCAAATTATTAGTTCTGGAAAAACTTCAACCACTGCAATGAGTGGTTCAACAGAATCTGAACAATTTTAGTTGATTAACCAAGGGCCCGATTTAATCGTCGGGCTCTTACCTTTTACAAGTATTAATTCCAAGTAACGAATAAAGAGTACAATTTCGAATTACTCCACTTACAATTAAACCAATTGCAAGCCAGCCCCAAGGACTGATCATTCCTAATGCGGTGAGTGTTACAATAACAACTCCAGAAGAAATTCTTAAAACTCGATCGACGTTTCCAACATTCACTTTCATTTTTAATACCTCGTTGACTTCAGTATACCTATTAGTTAGAACGAAACAAGAACATATTTACAATGAAAATACCAGTAATATTGCAGAAAGTATCAGCAGGTTTTCCTTCACCTGCAACTGATTATGTTCAAGATGAAATAGATTTAAATAGTGAGCTTATAAAAAATCCACCTGCAACTTTTCTAATTC
>OGWG01000051.1_pt1 | contig 18838 bp, 25 predicted proteins | sample 1575911 | NCBI WGS metagenome assembly OGWG01 (sample SAMN07581534, study PRJEB24739) | freshwater metagenome
AATCTTTCTTCGTTGCGATGTAAGATGCCTGGCTTCAATAGAGTTCGTAAGTGGTCGGTATCATATTGACTGTAATCGGCACCTTTTGTTGGCAACTGTTTCGGTTTGCCTTCCGCCACACCTTGCTCTGGTTTTTCCTTTTCAGGTTTCTTCACAGGCTTGGCCATGTCCTTATCACTAACTGGATAATCTCTTAAATGACGAGTAGTAGCATTAGGTTTCTTCACTGCCTCTCCTACGCTTTCAGAAGGATTTGCTCCTGTAGGATAAACTTCCACTTCTTTGCCTTTCATTCTAAGACTTCTAGCAATATTCATAGCTTGCCTTTGATCAGCAAACACTTTCCAAGGCTTACCATTTATGCTTACCTGGTAGTTATTTCTTTCGTGTTCAACACCGGCATTTCTTTCTCTATTGCGAAAATCGTTGTCTCTTTCTAGTCTTCCTCCAAGGCTAAACTGATCATCACGACCGCGATCAAACCTACCCTCGTCTAACTCTTTACCCTTATGTTTTGCCTTACCCTGTTTCTGATCTTTCTTTTTATCTTTGTGTTTACCTGCACCAGTTTGTGGACGTATTGGTCCCTGTCTTGGCTTTTGTGGAACACGAGCATCTTCCATCATACGCTGTACTATACTACGAACTTGTTCTGTACTCTCATAAGATTCTTGTGATGGTAAGGGAGCAGGTGGACGTGGTCTTTGTCTTGGTGTTATACTATCTAATGCTTTTTTAGTAGCAGGACCAATTTGATCAGCGCCTACATAGTCAGTCATTTCTCTGCCACCAGCTACAGTGACTATATGATAACTATTAGGAACTTTTAGACTAATAAGGATCATTTTATTACTTTGTTGATCCAGCACACCAGCCATACCATTATATTGTATATAAGCGAAGCCATCACTCAATTGTCCTAATATTTGCATATTAGGGATGTCAGCTTGCTCAACTAATTGGATGAAGTCTTTAATACTCATTATGCTGCTTTCTTCTTTTTAGCCATGGCAATAGCGGCCTGTTGTTTAGGATTTTTGGCTTCTTCCATACTACATTCTTTCATACCGTGTACAGGACACGACTTGCCTTTTGGTGTATGATTACATTTACCTTCACCTAAAGCTGCACTAGAGTTAGCTTTCTTTAAATCTTGCTGTGTAGCTCTCATGCCAGGTACTGTAGTTTTAGCTGTAGCCGAGATACCGGATTTTTGTGGTGCTCCGCTTATTGCTGTTTCTTTAACTTTTTTGTCAGCAACAGCCTTTTTCATTGGCTCTTTTTTATTGCCATCTTTATCCATATCTAAAAAGTCTGGTTTAGCCTTTTTAGCTTCACTGAATGGCTTACCTGATTTGGCTGCTGCTTTGGCACGACTACCCCATACTTCATCTTTAGGTGTTTCTTTCTTGCCATCACCGTCATAATCTTTTTTACTTAATTTTTGACCTTCTCTTGTTTTTGTATTTTTAGGAGGTGGGGCTGTGGCACCATCTGGAGGACTTGGAACATTGTTGGTCACAGGTTTATATTTAGGATTAGTAGGCTTTGGTTGAGCCATTGTGTTTTCACTAGTTTTCTTACGAATACTATCTACACTATATCCTTGACTCTTATGATCACGATTTGCACGATCTCTTACTTCGCCTTCGCTTTCACCTTCATCTGCATCATAGTGAACATTTTTAGTCTTAGCGCCATCCGTGTGCGTCAACTTTACACTATATTGGCTCTTGGTACTGGTATCTATTTTGCCCTTACGTTTGTCTTTAGCAGTAAATCCAGTGGCCTCTTCTACCTTTTCGTCTTTCTTTTTATCATCCTTTTTCTTCATCTTTTCAGCCTGTGCCTTTTTAAGGGCTTTCATTTTGTCTTTGGCTTCCATTAATTTATTTCTTAGGATGCGTTTTTCTTCTGTAGTATACATATCACTCATTTCAAGTTTCTGTCCATATTCATTGAACTTCATCTCATATTCTAAATAGTGATAAACACTGGCCATATAGTCTGCTGCTTTAGTGATTTTAGCCTGTACCCAGCCTTCTAACTGTGCATTATCATCCATCATTTTGAATAGTTTTAATGCATATTTGGCAGTCTTATAAAGGTCGGCCTTGGCCATTTTACCTTCATCATTGTGTTCTGGGTTGGGCATTGCGCCCTGCTGCATAATAGGATCCATATCTTACTCCGAATTTGTAATATTTATCGTTTTAACATTGTTCCACCAAATAAGCTTATATTGCTATCTAGTGCGTTTTTAGCTGTTCCGTTCTTATTTTTTAGTGTTTCTACTTTAACTAATTTAGGTTTTCGGCCTTTATTAGTAATATGTGGATTGGCTATGGCAACTACATTACCAGCACTGGTCGCTCCTCCGCTTGCTGTTTCATATAGTTCCCTTAGTCTCATTTATACTCCATATTGGTTACGTTTAATTTTTGCTACAGGGCTTACTGTGTTTGTGCTTTTTAGTTCTAAGCTACGCATATCGCCTTTGTTTAAATCTTTATATTTTGCGCCTACTGCTTTACTTGCTTTAACAAACATTTCATGCTCTACTTCTGTATATGGATGTATTGTTTTCTTTTTACCAAACCAACTTTTAGCATCTATATCAGGTACACTTTTTCCATCGGTACTAGCCATAGCTTGACCAAGTTTAAATGCCACATAGTCACTATTAGCTCTTTCCGCATCACTGTATATACTAATTCCGCGAGACGACTCTTTTTGACGTTTAGTCAATTTACCCTGTTTACGCTCTGCTAGTATTTCTCTTATCTTCATTGTTTGAACATATCCTTTGAACCGAACACTTGTCCAAACTTGTCACCTAACATACCTTTTAGTTTATCACGTTGATCTGCTCGTAGTACAATCATACCGTTGTCAAACTTGTAGCCCATGTCACGTAGTTTAGGTATTAGTTCAGTGGCCAATAATTTATACCTAAACACATTGGGCTGTGCCACTGCTTTTCCACCCATTTGACTATTAGGTTTGCCTGGTATGGGCACACGACGTCGTTTACCATCTGGACCAACAACAAAATGATCTACACCTTTAGGTTTAGTTTCTGGTTCAGAGCCAGCATCCTTACCTTTATATAGTTTAAAGCGTTCGTCAGCACCACCTGCTATAAGGCTTTTTAATTCATTTAGTTCTTCGCCAAACTCACTACGCATAGCACTTAAAGGGAATACAAGTTCAGCAGCCTCAGCGCCAATAAAGTCCACATCACGTATAGCATCTTCTAATTCACCAAGAGCACTGCTGGCATCTTGGAATTGAAAGTTCACTCTAAGTGGACGACCTTTGCCACCCTTCTTATCTCTAATACCTACGTTTTGACTACGTTGTACAACTTCCTCTGGGAATGTGGCAAAGTCACCTATAACATGGACTTGTTCAGTTCTTGGGTTAAGTTTGAATATAATGTATAGTGTACCACTGGGTTGTTCTAATTCATATAATCTCATTTCTTTAGCCTTCTTTTTTGGTTTAGCAGCAGCGAATTGACTCATACGCTCCTTGGCCTTACGCATTAGGTCCATGACTTGTGCATCATCTATCTCTGGGCTCATAGCATCACGCCATACTGCAAATTGTTCTTGTTCACTCTTGGTAGGATCCATAAGTACTTGACGCATTGGTGTAGCACGTGGTCCTTCCTCACCAGCACTAGGATCTCCTGTTTCTTGACGGGAAATAACGTCTAAATTATCAAACTTAAATGGAATATCACCTGCTTTGTTAGGTTTACCGTTATATTGTTTAAGATATTGGAATGCCTGCTTTTGATCAGCACCAACCACTACAGTGACATTATTATATCCTTGTTGATTTAAGTTAGTTAATACTCTGGTTAAATCAGGTAGTTCATCCGTAGCAGTTTGAAATATATGTCCTTGTTCTGGGAAAACTTTTTTATATATGGCTAATTTTTCTTCAGGTTGTAGTGGATCATCTGCTCCATATGTTCTACTAACAACAAAGTAGGGATCACCGTTTAGTTTATCCGCATAAGTTATAACACTACTGGCCAACATCATATGACCTTTATGTCCCATACCACGACCCCAACCTACTACGGCTGTATTACCTTCTCCTGTACGATCAAGTTCAAATAGTTGTCTTAGTCTCATTCGCCTTTCCTTGGAGCCCAATTAGCTTGGTCAATGGCTTTTACAAATTGTCCAGGTAAGTCATTTTGGAAAGGTACACCGGGATGAGCACTGACATATCCTTCTGGTTTGGTCTGCCTTATACCATTATGTGTACCACTGCTAAGGTTTTGTATCATTTCTAGTTTAGCTCTAGTCAGCAATTCTACAGCAGTCAGTACAGCATCCATACCAGCACGATCTTTAAGTATCATATCTGCTTGTTTAGCACTAGTATTAGCAGTGACCCAATCAATGAACTTTTGTTTGACACCAGGAATACGTAGATTTTGATTATAAAACTTATATAATACATCACCTGGTTTGCTTAGTCCTGGCTTGGGTGCTAGGAAATTATTGATTAAATTGGCATTTTCTTGTATGTATGCCTGTACACTATCTAAACTATTTTCTGTAAATTGTGGTGTTTGTTCAGTATATGTTGTACCTTGGACTATAGTATACGGTGTACTCAAACTTTCTGGATCTGGATAACGTCCCTCATCACTGCTGCCTAAACTTTCATAATAACCAGTTGCAGCTACCATCACTTTGGCAGATTTTATTTTGCGACCAAGTTTACTATTTTTGCCTATATGGAAAGTAGTTATGTTTGGAGTAAATTCATACTCTTGTGTTTTTGAGTTAAGGATTGGTTTAGCACTTTGCCCATCTGGTTTAGTGCCAGGATAAAAAAGTAAACCTCCCTCTAAAAAACCTTCATCTGGACTGGCCTGTTCAAAATATGGCCAAAGGCTGGCTACTTGTTTGGCATATTGAAGACGTTGTGCTATTTGATCAGGATCAGCTTTACCAGTGCCCATTAAAAATTTCTGTACTTCTTCTGCACTGCGGGGTATGGTACTTATACCATTTTGTAATTCTGTTTTACCACGTTTAAGATATTCCCAAGCATTTTTAGGAATCATCATAAATTGACCATCTTGTTTGCCCCAATATAATACAGGGCTACCGTCCCATTTAAGTTCAATATTACCACCTTGACTACTCATATAGCGTAGACGTTCTACAGCATGTAGTCCACCTTTAGCACCATTAGTAAACACTAGATCTTCTATGTGTTGGTACTTGCGACCTATGCCTGGTGCAGCAGCTTCAAAAAATTTACGCTCTGGACCTTTTAGTGGAGCACTTTTCCAACTCTGTCCACTACTGGCTAAACTATAAATTTTTTCACGTTGTGTAACTGGTAAAGCATTCATTATACTTTCTACACTGCCTAGGTCACGACTTGTAGCTCTAGGACCTAATAGACGTTGTGCTATTTCATCCATATCTGTAGATATTAGATTAGCTTTTTTACCTTTATCATCTCTAGCAAAAAGGCCTTCGTCTGAACTCCATAGCATACCTTGGCTACTAGCCAAAGCATTCATAACCATCTGTTTATGTACACCTTTATACGGACTATCTTTTGGTAATTCGTGTACGTGAAACCTATGTACTTGTTGTGCATTTGGGACAACTTTTATATCTACCTGATGATAACTGCGTCCAAACGGTAATTTCACATGAACTTGTGTTCCACTCTTTTTAGTATCAAGTCCTTTATCTTGTAGGTATTTTTCTAATTCTACTCTAACACCTTTGGCATCTTGCTGTTGAAATACCTTGGCTGCTACTACTGCATCAGCCATAACATCAAGATCACCACTCATTACTCCTGGCGTAGGTGTTGCACCACTGCCTATACGATATAGTTTAATTCCTGTACCTTGTAGGTATCGTTCAAGTTCTGTTTCTAGCCTAGGTGCAAGACTTTGGTCAAATGGTTCAACATCGTCCCAAATATTGCCACCCTCTTTAAGTGGTCTACGAAACAGTTCACGAAGAATCATTTATATAAACCGTCCTTAATATTTTGTATTTCGGTTTCGTAGATATGATGAGCAACTTGTTCTTTGAAGTCCTCTTCCAAATTGTCTTCTAATTCTCTTACTGGGAATTCTTTTTTGTATTGGTCGTAGGCTTTTTCAATTACTTTTTTAAATACTCTATGACTAAATTCACCTCCACTTTCATATTGTGCTTTACAGGTTTTTAGTATAGGAAAAAAGTGACGACGATAAAAATCATCGTTATTATGCATAAAAAACACTAGGTCTTCTGCTAGATCAAACTCATATTTTTTTTGGTCATCTTTAATAATTTTACTAGGACCAGTTTTTAACATGTCCTCAATAGGTATTTCCTGATTTCCAAACATTTCAAATAATTTCATATCATCAAGCCTTATAATGCTATGTTAATCAACATAGCCAGTCTTACTTAATATTTATCAATGTTTGTTTATTAGGAATGCCTATTTTTCGTTTATTACACGGTCTATACGCTGTATATTTGAGCCAATAAACATCTGTACCATGCTTAAGGTCTTGCTATCTTTAACATAAAAGTAACTATCTCCAACCTTCCAACCACGTTTTATATGACGTTGGCAGCGTTCTGGCATACGAATTTTATCATTATCCCTACACCAATTGAAGAAACTTTCGTGATTATCTATACGATGACTAATTGTTACCTTAAATCCATAAGGTACTCGTTTGAGATAAACAGTATTTTTTTCTAAAACTGGAGTAGTTTCGGATGGAATACTAACATATTTTATAAGATGTTTTAGTATTTTACTTGTGCCTTTAAAATCATCTTCATTATCTGTATAAAAGCTTACAAAAGGACTACTGACCATTACTTTATATTCATGGCCAGATGTCTGGATAATTCTTGCTATTAGCAGTGCTATATCATAGTCTGACTTATCTCCACTCCAAATATATGGAGGAAATTTATCTACACTTTTCCAATATAATATTTTACCAATAATTGATTCCATATCCTTATTTCTAAACATAGGTGCAAACTTAGTTACAAGAACTATTTTGTACCTATATTTGTCTAGAAACAGTTTATTGATTCTCTTCGTGGGTAACAGATTCAGATGATTCATTTGCTAGTATTCTACTTGCTCTTATACGTTTTGTCACGGTTATTTGGTCATTTTCTAAACTAATAGTTGCTGATCCTCCGTCCTTAAGTTCGCCAAACAGCATCATACGACTAAGAGGACGTTTGATCTCTTTGTCGATGACACGCTGTAATGGACGGGCACCCATTTTACTATCAAACCCCTTTTCAATCAAGTGATTTATAGCAGCATCATGAATACGTATGCGAATGCCCTTGTCTGCTACTTGTCGTTTAAGTTCATCAATAAACTTAACAACAACCTTATACATTGTATCCTTATTCAACTTGGTAAATGTAATTACTGCATCTAACCTATTTCTAAACTCAGGAGCAAAGAACTTCTTTAGATCCTTGTCATCATAGTCCTTTTCCTGCTTGCCAAAACCAATTTGATTCTTCTCAGCAGCCTGTGCTCCAGCGTTTGTAGTAAGGATTAGGATAATATTTCTACAATCTGCTTTCTTACCATTGCTGCCAGTTACAAACCCATTATCCATCATTTGTAATAGGATAGTGCTTACATCTGGATGGCTTTTTTCAACTTCGTCAAATAACAATACGCTATAGGGATTTTCTTGAATTTGTGTAATCAGTAAGCCTGCGTTTTCTTCAAAACCAACATAACCTGGAGGACTACCTATTAGTTTACTTACACTATGCTTTTCTTGATACTCACTCATATCAAAACGAATAAGTTTTACGCCAAGATGTTTGGCCAGTGTTTTAGCTGTTTCCGTTTTACCACAACCTGTTGGGCCCATAAACACAAATGATCCAATAGGTTTGTTTTCTGGTTTAAGACCAGCACGAGCCACAAGAATTTTATCTACAAGTTCTGTAACAGCTTCACTTTGTCCAAATACTTCCCCGTTGATTTGATTTTCAAGATTAGCTAGATTATTACTTTCTGTTTCAGCAATTTGTTCTTCAGGCATTTGGATAGCTTGACTTAGTTCAAATTGAATCTCATGTTCACCAATGATTCTTTCTTGATCTAGTTTAAGATTAAATCTACTACAGGCGCAATCAATAAGGTCAATTGCTTTATCTGGTAATTTTTTCTCTGTTTGATATTTTACGCTTAGTTTAACAGCAGCTTGAATAGCATCATCTGTAATTTTAACTTTATGGAACTGTTCGTAATATTTTTTAACACCTTTAAGGATTTGAATAGTTACTTCATAAGTAGGTTCATCCACAGTAATACGTTGGAATCTACGCATTAGAGCACGATCTTTTTCAAAGTATTTTCTATATTCTTCCCATGTTGTACTAGCCACTACCTTAATATTACCCTTGCTCAGTGCAGGTTTCATCATATTAGCAAGATCATTAGCACTATTGCCTGCACTACCTGCTCCACTAATCATATGAGCTTCATCAATAAACAATATGGTTTTGCCTTTTGTTTGTAAGCCTTTAAGCACTAGTTTGAAGCGTTCTTCAAAATCACCTCGGTATTTGCTACCTGCTAGCATACTACTAATATCTAAACTGTATACCTTATAATCTTTCAAAAATTCAGGAACATGGCCTTTTTCAATATTAAATGCAAGTCCTTCAGCAATGGCAGTTTTTCCAACACCAGGATCACCAACTAACATAACATTATTTTTATTGCGACGACCCATAGCTAAAGCAATATTTTCTAGTTCAGTAACTCTACCTACTACTGGATCTACTTTGTTACGCTTGACAAGATCATTTAGATTAGTAGTAAAGGCTTTTAAGGCACGATCTACTTGGTGATCAGCAACTTCCTCTTCTTCATTTTGAACTTCACTGTTTAGATAATCTGCAAATTTATTTTTATCTACACCGGCTTGTTGGATGTAATAACTAGCATAACTACGTTTTTCACTCATAATACTTATGAATACATCACTAAGTTCCATAGTTTGACGACCATTGAACAAGGCCTGTGTGAATGCACGATTAAGCACACGTTCAACAGCCTGTGTTTTTTTGGGTTTAATTACTTCGTCTTTGATAATATCATCTAGTTTATTTTTTAGGTAGTGCTCTAAATTCTTTTTAATGTAGTCTGAATCAGCTCCATATGCTTGTATGGTATTAGTAAATTGTTCTTCGCCTAGCATTGAATATAATAAATGCTCCAATGTGAGATATTCGTGTTTGTAATTTTTAGCTAAATCAATAGCCTGTTCAAACACTTTTTTAAGATTGTCGCTGGGCTCTACCATATTTTTTCCTTATTTTGTCAAATTTTTTCATAGCCATAGTTTGTTTAAGTTTACTTACACGATCAGTAAAACATATACCATCTAAATGATCTAGTTCATGTAAAAAACATTTTGCATCTATGTCATGTAGTGATATTACACAATTATTACCGTCGCTGTCAAGATACTCGGCAACCACAATTTTTGGCCTTTTAACTGGTATAAGCATTTTAGGAAAACTTAAACAACCCTCAATAGCTTCAAATAGCTGATCACTTGCTGCCTGTAATCTTGGATTAAACATGGCAAATGGTCCCATTTCTAAGCTAATATCTCTAGTGAATATAGTTACCACTCTTGCTCTAAGGCCAACTTGGTTACCACTGAGTCCAATACCTCTTTCTTTAATCATAAGCTCTATCATTTCTTTTTCTATTTGTTTTGGATCCATTATAGGATTCTCAAAATCAAAATCTGGCATTTGTTCTCTTAGTATGTCATTTGGGAAGGTTATTAAGTTCATTTTTTATATCCAATAATTTTTTCTTTATTTTTTCGTCGTTTATTGTAGGGATTTTAATATAAATTATAATTACGAAATCTCCCTGTTGACCTGTAGTAATATTTGTAAATCCTAACCCTTTAGAAGAATACTCTCCACCATGTGTCATTCCTGGACGGATCTTAATGTTCAATAATCTGCCATCTATTGTTTCAACTGGTTTACTGCATCCTATCATAGCTTCAATAGCATCAATTTCTATAATGGTAGTTATGTCATTATTTCGTCTAGTAAAGTTTAAATCTTCCGCCACATATATACTAACATTTAAATCTCCCCTTGCCAACTGCGGGTATGTGTCATCTCCCATACCTTTAAATTTTAATATATGACCACTTTCAATTCCTGGTGGTATATTAATAACTACTGTTTCTTTACGTCCTGAAGGTAGAGCATAACTAGCTTCAATTTCTTTACCAATAAAACTATCAAGTAAGGTTACTTTACATTTAATATTAAGGTCTAAATTTTTATTTTTAACGTGTCTACGACCAAAGTCAAAACCTGATCTAGATCTAAATAGGTCATTAAACACATCATGTATATCTTCAAAATTTCTAAAATTACCATTAAAGTTTTGCTTTACATTGATTTCACTGTCATATCTACTACGCTTATTAGGATCGCCTAATGTGTCATATGCTTGACTAATTTTTTGAAAATGGCTTTCATCACCACCTCTATCAGGGTGATGTTCCATGGCCAACTTACGGTAGGCTGTTTTTATATCTTGTGCTGTTGCTTCTCGGCTTACGCCTAATATATCGTAGTAGTTCATAAAAATTAAGGCTGTGTGTAGCAGCCTTAATATTTAACCTACTAGATTAAGTTGATGTTATTTTTTTGCGTCTTTTTTGGCATCTTCAATCTTTGTAGCTTCGTGTTTTTGATGTGCCTTAACTTCTTTACATTGTTGTTTAGGCTTGTTAGTTTTTGGGTCCATTACTGGCTTACCATCCTTACCCTGTACATCAACACATACTTTACGTATTTCTGGTTTAGCATCATCCTTCTTATCTGCTGCGTAGGCAGGAATAGTTAATGCTAGACCTAATACAAATGCTGTTAAAAATTGTTTCATAATTGCTCCTTATAGTTCTGGAAATGGTGGTTGCCCAGGCATTGGTTTGCCTCTACTACTATTACTTACCTGTCCCCAGGCGTCTGGTTGTGTCATTGCTCCAAACTGAGTAGGTGCTCCAAACTGAGTAGGTGCCCCAAATCCACCACCACTGTATGTTGTAGTAGTTGTACTCATTGTAGTAGGGGTTGGGCTCACTGGTGGTGGTTTATTGGCTGCTTCTAATGCTTTGGCTTTTAGATCTTTGTCATTACCAGCTAGCATGATACCACTTAATGTACCTGTTAAAAATGTAGCAATAGGCACAATAAGTTCAAAAAACTTTTGATCAATTGGACTAATAGCGTTAAGTGGTTGTGTTACAAATATCAAACTATATAATACTACAAACACAATACCAGTTAGGGTCAATGACAAGCAAATTCCAATAAAGAATTTAAGCCTAGCCATTAATTGTTCTTCTGTATAAATTAGTGGTTCTTTACTTTCCACAATTACATCCTTGTGTGTTCGCCCCCCAAACAGGCGTTGCAGGACCGAGATTAGGGATTTGATTGCCATCTTTACCTTTTCCTAATGTTCTTGGATCTATTTGACCCTTAAATACGTGTTCTGGGCAAGTGCGTGTTACATCGCATTGCGGCGGTTTACATATTGATTTATCCCAGTTTTGTGGGTCTTGGCAGGGATATCGAAATCTGTCTCCACCAAACACTGCTAATCCAATAGGCAGTATTACTAATAGTGCTAACCATTTAAATAACTTTTTATCCTCTGCCATTACTCGCTCCTAATAATGTATTTACTTTATTTCAACACTATCCTTTAGATCGTTATACTTATGTTGAGCAGCCAGTAAATCCATATCACGATCAGAAGATTTCTCAGTCCGTTTAATATCTCGTTCGTAGGCCCGTTCTATTTGAACCAGTGCCTTACCCTGTGCTCGTCCTAGTTCTTTTCTAATACGATCAAACTCTGCTATAGCATAACGGGCCCTACGATCAGGACTTAAAAATAAGTTTAGTAAAGTTTCAAACATATTACTGACATATACCGTTAGTTAAAATTTGACTTACTGGACATACATTATTGTTAGTGCTGGTAGTATTGGTAGTTGTAGTAGTTGTTGTAGTAGTCGTGCCACTTAACTTACTTATTGCCGTATCTAAAGCACTACGGTATCCGCCAGTTACAGTTGTAAGATTATTACTGGCCTGTGTGCCAAGACTAGTTATAGTAGTGTTAGTATTGTTAGTAGCAGTAATAAGTCCATTTATACTAGTCGTGCCTAAATTAGTGGTAGCAGTAAGTCCAGCATTAGCAGCATTATTAACACCTGTGATACCTGCTGTACTTATGCTTGTAGCTGCCGATAATCCTTCTTTAGATGTACTTGTAACACCGGTAATACCATTATTAGCCACATTGGTTACTGCGGTCATTGAACTGTTTGCTATGGTTGTAATAGCAGTGTTAGCAGCACCTACTGCATCAAAACCAGCCTTAGCAATATTTGTATTACTGTTGGCCATATTTGTACTCATAGTAGCAAATGTATTATTAGTGCTTTGAGCAGTAGCAGCGGCATTATTACTTTGTGTGACTGCTATTTGTCTTTGACTGTGTATTCCATAAATTTGTGTAACATTTGGTAATAGTACACCTGCCCATTTAAGAAGTTTTGTATCCCAATCTTCTGGAGCAGCCACCTGTTGCTGTGGTCTTGATCCTGCACCACCCTGTCCCATTTGTATACTTAATACTGCGGCTACTTTGGCAGCACTATCACCGTTCTTGGCTATTTCAAGTAGTGCATTATATCTTGCTGTATCTGCAACAGCATTGGCCTGTGCAATTTTAACCTGGGTATCTGCATATAGCTGATATGAGCTTGGGCCAGAAGCACAGCTGGCCAATAATATTGTGGTTCCGAGAACTAAAATTAACTTTTTCATATTAATCCTTCCATTTATGAGTTTGCCATTCTTTACGATTTAATTCGTACCATTCTTTCCATTGATCATTTTTTAAACTACATTCGTAGTATAAACCATAATTTTTAACTATTGATTGTAATAGTTCAGTTATTGCAACTTTATCACCCTCAATTTTTTGTAAGTCAGGACAAGATTGTAATAATGAAGCATTTTTTTGTTCAGGAAATTTACGCCAAGTAGGCAAATATTGAGTCATACTTGCACAACTAGACAGTATTAAACAGGCTAGAGCTATACTTAATTTTTTCATTTTTTAGCTCCCCTATCTGTTATTGTTTGATTAATTTCATCTATGACTCTTTTGGGAACAGGGCAATTTTTAAGTGAATCCAATAATTCATTTATTTGACCTTCATATTCCTTTTTCTTTTCTTCATTCATATTTTCATATTTTTTACGCTCATCATCACTTAGATTTTGTATTACAACCTGAGGCGATGGAGGTACTCCGTTATTAGTACTATTTTTTAATGCTTCTTTTAAAGCATTATCAAGTTTACCTATGTCCTTATTTCTTTTATCATTAGCAATCTTTAAGTCATTAGCAGCCTTTTGTTGAGCCTGTGCTAACTTAATATTTTTTTCTTCTAATTCTTTATCTTTCTTTTCAGCCTCTAGCCTGGCCTTTTCTATACGATCCTGCCATATATCATTTATAGCAGTACCACCATACATAAACACACTACCTATTATAATTAGTCCGCCAACAGGTTTGACGAACATCATATAAGGACGTAACGCTGGTATATGAGTAAACATACTGGCAAAGAAAAATGCTAAAAATCCTACGACAGCCAGTGCGATCCAAAATTCACTTGGTAAATTAAGTAACCAATGCTCTACTAACCACATCAACATTATGCTACTCCGAATACGTGTAAAGCGTGTTTATAATGCTTTTCACGATCTGCTAGTCCAATAGTACCACCGTTAATCTTTTTGGTCAATGTCAATATGTCACCTTGGTCAGCCCAAGTGTTAAGATTGTTCATCTCCCAAAAGAAGCAACCACTTTGTACAGCACCTTCAAATGTTTCTAAATATTCGCTGGCTTCTTCAATTGGAATATCCAAACTACCAGCAAAGAAAGTGTAATTATTTTTACCAGTAAGTTGTATTAGACCTCTGCCACAATACCTATAACCATCTCCACTAGCCTCATCACCGTTACCCATACGATTGGCATATACACGATTAGCAATCTTTTCTGGTTTCCTTTCATATTCTCTAGCAAGATCATCTGTTGGAAAATATTTTGGGAATACTTTGCGTAGGCTGGTTGCTCTATAATTTAGGTTTTCTTTTAGGAATTTAAAGCCACCACTCTCGTGAGCACACTGAGCAATGAAGGCTGCTACTCGTTGTGGTGTATTAATTTGATATTCAGGTAGTATAGTATGTAGTGCGTTATACCAATACTCAGTATATGGATTACCTGGTATCATTTGTTTCAATTGTTCTTTTGTAAAGTCAAAAGTAAAACTCATCTCGCTCTCTCCAGTACAAGGGCACGATTTTCATTTTCAAAAACATACACATCGTTGACCTTGGTTATGTTATAATTTCCTAAATATTTTGTATAAAAGATACTTTCACTAATAGCTCTAGTTCCAATGTCAATGCGTCCCCCTAATCGTTGATATACTTCATTAGTTGGACCAAAGTCTTTAATACGCATAATTACACTTTCAGCAAACATTTTATGAAAGGTTATATCATCCTCTAGGACTTCTATGTTGTCCACATAACTACGACTAAAAAAATTGCTAAAATTATTAAGTCTATTTTCTTTAATACTTATTGAGTATGCTTCCTTATCTAATGGTACGGTATTTCTAATATGTTGTTCATCTGCTGGTTGTGTTCTAAAACTTTTATAATACCTAAACCTAAAGTTTTCTATATTGGTTAATTTTTTTACAGCATCTAATAATTCTATTAATCGTTCTGGTATATGCTTATCACGCTCTAGTTCTACAAATACTTTGTATTTACCAGTGTCAATAGGGCCATCTGTGGCATCAGCATCAACAACCCAATCATATCCTAATTCCAAAAATCGTGCTAGATCATCAGCTGGTTCTTTATCGTCCACATTAAAACTTAGTACTACCATTTTTTCATCGTCACCGATCTTACTTTTATAGCTATCTATTTCAATTACGCTACTAACTAATAGTCTAAGATCACCGGCTAATAATGTTTCATTGACCTGCATTACATTGGTGCTCCTGCTACTGGTGCTGCTGGAGCCATACCTGGTTGAGCTGGAGTCATACCTGGTTGAGCTGGCATCATACCCGGCTGCATTGGAGGTGCCATGGGGGTAGGTTGTTGCTGCTGTTTTTTATCACCTTTGCGTTCTTCTCTAATACGATCCATATAACTGTTAAAAATATCAAATACTAATTTTTTAGGCATTAGTATTTTGACTACCCAAACAGGATGTGCGTCTAATTTGCCCTTTTTGGTATTCGGTCTAAAGTCATCTGGTGTGCGTATTTTACGTGGTTCTATTAATTCATCCCTAGTAAACTTCACTCTACAGCCAATTTCCATAAGACGTTTAGCACCGTCTGGATCTGGCATTTTATTTTTTGGCCACATAAATTCAGCACTGACCCAATGCCTACTTATTTTAGGACCACTGAGTAATTCACCGTCCAACCAGTTTTTATATACATAGATGTCCATTTCATCCAATACACGTTCAAAGTCTTTTAGTACAGCAAGACTACTATTGTTGTTATAGATGGTATCTACGTTGCGTATAACGTCTAAAATATCTTTCATAATGGGCCCAGAATTTACTATATTATTTATCATGTTAGAATTATACTGTAACCTTATGATAATTCTGTAGAAGGTTAAATAAAATTGTAGGACCTCTGTAGATATCGGGCGGTACTACAAGTCCTACTTTTCTAAGTAGGAGTTACTGGATGAGCAAAAGAGTGAAAAAACGCTTTACCTCAAATGTGAATGTGATAGATTTTGCCACATTCATTCCACAAAAAAATTGTAGGGTACACCTTTACCCTCGCAATGAAGCACAAAAAACATATATTCAAAAGCTACAAAATGAAGATAATAGTATACTATTTGCCATAGGACCAGCTGGTACAGGCAAGACGTTACTGGCAGTTCAGGCTGGAATAAAGTTTTTTCAAGAGGGCAAAGTAGATAAGCTCATAGTTACAAGACCCGCCGTTAGTGTAGACGAAGACCTAGGCTTTTTACCTGGCACACTTAATCAAAAGATGGAGCCATGGACCAAGCCCATATTTGACGTTTTAGGAGAATATTATAGTCAAAGAGATATAGTAGAAATGTTAAGTGAAGGAGTCATAGAGATCAGTCCCTTGGCCTATATGAGAGGACGTACATTTAAACGTTCTTGGATTATAGCCGATGAGATGCAGAATGCTACAGCAAATCAAATGAAAATGCTGCTAACACGATTGGGAGATCAAAGCCGTATGGTAGTCACAGGAGATCTGGCACAAGCAGATCGTCTTGCGGACAATGGTTTGATCGAGTTTTGCAACCTACTGGGAAATCGTAAAAGAACAGAACATATCGATATCGTTAGGTTTGAAGCCAAAGATATCGAGCGTCATCAAGCCGTAAAGGAGGTGTTAGAAATATACGGTGATTAATTAACAGGTTGGCCTTGGGCGTCTACTTCTATCCAAGAATAGTCGCCCAGCCATTTTACTCTAGTAATATATTCATATTCAACTGGAGGTGCAGTGGCCCAATCATCAGGGCCCAGCATACTTAATCTTGTACACGTATGTTTATTGTCGTACAAGAGCCAATACACTTTCCCATGAAAAATCTGAAACTGATACTTGGCAGCATGAACAGCATCAGTAACTTCCAACCTACGCTTGATCTGATCAGCCTGTTTTTGTAGCACTGCCACAAGATCCATAATACGTTGGTATTCTTGTTGAGCATGTAGACGTGCCACATTGACCATTATATCCTTTTGTTTTTCAATAGGAATCAGATCAAACTTTGGAGCACCTACATCGGTAGGATAGGGTGTAACATTCTTGTTAAAGAAGTTTACAAGCCCGGTACCGAGTTCGACATCAAAGCTTGTACGCCCTTTGGCACTATTTGGTCTGTCAGTCATTAACATGGGCCAGTCTAATCAAAGTTGCTGCTAGGTTAATTTCGGGATCACTAACCAAGGTATGATCTACTAGTCCTTGTTTAATGATAAGAATAGCTTTTTCCTGTTTAACATCATCACCAAATAATGTAACATTGTCATATAGCCAACGATAGATATCTTCCATTTCTTCTGGTCTAGCTTGACTACATAGTAGTTTACGAGCATCACCAATCTTTCCTGCCTTAAACAATTGTACCATTTCAATCTTGTAATCAGCTTGATTAGCATCTGTTTGATCTGGTGGCAGTAATACATTATTAACGCAGTTCATTTGTACTGTATTAATACATTTTCTTAAATCAGGGTAAGTAGCTTTTACTACAGTATCTAAATCATCTAAATTAAAATCAACATTCTCTTCTACAAGTATAGTGGCCACACGGGCTGTAAACTCTGTCTGATCCACACGTTCAATATGGAACCCTTGACAACGACTATGTAGAGCAGGTATGACTTTATTTGGATAATTACAGGTTAGTATAAACCTAGCAAAGTTATGATATTCTTCCATTACACCACGCAGAGCAGCCTGTGCATTATGACTCAAGTAATCTGCCTCATCAAGTAGTATCACTTTAAAGTCACCAAATGGAATCATTTGAGCAAAGTTAACAATTTTACCTCGAACGTCATCTACGCTATTAACACGACTAGCATTGATTTCTAAAATATCTAATTCATTAATATTGAGTTCGTTCAATAGTATTTTTGCCAGTGTAGTTTTACCAATACCAGCATTACCACTGAATAGTAAGTGTGGGATACTACCATCTTTAACCCAAGTTTCGATTTGTTTACGTTGATGTTCATCTCTGAAAACATATTCAGCCAGAGTACGGGGTCTATATTTTTCTACCCAAAGTTCACGCATAGTTACCTCTTAAAAAAGTTTTTAATAGCTGTGAACAAATTATAAAATCTTAAGTGATGCGTGTCAAGGAAACTTGGATGATGTGGACATCTTCCTTGCCTATAATCACAGGCAGGGCTATAGTCTTTACGGCATATATTACATTTAAAACTCTGAGGGTCGCTCATCAGCTACAGCCAAAATACAATCATTATCAATACGACGAATTACTTCTTCGCCATTATCAGTTTCCACATTAATACCCCGAGTCCAACGTCCGTGTTCTACCAGTACCCAATCACCAATTTTTACATATTGTTGTTCTTCACCAACTGCCCAAACACGACCCCATCTTGGTCTAATGCCTTCGCTTTTACCATCATCATTTAGTAAAAGAATACCAGTATTTGTAGTTCTATTATCGAAATCCATATTGGATACAAGTACATTATCACGTATTGGAGTAATTTTTCCTTTGATCATAAGTGCCTCTTAGTTAGTTCCCTTATAGTATTTGTCTTGAATTTCCTCTCTACGACGAACAATTTTGCCACCTGGACCAAGTTCATCTCCACGAGCGTTCATTTTAGCATTTCCAACAGCCACAGTATTTTCGTTCATTGTACGAAGTTTTTCCATATCAACTTCTCTACCCTGCATACTTCTGTAAACTTTTTTTGGACCTTCTTTCATCTTAATCTCCTTATCTTAAAAATTCCCACCAATCTAGTTCATATTTAATAGGATCAATTTTATGTACACCTATCAAATATAATACATAACTTGCTACGCTACTACCACGACCTACTCCCCAGACTA
>OGWG01000052.1_pt1 | contig 18751 bp, 16 predicted proteins | sample 1575911 | NCBI WGS metagenome assembly OGWG01 (sample SAMN07581534, study PRJEB24739) | freshwater metagenome
GTTTCCCAGTCACGATACGTCCCATTAGGTGTTGCAGTAACAGTACCATCAGCAATTGTTACAGAGTTCCCAACATTGACCGTACCAGCAACTGTATAAGTGCCAGTAGGCGATGCGGTAACAGTACCGGCAACAGTTTGAGTTCCGCTTGGGACATTTGTCACAGTACCAGCAACCGTATAAGTTCCAGTAGGCGATGCCGTAACTGTGCCTGCAACCGTATAAGTGCCAGTTGGAGATGCGGTAACAGTTCCAGCAACTGTTTGAGTGCCACTTGGGACATTTGTCACAGTACCAGCGACTGTATAAGTGCCAGTAGGAGTTGCGGTAACAGTACCATCAGCAATGGTTATAGAGTTTCCAACGGTTACTGTGCCGTCAACTGTGTATGTGCCAGTAGGAGATGCCGTAACTGTTCCTGAAACTGGCTGAGTAAAACCTGAACCGTCAACTGTTAAAGCGGTCATGCCGCTTATGCCCTGAACAGTTATAACACCAGCATCGGCTAATCCTGCTGTGCCGAGACCTGTTACTGTTTGAGTACCAATAACTGTTGCAGACAAACTACCTGTAACTGTGTAAGTCCCGGTAGGAGAAGCAGTTACAGTACCTGAAACAGGCTGGGTTACGGAAGAGTTATCAACTTTTAACGCAGAACCAGCGGTAATCGCTGCTGTGTTTGTATTATCTGTTAATTTAACCGGAAGTTGTGTTTGTATATCCGCCATTTATTCTCCTTTTAGCTGCCCTGCTTATCTTTGGCCTCTTTGTGAATTTTGATGTTTTTTTCTGCTTCTTCAATTACCTTTTTTTGTGCAACAATGTCATTCTCGCAACGAGCGATTTCTTCTTGCAACTCAATAATTCTGATTGTTCTTGCTTGTATATTTGCCTGCGCCACTAATTTAATGTGGTCTTGGCGCAAAATAGTTAAATCAAGATTTCCAACAAATAAATCGCCCATTTTTCCCCTTTCATAATCATTCGTTCAAAACTAGATTATTTATGTAATCAAAAATTAAAAATGGATAATATTCATGAATTTAGACTCAATACTTTTAGATTTTCACACCGATATCAACAAATTGGAAAATGAAGGCAGAGGAGGAGAGGCTCTCTGGTGCGGTCAGAGGGTTGCTGTTCAAGGATTGATGACTTATGGATTATCTTTGTGTTCTCAAACTCAAGAATATGAAAAAGCTGTAGAAATATTTAAATTTATCAATAAAATTGATCCCGGCAATTGGCTTGCTGCTTCAAATCTCACTCATGCTTATAGTCAATTGTTTAAATATGATGATGCATTTGAAGCCGTGAATCAATCTATAAAATTTTCCAAGGAAGAAAATTATGATGTTTTCTACAACGCAGGAGTAGTTCTCACCAACCTTGGCAGAATTGCTGATGCTGAAATCATGTATAGAAATGCAGCAAAAATCAATCCAACAAAAGAAAGCATACTTTTTAATCTTGGTTTAAATTTATTAAGACAGGGAAAATATGAAGAAGGATGGAATCTTTATGAATATCGTTTTAAAGTAAATCCTCTTACTGGCAGTTTCAAAAAGAGATTTTTAGCTGACGAATGGGATGGTAGACCTTTTAAGAAAAAAAGTTTGCTTGTTTACAGCGAACAAGGTCTTGGTGACTTTGTGATGTTCTCAAGATTTCTTCAACAAACCAAAAAACTTGGTGGAAAACTTATCGTTGAGGTGCAAGAACCTTTATTTGATATCGTAAAGAATAACTTTGACTTTGTTGATGAAGTTATTTTTAGAGAAAATTCGACAAACTGGCCAAAACCACCACTCACAGATTATGCGATTTCAGTATGCTCTTTGCCAAGAATTCATAAAATTGATAATATTGAAAAAATTCAAGTTAAACCATATTTGAAAACAAATTCAAAATTCAAGCTCAACAAAAATAAAAAACTTAAAATTGGTTTATGTTGGTGTGGTAATTCAGATCATTCAAGGGATATAACACGATCTGCTCATATACAAGATTTTAAAAAACTTTTTGATCAAAATAATGTAGAAATTTACAGCCTTGTTAAAGGTGTAAAAGGCATTAGAAATTGGATCAAAGGAAAGATTGATCTAAACGAAGGAAAAGAATCTTTGCCATTGATTGATCTTGAATCCAAATTCAATAATTTTGAAGAACTTGGGGCAATAATCAATTCATTAGATTTGGTAATTACAGTAGATACCGGATTGGCGCATTTATGTGGTGCTATGGGTAAACCGGTATGGATTATGATCGGACGAGATACTGATTGGCGATGGGCTGATAGCGTTAACACAACGCCTTGGTATCCATCAGCAACTTTGTTTAGATATAAAACAAGTTGGTCAGACTTAGTAGATGAAGTTGTAAATGCCTTGCCTACAAATCAGAAGGCAAAATGACATATGTTTTCTTATATGTTTTTTGAATTCCTTGCCTGTCAATGACAGGTATGTCTCTGACTGGTAGATTTGAAAATAAAGGTTCTGAAAGAACATTGTCGTTTGGCAAAGCTTTAAAAAATGGTCTTTGTGCAACATCACGATGAGAATCACCAAATTTACGCAAAAATCCTGCTACTGTAATAAATTTGTCGCCTTTGATGCGATCTAGTGTCTCTTTCATTTTGGTCGGGAAAATAGTGCGTGTTGATAATGTATCAACGCTTGTTGAAGCTAATACTAAACATTCTTCATATGCTCCACTATCAACGCCGTAATTTACACGAATTTGAGAATCAAATAAATCATTTTTTTCAGACACACGATAAAATTCAGGCAATTCATAAAGTCCTGTTTTGATGTTGATAAGCATATCGCCGTTCTCATTCCATCCTTCTTGTATTCCTCCCTGTGCGTGACATGTATCGATTAAAACAATTAGTCTTTTAACTTTGTTTGCCTTCGCAATCGACTGTAATGCTTTGCTGAATCTGAAGTCGCCACTTGCAGATTCCATAACAAATCTTTTGCCACTACCACCGCCGTGACTATTGACATAAAACAAAAGTGTTCCTGTATCTCCAACTTCCTTTGCTAGAACAGTAAGTTTTTCGTAAATGTATTTTGCGGTAACATTGTGGTGGCTTTCTGACTTGAAACCAAGAGAACCGTCCTTGAATATTCTTTCCATCATTTGAATATTTTCAAGACGACCCGCTTCATCTGTCATGGTAAATAATCCAGCAACATTTTTTCCTTTAATGTCAAATGGAAAACCAGTAGTATTTTGAAAGAATAATGCAAAAGCTAGAAAAATCATGACTCACCTGTTGATTAAATTCATGGCAAACTTTTTGGTATCAATTGGACATGCAACATCTTGATGATGGCAGAAGATATTTCCTGATACAATTTGGTTTCCTTCTTGATTTAAAAAAACATTTTCTTTGTCTTCAAAAAAATTATTTGGATTGTAAAGTGGCGCTAAATGTTTGTAAATTACATAGTCTAATGACCATAAGTATTCATAAAGAGCTTGGGATTTATCTTCTCTGTCATCCTCTACATAAAGAATTGGCTTCAAGTTTTTAATTGTTTTTTCCGCCCCTTGCAGAGCAAGTTTTTCCATTCCTTCAATGTCAATTTTGATAAAATCAAGTCGGAGGAAATTACATTCATCAAGTGTGATTAGAGGCACGGGATAGTGAACACCAGCAGAATAATCTTCGTTTAGTGACAAACCTCCGAAATTTACCGTTCTTTCAAGATCAAGTTCTGGAACCGCTATTGCGCCGCTAACAGAACCAATAGCTTTTTGAAAGCAATAAACATTTCTTAAATTGTTGAGAGCGACATTGCCAGTCAAAGTGTTGAAATTGTTTCGTTCTGGTTCATATGCAAAAACAACGCCTAACCCTCCTGCAAGTCTTGAAAGAGCAACAGCGTGACAACCAATATTAGCTCCTATATCCAAAACGGCAAAACCGGGTTTAACAACATCACGAAAAACTTGAACCTCAGATTCTGAAAATTCACCATATTTTTCAATGCTACGACCTACCCAGATGTCAGAATTGTTGTAGATCATCATTCCATAACGACATTTTTTTAACAAATTCATGTTTATTGCCTTTCGCTGATGAATCTAATAGAGTGTTAAAAACTATATAAATTATGCCACTTATACAATGGATCATGCAAAATCTTCAACCGACATCGGAAGGTGTCATTGTAGATGGTGTCGCACTAGCACAAAGACTCATCAATAAAATTGGCAGCGGCGGTGTCGAGGTAGCTGGTGACGCTGATAATATTCTGATTAAGTTCAAAGAAGGCGTAGTAATAGATGGTTTTGCAACAGTTTCACATATTCAAAACTACACATTTTCTGGTGGTGTTGTTTTAGATGGTGCAGCTTTTGATGAAATAGCAAAAGAATTTAAGAAAAAGATTACTTACTTGCCGGGAGATACTGTATTTTTCAGCGCATCGCCTACTCCTTATACCGTGACTGGATTCTACTATGATTTGGATGACAAAATAAGATATGAAATCGCAAATCCAAATAAGCCCACAGTTTTTGTTTATGAACAGGATTTGGCAAGAACAAATGAATCTTACATCATTTGTCAGTTAAATAAAGCAAATCAAATGATTGAGGCATTAAGTCTATGACATATTACTATGTGGGAGACGGAACAGTTTATACGGGCAGTTTCGCCTTGGTTCATAAAAATCTTTATGTCAAATACAAATTTGATAAATATTCAATTGCGTATGATAAATCTGCTGCTGAAAAAGGAATACTCAAAAAAGTCTTTATTCAAAAAGTAATTTTAAAAAACATAGTAAAAAGTTGGCATAAAAATGTTGTCATGTATGTGGATAATCTGAAATCCATGTACAACGAATATGATTTGCTTACATTGCAAGAAGCTCAAGATATCATAGATCAAAGCACATATGTGCCGCCCAATTGTTCTCTACCACCTAATCCACCTGCGCCAATACCTGCAACTTATGCGCCAAACACTATTTTATACAGTTTGAAAGATGCGGAAAAAGGACAAATTGTAAAGATTGTTATATTAAGGAGCTTACCTCAATCACCAACAATTTATGAAGACACATTGCATAGTTTGTGGAATGAATCCGAATTGATTTCAAAAAATGAAGCCAAAAATTTAGCCCTCGATTATTGGGAAAGCAGAAAAGCAAGTTTGGAAAATCTATACGACAAACTCATTTGAGATAGGTTGGTATATATTTTGCTTTATTGATCCAGATCAACCCGTTTACTGCTCTTGATGCAGCAGTATAAGTCCATCTTACATGGTCCCATTTATCGCATTCTTGTTCAAATACGACTACATTTCCGAATTGATCGCCTTGAGCTTTGTGGCAGGTTATTGCATAGCTGTAATCAAAAGGGTTGTCTCCTCCTTGAACAAATTTATATGATTCTTGTCCAAATTGATCTGGATCGTATTTTATGTTGATAAATGGTTCTCCATCTGAAACAAAATCAAATCGTGATTTCTTTCTAACATTTGAAACGATTCCTTGCATTCCATTGAACAAACCTGCAAGTCTGTTGTTTCTTAGACAGATTATTTTTTCTCCTTTGGCTATAAATGTGCCATCGATTTTTTTATAAGTGCGGACACGATTATTGAGTTTAACTCTTGTTTTATTGAAGGCGACGATGATTTGATCAACCGCAGCCAGATGTTTATCTTCTACTCCTGATTCGCTAATGATTTGGACATTGTTTTGTCCATCAAATGTCCTAGCATCATTTCCGAGTCGCAAGTGTTGTGCAAAATGGGCTATTTCTCCAGCGTTTCTATGGACCGTTTCTAAACGGAACATAGGATTTTCCATTAAATTAAATTTTGATCCTATCGGTTCCAACTGGCCATGATCGCCAACATAAATTATTGGCAAACCAAAGGAAATAAGATCGTCATGAATTTCTTTGCTTACCATAGACGCTTCATCAATCAAAAAACCATCAATCTGAGAGGTAACTTCGTGATTAGTTTTCCTGATCCAGCTAGTTTCTTCTGTGACAGGATCAACTACAGGCGAATAAATGCATGAATGAATTGTGCTTGCAGCAATACCTTTTTTTCTCAGCACATTAGTTGCTTTACCAGTAAAAGCTGCGCTACAAAAAGATTTATTCTTAGCAGCAAGTGCTTCTAATAATACTTTAGAAATGGTAGATTTGCCAGTACCAGCAAGACCTCCCATAGTAACAACTTGATTGTTATCTAAAGATTTAATGATTCCACGAACAACTTGTTTTTGTTCGTCAGTCAGATTCATGGTGTCCCCTTAAATTCTGCTGGTCATAAAATCAGGCTTATTCGCCATTTCAAAAATTTCAAATCCGATTTCAATGTCTAAGCGATCAATGATCTTATTTGGAAACTCAAAAATATGCAGATTCCAACCTTTGCTGATGATAATATTTATGTCTTCTTCGCAAAGGAGAAAACTGCCATGACTCCATTTTTTCGGTAAATTCCGTTTCATAAACGATTTAGCAATTGATTCATCGTGAAATACTGGCAAGCTAATTTTGCTACTGACTTTATCACGAAATACAAACAATGGTATCCATTTTTGTTCAACGCATTCACATATGACATCAGATACTGTCATCTGACCATTTGTACATAGCAAAGCAAACATAGAATCCTTCTTATGTGTGTTTGAAATTGCGTTAAATGAATTTACCACGCAAACAAAGAAGTTGAAGCTGAAATTCATCAGAGGCTTTTTTTCTTCTTGTGCCCAATATTTCCTTGTCTGATGCTTTTGTTTTTCTTATCTGTGTTATAATTGCTGCAAGCGCCCATGACTTGATAGTTTGGCGTGTCTATGCATGGACCGATATAGGGACCAAATCCCTCATCGATTTTCTTCCTGTTTTCGTACCATTGTTTGAACGACATAATTTATTTACTTAATTTTTTTAAAAATTTAGCTGTGTACTTATATGATTCGATATCATCATCAACAAAATCTTGATTTGGTTGTTGCTCTTTTTCAATAAGTTCATAGTGTAAATTTAATCGATCATATTTTAAATGCTTCTTAGATTTATCAACCCACGAATAGCCGCTGTGTTCATCAATTGAAATTCCTTTATCTGATTCGTCGAAACTTTCAATTTCTATTTCATCACGATCAATCAATTCCCATGCTGGCATACCAAATCTTTCGGGAGGTTTATCAACAAGAGGGTCTTTTCCCGAAAGTATTCTGCGTAAAAGCCATGAATCTTCCACGCCTGAAATAGAAATATGCTTGTTATTTGCTTCGCAAATTTTTAACCATTTCTTGAAACTATCACAGGCAAATTCGATCTGATCAACAGATAATACATTTGATTTTTTCATTCTTAATCTCAAGCTGCTGGAGGTGGTGCTGGACCTGTACCGGGTTCAACAGCGGCTTCAGGCGCACTAGGTTTATCTTCTTTTTTTTCTTTTTCTTCTGGTTTCTCTTCTTTTGATTCTTGGCCTTTATCGAGAATATCCTTTAAAACACTCATAACACTATAAGCTTTTAATTTAGTCGCTGGCGTTTGACCACTTGGCGCACCGCCACCACCGGGAGGACCACCCAGGCCACCACCTAAACCACCTACGCCGCCGCCACCCATTGGTGGCAAAGGAGGTGGAGCACCTCCTCCCATAGGAGCACCGCCGGGAGGACCACCAAGGCCACCACCGGGAGGAGCACCCCCGCCTGCTGGAGGTGGTGGAGGATCAGCTTCGGTCAAAAGCTTCAAACTTAAAAATTGATTGAAATCTATCATTGTCGTATTTATGTTTTTGCTCTTGATTTGTATGCAAAAAACAACGATCATTGTTTTTGAGGAGAATTTATATGAGTGTTTTGATTTTTAGCGATCTTCATGTTCATCCACATAAACGAAGCAATAAAAGACTAGAAGATTGTTTGACCGCACTTGAATGGGTATTTCAAACAGCGAAAGATCGTAAAATTAACAACATTATTTTTGGTGGTGATCTATTTCATGATCGCCAAAAAATTGAGGTTTATACCTATCAAAGAACATTTGAAGTGTTCAACAAATGGATGAACCAAAGAATTTTCAATATATATTTGCTTCTTGGTAATCACGATCTTTGGTTCAACGACAAAACCAGCATCAGTAGTGTTGTTCCATTGTCGGCTTTGCCAAATGTAAATGTCGTATCGAAACCTTCTAGAATAGAAATCGAAGGGCATAATTGGGATTTTATTCCTTATACCCACAATCCAATTGAAACACTTGAAATCCTAAAACAGCTTCATTCAATGACCGAATATGCAATTGGCCACATTGCTTTAGATGGAGCGATTTTACACGGAACACAACAATCAGATGTAGCTATAGAACATGATGGAGATATGGTTCGTGTAAGTGCTGCTTTATTTGAGCATTATAAGCATGTGTTTTTAGGACATTACCATGCTGAACAAAGAGTCAATAGAAAAGTTGAATATGTAGGTTCACCTTTGCAACTAAGTTTTGGTGAAGCATTTCAAACCAAACACATCATTGACTTTGACCAAGACAACTACGAGATTGAGTACATAGAAAATGAATTCAGCCCAAAACATTTCGTTATAAACCTTGAAGACAAAGACAAATATAACCTTGAAGGTAATTTTGTCCAGATAAAAGTAGCAGATATTGGTGCAACAGATTTAATTTCTGTAAAAAAGGAACTACAAGAAAATAGCCAGTTTGCCAGTCTCGAAATCAAACAGCAAAAAAAGACGATTGACGAACACATAATTCATGATGCCAAAGCTATTTTATATCAAGGCGATGAAATGCTCACCAAGTACGCACAACAGGTTGGACATGAAGGTCTTGATCTTGAAAAATTACTTGGTGTAGGCAAGAAAATATGCGAGAAGGTGGAAACTTGAATTTCATTACAACAATCTTAAATGAAAACTATTGGAACCCGTGGGGCATAAGCTGGATAAGCTCTTTAATCGAATTTGCTGATACTAAAGCTAAAATTATTGTTGTTGACTGTGGATTATCTGCAAAAACATTGAAAAAACTGATCGAACTAGGCGTCACAGTACTGCCTCACATTGAAGCAAACGGGTTCCAGAAAACAGCTTTTTTAACAGTAAAAAAATTCGACAACAATAAGGGCAACAAATACTTATTTTTTGATGCAGATATCTGGTTTCAATTGCCAGTAGATGAACTTTTTGATCAAATAGATGATAGATTTCTTATATGTAAAAATTTAAATTACGGGTTTTTAGGATTTTCATCAGAATCATTCAATAAATTCGATATGATTCAAACATTTTGTTCTTATACTCATGATGACGATGTGTTTGCCTGTCTCGTAAAGCATTTCCCATATAGTCTAAATAAAATTGACAATAAATATAATTTTAACAATTTGCCAGAATTGAAAACTAAAGATGGAATGTTGGTTTTTAATGAAGAACCACAAGTAACGATACATTTTCAAGGGGTTTTAAAAACTTGCAGCGGCAAAAAGAATCTTTTGTATCATGAGAGATATCCAGATTTATTTGCAAAATATAATGAAACTAAAAAATTTATTTCAAAGATTGTTACACCGAAACAAAAATCTGATGTAAATCATAATAATTCAGAATGACTTGCTATGCCTCTTGCCAAGGGATTATAGTTCCTAATCTAAGGAACAGGCGAGAGAATTTGCAATATGAAGAATCTTAAAATCAAGTATGCGGCAGCATATAATTTTCTTCCATTTGGAAGCGATGGTATCGAACTTCATTTTGAAAATTACAAGAATGTCGTACTTATTCGTGGTGTAAACCTCGATTCCAAATCGAATGATTCAAAACATCATGTTGAGGACAACCGTAGTTGTAGCAACGGTGCTGGAAAAAGCAGTATTCAAGAAATTATAACCTATGCTCTTTATGGCAAAACTGTTAAAAGGCCAGAGAAACTTGGCGCAAACGATGTCGTACACAATAAAATTAAACGAGATGCTAAGGTTGAATTGATATTTGACAATTTTAAAATTGTAAGAATTCGCAAAGAAGGCGGAAATGACAAAAAGAATTCCTTGCGTTTATGGGAAAGTTCCAACGGAACTTGGGACAAGACTACCGAAATAACCCAAGGAACTATGGCGACAACACAGGAAAAGATCGAATCAATTATTGGTCTTTCCTATGAAGCATTTGTAAACATTTCTATTTTTACCGACGATCAGAGAGCTTGTTTTCTTGAATGTGACAATAAACAGAAAAAGGAAATTGTTGAAAACATGCTTGCGCTTGGAGCATATCGAGGTTGGTTTGACAACGCTAAAAGCTTACGCAAGGAAATTAAAACAAAAATTGATATTAAGTCTAAAGAATATAGCCTTTTGCTTAACAACAAAGATGAAGCCACCAGAAGGTTGAATCTTACTAAGGAAAAAGAAAAAAATTGGAAAGAAAATAAAAAGAAAGAGTTGGAAGATTTAACTGCTAACTGCAATAAATTTATCAATCTTCTTGGAAAAACGGACAATGGCGCTGCTATTCTTGCTTATCAAAAAGCACAAGAAAAAATCAAAGAAATAAATGAATCCTTGCCAACTAAAGAAAAGGAAAAAAATGATTTAAATACCAAAATCGATTTGGCTAAATCTAAGGAAAACGAAGTCAAAAATGAAGCGCAAAAAATTGCTGACGAATATCGTGAAGTCAGCAACAATAGCAAGATTCTTGTGACGCAGAGAAATGCTAAAGAAGAAGAAATCAAAAAACTTAAATCCAACGAAATTGGAGCCAAATGCGACAAATGCAAAGGCCTTATCGAAGAGGAAAACATCAATGATTATATTAAAGAATTGCAAAATGAAATATCAAAAATAAATTCTGAATTGAAAACCTATGTTGAACAAGCTAAGAAAATTCAAGAAAAAGCCGAAACGGCAAAAACAAAACAAGAAAAAATAAAAACAATACTTGATCAATTGTCAAGGCAGATTTCTGTTTGTGATAGCGAACTCACACAATTAAGGAATGACTTAGTAACAGCAAGTCAAGTTCGTGAGCCAAAAATCGGTAATGAAGAAACGGTTATCCAATCAAAAATAGAGGAGTTCAAAAAACAAATTGAAAATAAATCCAAGGAGTTACAGGGCGATACTCCGTTCAAGGAGATTCTTGAAAACGATGCAAAAGAACTTCAGAAAGCAGAACAAAATGTAATGGAGAAAGAAAAGGAAATCAAAGAGTTAGAAGTTGAACTTCCTTACTATGATTATTGGATCGCTGGCTTTGGAGACAATGGAATTCGCAAATGGATTGTTGATGGGATCATTCCAGAATTGAACAATCGTATCAATTACTGGTTGCAATTTTTAATTGACAATAAAATTACTTTGCGGTTTGATAACGAGTTGAACGAAACTATAGAAAGAAATCCGGCTGATGGCGATCCGTATGTTTATCATGCAATGTCAACAGGTCAAAGAAGAAGATTAAACTTGGCTGTAAGTCAAAGTTTTGCCCACATCATGATGTTAAGCGCAGGCTCAATACCTTCGATTGTTTTTTTAGATGAAGTAAGCACAAATGTCGATTTAAGTGGCAACATAGGAATATACAAAATGATTATGGAACTTTCACAAGACAGACAAGTATTCATCACAACTCACGATCAAAGCCTCCTACAAATGCTCGACGGCTGCGATGTTTTAGATTTGGTTCACGAAAACGGATTTACAACCAAAAAAAAAGATTAAGAAAATTCTTGTCTTGCTGATTACATACTCTTCCCGGTACTATTTTAGACCTCGGCAAAGGAAACAACATGAGTATTTTCAACAAACGAATTGCTTTCAAACCCTTTGAATATCCAGAAGTTCTTGAATATAAAAATGCAATTAACCATAGCTATTGGCTTGTAAGCGAATGGAATTTTCTGGGTGACATTCAGGATTTTAATGTCAAATTAAATGATGTTGAGCGCAAGACGCTCAAAAATGCCATGCTGGCAATTTCACAGATTGAAATTTCAGTCAAAAAGTTTTGGACGAAACTTGGTGATCGTTTTCCAAAAGCTGAATTTGACCAAGTGGGCGTAACATTTGGCGAAAGCGAAGTTCGTCATGCCGATGCTTATTCGCATTTGCTTGAAGTTTTGGGCATGAACAATGAGTTTGATGAGTTGCTTCAAAACCCTGTGATTCAAGGTCGTGTTGACTATCTCACCAAGTATTTAAAAGGCGCTTCTGACAACAGCAATGAGAATTACACTCTTACCTTGGCATTATTCAGCATTTTTATTGAAAATGTAAGTTTGTTTTCTCAATTTCTTATCATCAAGTCTTTTAACAAATATATGAATTGTTTAAAAGATATTGATAATGTTGTTCAAGCTACTCAAAAAGAAGAGTGTTACGCAGAAGGAACAGAAGTATTAACTCCAAATGGATGGATTGATTTTCGTGACATCAATGTCGGAAATGATGTTGTTCAATATGAAAATGGTAAATTGCAATTTACAAAAGTTTTGCATAAAACCGAAAAAAAATATGAAGGGGATATGATTCATTTTCACAAAAAAAAGAATCAATGTTTGGTAACACCAAATCACGATATGGTGTATTACGATGCTGCTGGCGAATTCAAAAAAGTTCAGGCACATAAATTTCTGCCACACAATAGAAAATATTTGCCTCATGGTGGTGTGTTGGAAAATTCTGGATTAGAAACTCTTTCGCCTGAAGACAGACTACGCATCGCTATTCAGGCGGATGGAACAAACTTGAAATGGAAAGATAAAAGCGGTAACATATGGCTTAGAGGAAAAGAAGGCGGCTACACACATTCTATTGCATTGACAAAATTGAGAAAAAAAGAAAGATTAGAAGAAATATTAAAAGAATTGAATATTGAATTTATAAAATGTCAAACTGAAAACTCAGATGAAGTGGTCTACAAATTAAGATATAATCATGATTTTGACTACAAAGAACTTTCATGGGTTGATGTCAAAAATAAATCTGCTCTTTGGTGCAGACAGTTTATAGAAGAAGTGTCCAAATGGGATGGATATCAAAATACAATTAAAGAATCTTTTGGTTATTGTTCAACAAATAAAAAGGCAATTGATATTGTACAAATGGTTGCAATATTAGGCGGTTACAGAACATCAATCCAAACAAGAAATGACAAAAGGAAAAAATCATACAAACCTTGTTATAAACTTACATTCCTCGATAAAGACTTGAAGCCTGCTTGTCATGGATTGGAAAAAACAACAGTTGAAAACTACTGTGGAAAAGTTTACTGCGTCACAGTACCATCTGGTGTTATTGTCACAAGGTACAAGGATGACACATTTATTGCAGGAAATTGTATTCATGCCTTATTGGGCGTTTATTTAATAAAGCAAATTCAAAAAGAATATCCACAATGGTTCAATGATGACTTTTATGCTAAACTGCAAAGAGCTTGCACTAAAGCCTATGAAGCAGAAGCCAAAATCGTTGATTGGATTTTTGAAGCTGGCGATTTAAAGTTTTTGAACAAAGAGACTGTTAAGGAATTTGTAAAGCAAAGATTCAATGAGAGTCTAGAGATGATTGGGGCAAAAAAGCATTTTGATGTGGACACTCAAAAACTTGTTGACTTGAAATGGTTTGAAGATGAAATACACGCTGAAGTAAATACAGACTTCTTCCACAAGAAACCTGTTACTTACAGCAAGAAGGTTAAGCCTATCAAAGCGGAGGATTTGTTCTAATGAGCGATTACAGATGGTTGAATGATATATCACAACAGTTTTTAGACAGGGATTATTTGGTTGATGGTCAGACCGTCGATCAAAGAGTCGATGAAATTTGCGCTTCTGCTGAAAAGTACCTCAACAAGCCCGGTTTCGGTGCAAAATTCAAAGAGAATTTCAAAAAAGGTTGGTATAGTTTATCAACTCCAATTTGGACTAATTTTGGGAACGATAGAGGATTGCCGATTAGCTGTGTTGTTGGCGAGACTTGGGTCAACACCAAGTCTGCTGGTGGCAAGATGGCTAAAGATATCAAAATTGGCGATGAGGTTTTAACACATAAGGGCAGGTACAGAAAAATCACCAATATAATGGTCACAAAAGACAGAGCAAATATTTATAAATTAAAAATTAGCGGAAGAATGACGAACTTATATATTACAGAAAATCATCTTGTTTTGACAAATATGGGTTGGGTTCGTGTAGATGAATTAAATCCTCGTATGCATTTAGTTGCAATCAACAGAGAAGTTGAGAGCAAAGAAGAAGAATATAAAATAAATTTAACTGATTATTGTGATTATAAATATTTAATCAAAGAAGATAGAATTTGCAAAAAGGGTGCTGAAACAGTAAGAAAAGACCGAAGAAAGGAAATTGTTTCTTATTTTTCTAAGCCTTTTCAAAGCGTTGCTGTTTGCGACGATCTGGCATGGGCATTTGGCCTTTGGTTCGCAGAAGGATCATTATCCACAAACAAAAAAGGCGTTCCAAATGGCATTAGGATTACTATGAACGCATATTCTGAAAAAGAATATGCAAATAAGTGGTTAAAAATTATTTGTGAAAATTTTGGAATTGAAGGTGGCTCATATGAATCATCTCATATGAGACATGGAAAAAGACATTCATGGTATAATTCAAATGCTAATTCTGTGATTATCGGGAAATATTTTGAAAGTTTTGGTAAAGGATGTAAAGAAAAAATTATTCCTGATTGGATTATAAATTTGCCCAAAAATCAATTAGAGTGTTTTTTGAATGGATTTATCTTAGGTGATGGTTCCATTAGAAAAACAGGTATAACGAAAATTACTCTGTCTAATCCCAAGTTGATCTTGCAATTATATCAAATTGCCTTGAAATTAGGCAAGGATGTATCTTTGCAGATGCAAGAAAAAGCAAGAAAATTTTCATCAACTGCATATGTTTATACATTGGTTATCAGAAAATCAATTTTAAGTAAAAATTCTAACAGATGTAATAGCGCAATTCCATTCAAAGATGGATTATATTACGCCCCAATAGTAACATTAGAAAAGACTGATAAAATCGAAGATGTTTATGATTTTACTGTAGAAGAAGATCATTCATTTAGTGCCGCTGGAGTAATTTTACATAATTGCTTTGGATCATCTATATCAGATAATATGGAATCGATAGCATTTACATGGGCAGAAGTTGCGATGATGACAAAGCATGGCGGCGGCACAAGCGCATATTTCGGCAATCTTCGTCCCCGTGGATCAAAGATAAAAAAGAATGGTGAAAGTTCTGGCTCCGTCCACTTCATGCAAGCATTTGAAAATTTGATTCAGGTTGTCAGTCAAGGAAGTTGTTACATAGAAGGAACCGAAGTTTTAACTAACAATGGTTTCAAAGATTTTAGAAAAGTTTTGCCAACTGATAAATTGGCTCAACTTGATGAGTTTAACAATATTACTTTTACTTCAAAATATGAAATGGTTACAAATGACTTTGAGGGCGAATTGGTGTGCCTGTCGGGCAAGAAAACTGAAAACTCTGTGTCTATTAAAGTGACTCCAAATCATCGAATGGTTGTTTCTCGTAGAAAAATGCAAGATAGAGAGCGTTATTGGCCATCAAACACAGAAATTGTTGAGGCAAAAGATTTAAATTTACATAGAGACAACAGAATTCCTCTTGCTGGATGGGCTGGCAGAGGAGAAGGTTTGACAATTGCAGACAGGCTCAGGATAGCCTATCAAGCAGACGGAAGAAAAGACGAAGACAATCGAAAGATTCGTTTTCATTTTTCTAAAAAAAGAAAAGTCAATCGATTAGAAGGATTTTTAAAAGATTTAAAAATTAACTATGAAAAGAAAACAAATCCAGATTCAACTATTAGCATTAGTTTCGACTATGATGAGTCTATCAAAAAGAAAACATTTATTGAATGGGTGAATCTTGATTCAATAAATGGTATTTGGGCACAAGAATTCATAGAAGAATTATCTCATTGGGATGGAAGCGTAGCTCATGGCGGGTGTGTTCTTTATTCAAGTGTTGAAAAAAGCAACATAGATGTAATTCAGGCAATTGCCTCATTAGCTGAATTCAAAACAAGAATAAGAGTTCGTCTAGCGAAGGGAAACAAACAAAATTTATATTGTTTGTCGATAAGCGAAAATGCTTACCGTGGCGGAGAAGCAATAAAAATAACCAAAGAACATTATAATGGTAAAGTTTATTGTGCAATAGTTCCAGAAGGAAGATTGCTGGTGCGTTATGAAAACAGAGTAATGGTGTGCGGAAACACTCGCCGTGGTAATTTCGCTGCATATTTGCCGATTGACCACGCTGACATCATGGAATTTCTTCAGATTAGGTCTGAAGGTTTTGCTATTCAAGACTTATCTTTTGGCGTAACTGTACCAGATTACTGGATGCAGGCTATGATTGATGGCGATGTTGAAAAGAGAAAAGTGTGGGCTAAGGTTCTTGAAACAAGGGCCAATATTGGTTACCCATACATTTCTTTTATAGATAACGCAAATAATAATACTGCTGACTGCTACAAAGAAAAAGGAATGAAAATAACACACTCAAATTTGTGTAATGAGATATATTTAGTTGATAATGAAGATGAATCATTTGTCTGCGACCTTAGCAGCATGAACATTTTGTATTATGACGAATGGAAAGATACAGATGCGGTAGAGATTCTGGTTTATCTTCTTGATGCTGTTATGACGGAGTTTATTGAAAAAGCCAAAAATATCAAGTTCATGGAGAGGGCAGTCAGGTTTGCTGAACGACATCGTGCTTTGGGTGTGGGCTGGCTTGGATGGCACTCTTACCTGCAAAGTAAAATGATTCCTTGGGAGAGTATGGAAGCAAAATTGCATAATGTGCAGATTGCTCAAAACATCAAGAAATCTGCTTATGCAGCAAGTGCAAAGTTGGCGCAAGAATATGGCGAACCAGAGGTTTGCAAGGGATACGGTAGAAGAAATACAACTTTATTGGCAATTGCCCCTACGAAATCTTGTACTACTCCTGATACAAAATTTAAGGACAGTAATCTAGATAATATAGATTATTTTGAATTTACAAGACGAGGCGGTCTTGACTTGCATGAAATAATGTCTATCGAGTGCGAACTCGATAATGGGAAAAAAATTAAATATCGTTATGATGAAACCATTGTAGTTAAGAGGAACGGCGAACAAATCTCAATTAAGGCTTGCGAGATTGCCGAAAATGACATTCCTACTGTGAAAAAAATCAAAAAAGCTGAAAAGCAATGGTTGGAACTCAACCCATCAGTAAAAGTATTTACTGATGCTGGCATTAAAGAATGCACAAGATTCTATTTTAATGGTTTTGAACCAACGCATGAGTTAACTTTTACAGATGGTTGTAAATATAAATTTACTAGCAATCACAGACTTAAAAATATTGAAGGCGACTGGGTTGCTATTGACAATATAGAAAAAGGTTTCATTACAAACAACAATTTAATAGTGACAGAAAAAAATTATACTGGAATACTTCCAACTATGGATATGGAAGTTCCTGATGTCCATTATTATGTTCTAAGCAATGGTGTTCATTCACATAATAGTGCTTTTATTCTTGGGCAGGTTTCAGAAGGTATTGAGCCTCATAGGACAAATTACTATATCAAAGATTTGCAGAAGGGCAAATTTACTATCAAGAACAGCGAACTTGAAAAGTTGTTGAAAGAAAAGGGAAAAGATACTGATGATGTTTGGAAAAGCATCTTGATGAATGCTGGTAGTGTTCAACATCTAGATTTTATTTCTGAAAAAGAAAAGGATGTATTCAAAACATTTGCTGAAATCAGTCCGAAAGAAATTGTCATACAAGCTGCTCAAAGACAAGCGCATATTGATCAAGGTCAATCTTTGAATCTTATGATTCATCCATCAATTCCTACTAAGGATGTTAATTCTTTGCTGGTAGAGGCTTGGAGGATGGGCGTTAAAGGATTTTACTATCAAATGTCCGTGAACGCAGCCCAAGCTTTTGCAAGAAATATTCTAGACTGCAAGAGTTGCCAATAGGATATGCCCTAATCATATTAGAAAAGTGACATTTTTTGTATCTTTTCTAATATGATTGGGGATGGAGTGTAACAATGAATTTTTCTGATCTTACAATCGATCTTTCTTGGGACAAAAAAACAATAGAAATGCATCAGAATTTTTATAAAGAAATTTGGGAAGACAAAGAATATTTTAGACACGGGTTAAGAATTAAAAAGGGAGATATTGTAGTAGACTGTGGTGCAAATATTGGAATTTTTACTTTACTAGCTTTGGAGCATGAAGCTAAAAAAATATATTCATTTGAATATGATAAGAACTTTTACGACTTGCTTGTAAAAAATTGCAAGAAAAGCAAAAAAATCATCACAACTAATGGCCTTATAACTCACAAAAATATCAATTTGGTTGGATTTGATAAATCAGTTGAAACTTATGATTTAAGTAAAATTATACAAAAATTTAATTTAAAATCTATTGATTTTTTGAAATTGGATGTCGAGGGATTTGAATTCTCTTTCGTTTTAAACGAACCAGACGATGTGATCAAAAAAGTAAATCAATGGGCTATTGAAATTCATACATGCGGCTTTGTTTGTGATAGGCTACAAGAATACAAATATACATTAGCGATAGTTGATAAATTTGCAAGGTTAGGCTATTATTGCGTTCTTGAAAAATTTATCAAACTATCGTGACTGGGA
>OGWG01000053.1_pt1 | contig 18729 bp, 15 predicted proteins | sample 1575911 | NCBI WGS metagenome assembly OGWG01 (sample SAMN07581534, study PRJEB24739) | freshwater metagenome
CGAATACTTGCTGCTGCAATTCTTGCATCTGCTCGGTTATCTGTGTAATACATGTTGACCGAACCCTCTGCAATAGCATCAGTATTTGGCTTAACAAATGTTAATAAACCTGTACCAGTATTATAACTTAGGATGTTGGCATCGTCTGTGGTTAATGTTATGGCACTTCTTGCACGTGCATCTGTGAAGTATAGGTTTGTAGAACCTTCACTGATATTATCTGTATCTAGGACCACAACACCAGTTAGACCATTAACACTGTTAACTGCTGCATTAGTACTGATGATACCAGTAGATGCGTCATAGTTAATGTTAGAACCGTTGCTGATACTATTTCTAGCACGAGCTGTTGTAAAGTACAGATTTGTGCCTTCTGCAATATCGTCTGTATTAGCATTTGCCAAGTTAAAGACGAATCCACCTGTAGCTGCATCATAACTTAGAACAGTGTTTTTGCTTGTTGTCAAGCTGACACTGTTTCTTGCACGTGCATTTGTGAAGTATAGATTTGTACTGCCTTCTGTTACGTCATCTGTATCAGGAGCATTTACGCTGATAACACCTGTTGCGCTGTTATAAGCAACAATGGCGCCCCAAGTAGAACTTAGACTGATAGCGTTGCGAGCACGTGCATTTGTGAAGTATAGATTTGTACTGCCTTCTGCAACTTCATCGGTTACAATACCACTTAGATTGAATGTAAATGTACCAGTAGAACTGTCGTAACTTAATACTGTTAGATCACTTGATGTCAAGCTGACCGCATTGCGAGCACGTGCATCTGTAAAGTACAGATTTGTGCTGCCTTCACCTATGTCATCAGTATCTAACGTATCGCTGGCACCCAGAGCAATTGTAGCACCATTGATTGTAATAGAATCATTGGCTAAACTGCTGTTTGGTATGCTGGCTAGACTGAATGTACCAGTAGCACTATTATATGTTACACCACTTGCTGTTGTTGCACTAAAGTGAGCACGAACTTCTGCTGCGCTTGGACCAGTGTATGTAAACGCACCAGTAGAACTATTATAGCTAAATGATCCATCACCGCTAACATCAACTGCGCTGAAATGAGCACGAACTTCTGCTGCGCTTGGGCCAGTATAAGTGAATGTACCAGTTGAACTATCATAACTGAAGCTACCATCACCGCCTGCATCGTTAGCACTTACTGCACCACGAACATCAGCTGAAGTAACTTTGGTAAATGTAAATGTACCAGTTGTACTGTCATAGCTTAAAGAGCCAAAACCTGTACCACTATTTGCGGCGCCTAAATGAGCACGTGTTTCACTGGCGCTTGGACCTGTATAAGTTAGAACTCCAGTTGTGTTGTCATAACTTAGTGATCCATCACCGCCTAGGTCGCTTACACTGACTGCTAGACGAGCACGAGTATCTGTATAGTATAGATTTGTGCCTTCTGCAATATCGCTAGTAGAAGCATTAGCAATAGTGAATGTAAACACACCAGTACTTGCGTTGTAACCTAATACGCTTGTCTTGTCGCTAGTTAAACTTATTGCATTACGAGCACGTGTGTTTGTAAAGTATAAGTTTGTTGAACCTTCAGCAAGAGCATCGGTTGTGTGGTTACTAATATCACTGACTGTACCAGTTACGTTTCCTGTTAAAGGACCACCAAAGTTGGCAGCAGATAGGTTTCCTGTCATGCTGAAATCACCATTGACGTTGACGTCCTTGTTGAATTCCCAGCTATCAGTTGCACTTACATAAGTGATTGTAGCACCAGCACCATCAACAGTAATACCAGCACCATTGGCTGCGGCTGCATCTGGTGCACCATCAGCAATAGTGATGTTCTTGTCTGTAACTGTCAAGTCTGTAGAATTGACAGTTGTTAGTGTGCCGTTGACTGTTAGGTCACCACTAACTGTTACATCATTGAATGTAACGTTGTCAGTTGTACCAACTGCCTGACCAATTGCAAATACACCAGTTGCCTGTGTGTATGTTACACCTGTACCGCCACTAACGTCTGCACGTGTGCGAGCAGTTGTGTAGTATAGGTTTGTTGCGCCTTCACTGACATCATCTGTATCTAGAACAACTACACCTGTAAATCCATTAACGCTCTGCGCTATTGCACCAGCATTAAATGTAAATACACCTGTTGCATTACTATAACTAAATGCACCCACTGCTTGCGTATCAGCTGCGCTGACATCTGCACGTGTGCGAGCAGTTGTGTAGTATAGGTTTGTTGTGCCTTCACTGACGCTGTCTGTTGTAAAGCTACCACTAGCACCAAGAGCAACAGTTGTGCCGTTAATAGTGATATTACTATTTGTTAGGCTACTATTTGGAATACCAGAAAGGCTAAATGTACCAGTAGAACTATTGTATGATACACCAGAAGCAGTTGTAGCACTCAAATGTGCACGGACTTCGCTTGCGCTTGGGCCAGTATAAGTGAATATACCAGTTGAACTATCATAACTGAAGCTACCATCACCGCCTGCATCAACTGCACTGAAGTGTGATCGAGCTTCGCTAGCACTTGGACCAGTGTATGTAAACGCACCAGTTGAACTATCATAACTGAAGCTACCATCACCGCCTGCATCAACTGCACTGAAGTGTGATCGAGCCTCGCTTGCGCTTGGGCCAGTATAAGTGAATATACCAGTTGAACTATCATAACTGAAGCTACCATCACCGCCTGCATCAACTGCACTGAAGTGTGATCGAGACTCGCTAGCACTTGGACCGGTATAAGTGAATGTACCAGTTGTACTATTATAGCTTAAACTGCCATCACCGCCTGTGTCTGTAACACTTACACTTGCTCTAGCACGAGTATCAGTGTAGTAAAGGTTTGCGCCTTCTGTTACATCATCAGTTGTTGGGGCTGTGATACTGATAACACCAGTAGAATTGTCATAAGATAAATTGCTCCAACCTGTTGCACTAATAGCTGCACGAGCACGGGCATCTGTGAAGTATAGGTTTGAAGAACCTTCCTGAACGTCATCAGTTGTCTGATTACCCAGAGTAAATGTAAACAAGCCAGTTGTATTGTCATATGTGAATACTGTGGCATTGTCTGTAATCAAGGAAACCGCATTGCGAGCTCTTGCGTTTGTGTAATATAGATTTGTGCTACCTTCTGTTACATCATCAGTTGTAGGAGCGTTTACAGTAATGACACCTGTAGTGTCATCATAACTGATATTACCCCATGTTGAGGATGCAGAAATAGCAAGGCGAGCACGTGCGTCTGTGTAGTACAGATTAGTGCTGCCTTCAGCAATAGCATCTGTATTAGGTGTTACAAACGTAAATGTACCATTAGAATCATAAGAAAGAATATTAGAATTGTCTGTGGTTAAACTTATGGCAGCATGAACTCTGCCATCAGTAAAGTATAAATTTGTACTACCTTCATTAATGTTGTCTGTATCTAGGGCAACTGTGTTAGTTTGACCGTTAACACTCCATACTGCTGCTTGTGTACTGATAATACCAGTTGATGGGTCATAATTGATATTGGAGCCACCACTTAGTGTGTTACGTGCACGAGCCGTTGTAAAGTATAAGTTTGTGCCGCCCTCAACAATTTTATCTGTGTCGGGTGTTGTAAAAGTAATTTCACCAGTAACTGAACTATAGGAAATAATAGTACCATCATCACTGTTTATACTAATGCTACTGCGAGCACGAGCTTCACTGAAGTAAAGGTTAGTAGTACCTTCTAGAACGCCATCACTAGTAGGATGGTTATATGTAAATTGACCAGTTGTACTATCATAGTCTAATACGACTGTATTGTCACTGGACAAACTTACTGCACTACGTACACGACCGTCTGTGTAGTATAGATTAGTAGTACCTTCAGTAACGTCATCTGTGCTGTAGATTATCTGATTGTTGATGGCATCATCAACATATTGTTTGGTTACTGCACTCAAGCTTTGTGTTGGAGCACCACTTAAGGTCAGTTCACCAGTCATTGCTACACTACCATCTAGTGGTACTTTTGTAGCAATACTGTTGGCAACCGTAGTTGCAAAATTAGGATCATCGCCTATGGCTGCTGCTAATTCATTCAGTGTGTCCAACAGTGCAGGAGAACTATCAACAAGTTCTGCAATTACTGTTTTAACAAACGCCGTACTAGCTATTTGTGTTGTATTAGTAGTAGACGTAGCTGTTGGTGCAGCTGGTTGACCACGTAGGTCAAGGTTTTCCATAATCGAGCTTGATCTTGCTTTGATTAAAGGCATTTTATATTATCCTCAAAATGTGAACTTCTACTGAAATTCAGCTGGCATCGTTTTCGTCCGTGCTTAAAGACGAGGCCAGTTCAGACAGAGTATTCAATAACTCTGGAGCAGAACCAACCAAACTACTAACTTCCTGTTGAACCATTTGAGTAGTAGCTATGTTAGATGAATTATTGACCGTTGGAACTCCACGAAAATCTACGCTTTCTTGAATAGAACTGGATTTAAGTTTAATCAATGGCATATTCTTCATCTCCTGGCATTTTTAAGTTTGGTGCCGCCAACGTGAGAATAATGTTATATAACTAACAACCAGTAGTTTTTGGTTATATCAACCAAACCATTGCTGATCGTTACTGTGATTTCATATCGACTAGGACTGCTGTTAACTGGAGCAGTTCCTACGATATTATTTTCACTAACTGATAACCAGCTAAGTGAATTTTCCCCGTCATAAGCAGGGCCTAATGTAATACTTACAGCATTATTTACCGCAAGAGGGAAATTTATACTGTCTCCGCCCCTAAAACGTCCAATATAAGACGCACTGTCTGTAAACTGAGGTTTATTTGTACCGTAATTTATTAAATTTTTATAAACATATTCATTGCCGCTGAGATCAATTAATGTTAAGTCCTGTGGAGTAGACCAAATAGACCCGCTGACCTGACTGGTTTCCACCATCAGCTGAAGTAAATTTTCAGTTGGGTAATCAATTCTAGTAATATGTTTATCGCCAATTTTAACGCCTGTTCCGTAGGCTATATCATGTGCCACAATAGACACTGTGGTATATGAACCTAAGGTACTGTATGTGATGTCTATTATTTTAGGTCTTGGCCTGTCACTTGTTGTATTACTGCGTAATATTCTTACTTGTATTCTGTCTCCAGGTTCTGGAGCTTCATCAAATGCCAGTGTAGTGCTGTCTACTATGGTATAACTATAATATGGTTCCTGTGTTATACCGTTTATAGATACAACTAATAAATTGGGACTACTTACGCCTGTTTCAATGTCAAATTCTAATGTGTTACCATCACCAGTAAAATATCTGGTAATAGGGCTTATTGTATTAGTTTGACTTCTAAACTGGCCAAAAGTAGTATCATAGACCAAGACCTCACCTGTAACTGGACTGGTAACAGTGACATCAGCAAGATCATTAAGTACTAGATTATCTATTCTGGTGTTAACATCTGTGCTGCCAGAATTTATTTGACTGTCTACATAATTTTTATTTGTTATGGTCTGCCAATTTGTGCCATCAAAAAATTCAGGACTTAATAGACCGCTGTCATATCGCAGTAGACCACCTTGACCCAGGGGACGTTGTACAGTGCTACCTGTTGGTAATTTAATAGCACCAGTGGCACTTATTTCTAATACACCACTTTCTGGTGTAATTTTCTCTGTTTGATGATTAAACTTAATGGCCATTTTATTCTCTTAAACTAAAACAAAATCAATAGATGCTGTCCAGGATATTGTATCTGCTGCAATGCCCGTACATTCCAGTGTGAGTTCTCCCGACGCACTGAATATTAATGTGGGTTCTGTAAACCCAGAAGTGTCTACATATGTGTCTACCACATAACCAGATATTGTTGTTGTTCCACCTAAGTAACAGCCTTTTATCTGATATGCTGCTGTGCTTGTTATGCCCCTGCCTACAATAAATGCTGTGAAAAATACTGTTGAATCTGTGGTAAAATTCGATCCTTCTCTGTCTACTAGATCTGTAGTACTGGAGCCAGTGGTTGTGCCTGTCAAAACCACTCTCTGATTTTTTAGACCTATTCTAAATGAATCTGTTGTTGTGCCGTGTAGCTTTGAATATAACTCTGTCATTATTTGTTCCAGCTTTCAAGAATCAGTTCTTCTATCTTATTTATTATTGTTTGGCCGGGTTCTGACTCCTGCCATTTTTCTTCTGGACATTTAGTTTTTGCAAATAAAGTTTTAGCTGGGATATAACATCCACACAGGCGACAAGTGTTCATATTTTTAATAAAATTATCACATGTTTCGCAAATTTGTAATCGTTGCATTTTAACTTGTTGACTGACTGTTTTGAGCATGTGAATATTTATAGATGAACAAGGGACCTTGCGGTCCCTTGTAATACTTGAGATATACTCAGATATAAATTAAGCGTACTTGATTGCACCAATAGCAATCTTACCTAGATAATCAGCTGCATTACCTAGAGAGCTTGCTGTATTTGTTAACTCAACATAACCATAACGTGTCATAAATGATACAACTGGTTCCATTGTGTTAGGATCAAGAACAACACCAGAACTCATTAGAGGAATGTATGGGCAATAGAAAGCCGCTGCATCCATCTCGTTAGGACCCTTGTAACCAACAAGGATAGGTGTTGTGGCATCTGCATAACTGTCAACATATACCTTGACGCTGCTATTTAATGTACCAGCAAACTTGGTATTTGTTGGAGCTTCAAATGTGCCTTCTGTTGTACGAGCAAAAGCACTGGTTGTTGCACTCTGTAATACTGTTAGAGCCGTTGGGCTAACAACTACAAAGTTACCAGCACCACGACGTGTGCGCTGAGCAATCTTGTTGGCAACATCATTGATCATGATAGCCAGTGTAGCATGTTGATCGCCAACGAATGTTGGAGTACCAGTAAATGCTGTACCGCCACCGCCTGTTGCTTGATCAAATGTATGAACTGCTGTACCGCTTAGAGTACGTAACTTGCCTAGGATCTCTTGATCGATTTCAGCTGTGATTTCTTGTGCTAGAGCAGCCATAATTTCTGCTTCAACATCAAGACCATGCATAGCCTGTGCATCCTGAGCAGCTTCGAATGTCCAGCGAGCACTCATCTTACGTGTCTTAGCTTCGACAGTTTGCTTTAGAATCTGAATGCTTAGTTTACGGCCAATAGCACCTTCCATTGTTGCTGTGGCTTCACCAGCAGGATCGCTTGTGTTACCGTTACCGCTGTAAGCCTTAGCAATTTCGAATGGACTTAGAGCTTCTGTACCAGCTGTTACACCAGCAGCACTCTCAGCATAACGAACACGTAGAGTATGGATTTGACCAACTGGACCTGTCATTGGCTGTACGCCGATGATTTCGTTAGCGATAACTGTAGGCATAACACGACGGATAACAGGAAGAATAACTTTGTTTAGAACAGCAAAGTTGCCACTCTGTGTTGCGCCAGCAGACGCATTTTCCATAATGTTTTTTCTTGTGTTTTCTAACACAGTTTCCATGACAGCCTTGCGGTTGCCATTGAGTCCTTCTAGTAGAACGTCTTTAGTTGCAGACCAATTCTTGGACTCGAAAAGTTTTTCAGACATAATAGTCTCCTTAATATTACTTTCCTATTCCGGCTAATTTTCTAAGTGATATGATATCTGCAGGTGCAGAGTCCTCACTAGAAGTTTTATTACCAGTTATCTCAGTCTTCTGAGATACTGCACTTTCATAGATAACAGCCTTGCCTTTAGTAGTCACTGTTTTCTCATCAAGTACGGCATGTAGATACTTGTTATAAGATTCGCGTAGATTTTCTGTCTTAGTTGTCTTTAACAGATCTTCCATAATTTCGCGCTTCTCTTTACCAAGTGGTGCTACCAATTCTTGCATAATTGCTTGACGCTTAACAGCATCTTCAGCAATACGAATCTTTGTTTGAGCTTGAGCTAATTCCCGTGTCTTACTCTCAACAAGTGCGGATGTTTCATTTAGCTTCTTCTGAATTTCAGCCATTTGATCACCTAGCTTCTTGACTTGTGTACCATCAGCAAATCCGCTGGCCATAAACTCAGCAGCAAACGCTTCCATGATCTTACGACCAAATGCATTTTCTCTGCTAGTCTGAATGTCTTCACGTAGTTGAGTAATTTCACTACGCAGAGCACCACTCAGAAGTTTTTCTGCTTTTGCAGCGGCTTCTTTGATGAACTTCTTCTTGGCACTTTCTAGCAATTTCTTGCCTTCTGCAACCATCTGTACACGAGCTTGTACAAGTTTTTGCTCATCTTCTTTTAGTTCTTTCAACTCGTTGGATAGCTTACGCAGAGCAAATTCCTCTAACTTAGCGAAATTCTGTTTCTGTGTTACGCGGTCTTCTCTGAGTTCTTTAATTTCAGCAGCCATGCGCTCCAAAACAAACTTATTGAGCATTTGTGCATGTTCTTTCATTTGCTTTCTATAAGCGACTTTAGCTTCTACAACTTCACGTTTGTCTATGGCAAATTCTTCAATCTCTTTGCGAATGGCTTCAGAAATCATTTTGTCTGCTGCTTCTACAATCAAGCCCTTGTCATATTCATAACGCTGACTAAATTCTTCACGCAGATTTGCTTCTACTTCTTCGTGTAGCTGCTGAACCTTAGAGTCCCAAGCCTCTTGTAATTGGCTTTGAACTTCCTCAGATAAAACCCCAGAGCTGAATAGTTCTTTAAAATTGCTCATCATTTTCCCCTTATTTCTTTAGGTTTTCGATGAACCTGAGAACCTCTTCCTTGAGGTGTGTTTGTGCTTTTAGATCATATCTTACCGCCTCTGCCAAGTCCATTAGAACGCCACGGCGTCTAGCGCCTTGTACACGTTCGTAAATGGCCTTAGGATATGCATCCGGAGCACTGGGTTGAGCCACGACATCCACCGTGACAATTTCGAAATCAGTAACGCCACCAGATTCATTAACGTTACCAGAACCTCTACTAGATACACCTAATTTAACACCGCTCTCTAATAGAGTTTTTACGATGTTGCCCATTGGTGTAGGTAATATTTTTAACTTACCAATACCGTTATTCTCATTCATATAGATGTTTGTAATCATATGAGACACACGGTCCAAGTTAACTTGTAAATCATCTGGATGATCTGCTTCACCCAAAACGCTATAGCCGCCTTTGATTTTTTCAGCAATAGCATTACAAGCCCTGGCAATCTCATTGACGGGATACACTCGTTGATTTTGATTGCGTACCCCGCCCTGAATGAAAATACCTTCCATGTATAGGTCTTTGCCACCACTGGCGTTTTCAATCAAGTGGGTACGCATACCCGCTTGATCGTAAGTTAGACTTTCTACTAATGGTATGTATGCCATGTTATTACTTCGCTACTGGACTTGTCTTGTTACTTGCAGAATCACTGTTCTTGGGTGTTGCTACACTCTTAAGAGCAGGGGCCTTCTTGTTACCAGGAACGTTTACATTACCGCTGTTAATAGCAGTTGCGCTAGGCTTGGCTAAACCACCTTCGGTACCGGCACTAACTGTTCCACTGTTAACTTTAACTGGTTTAGCACCATTATCGCTAACCTTAGGACCAGAGCTTACTGGACTCTTTGTGTTTTTACCGTTGTCGCCGTGTGTAGGAGCAGAAACTGCTGTTAAGCTAGCACTTTCACCTAGTGGATCAAATGCTTCTTCTGTTTCTTCTTCACCAGCTGGCATTTCGCCGCCCATGATTTCAGCAAATGCAGCTTTTAGATCTGCAAGAGCATCTTCAACTTTTTGTAGGGCTTCTTCTGCTTCGTCTTCTGCGCCTTCACCACCTTCTTCGTCATCCATTGCTAGGTCAGCTGTTGCTTCTGGTTCTGTAGGCTCATCAGCAGCCATTGGATCTTCTGGCTCGTCGTCGGCCTCTGCGAATAGACTTTCGTCTTCTAATTCTGTTTCATCGGCGATGATTTCATCTTCGAAATCTTGCTCTGGACTTGTGCCGAAATCTTCATCTAGCTCTTCCTCTTCCAATTGCTGGTCAAGGCTGCTTAGTTCTTCATAAATGCTTTTACCCTTGCTAACAAAGAATTGATGTAGCAATTCGCTTGCACGATCTTCTTCCTTATTGATTAGGGCTTCTAATACTTGCTCTAGTGTATGTTTAGACATTCTGTTCTCCTTTTTGGCCAAAAGTTTTAGTCTGTAAGATATTTACAGAAATTACCAAAAATGTTGGCCAAATAGAGTTAAAAACGCAGTTTTCTTACCGAAAACCGGAGTAAGTATAGATCACATGGGGGCTGCTGGACGTTGATATATTTTACTATACAACTCCTTGCGCTCTTCCATTTCCATTTTTCTGATTTCACGCATTTTTCTCAACTTACCCAAATGCTCTAGGGTTAGTCGAGGCCTGCGTGTGTCTAGCTTTTTTGACTTGTGAAATTCGTCTGATTGTATGTCAACGATTCCAGGTTTAACTTCCATCAATCTCATCGTGCTGGTGCTCCTCCGCCCGGACTAGGGGGCGCCGCTGATCCCAAAGGACTAGCTCCACCAGTATTTACCGGCGCTGCACCAGGAGCGGGTTCTTCAGCAGGTTGTCCTTCTAATTGACCTAAGTCCTGATCTGTTGGGCGCTCAATACCCACAGAGTTTAGATCGCTACTACCAATGCCTGTTGTATCTGCTGGCATACCTGTTGCCGATGCACCGGCCGATGCACCGGAGTCAGGATTTTCCTCCTGCCACATTTGCTCGTTTTCAACTATTTCTTCGTCAGTTAAACCTAGATATTTCTTCAGGGTAAAACGTCTACTTAGATATGTAACTTCTGCCAATTGGCTAAACACTGCTGCACGTGCATTGTTGACTTCTATTTCCCTGTATTCACTAAAGCTCTGCGGAGGTAAGAAGCTAAGTTTGAATGTACTTGAATCAAGCTCAACACCCTTATTCTTCAAGAACATTTTAAATTCTTTATCCAGAGGATTAATCAATAGATTCTGCAATCTCTGACAGTATTTGTTAAATCTATATTCTTGGATAAATGCTGTGCCGACACGACCATCATTAAAAACTGCTGTACCATCATCTGGTCCAGTGGGCATGTAACTGCTGGGAATACGTAGTGCTCGCATCAATTTGTTAGTAAAATACTTCAAATCGTCGATTTGACCCAAATTATCACCACCTGGTAATACTTCAACTTTTGACCCGCGACCTTCAGCAGTTTGGGCAAAGAAGTAATCTTCTAACATACTCAGTGGATTGTAACTGGCATCCATAATACTTGTGCCGCCGCCCGTTCTGCTAGGAATTCTCTTCTGATGTATCTCGTTTTTAACACGCTCAACAAACGCCATGGCCATGTTTGCAGGCATATTGCCTACATCAATATAAAATACACGACGCTCTGGGGCACGTTGTACTCTATAGATAATGATGCTGTCTTCCAGTAGACTCTTCTGTTGGAATACTTTAAAAACACTTTCCAGTATACTGGTGCCAAATGGATAATTTCCATCCATGCCTTCACTTAGACTTAAATGTACGACATGGCTAGCTGATACTGCTATTTCAATTTGACTACTTGTGTTTTGATTGGCGGTTGGTGCCGCATATTGAGTAAATGCGGTCTTATTAAATTGTGGCGGACCATAGTTATTATCTGTAACTAAGGGATTAGTAGCAACCTTATTATTGATATCTAGGCTTAGATTTTTAACAATATACTGTTCTATTTCTTTGCCTTTGGCATCGTTAATAATGAGCTTACTAACGTCGGAAGGTACCACGTAGTATAATTCATAGGTTTCTGGATCACGAATAAAGAATTGATCACCATATTTTAGTGTATTACGCACCATGCGCCATATACGCTTATTCCAGTCATTGATCATGCACCACTGACGTAAACTTCTATTTAAAACTGTTACTTCTGCTTCTGTGGGGTCACTAAAATGCTCAATTGTAAATGGTAGATTACTTTCGTAATCAAATTGTGTACAAAATTCTGCTATAGTATCTAGTGCTGCATTTACTTCATTGTCAGCATCCATCATTTCATACTGAACATATCTGTCCACACGATTTGGTGCACCGCTGTATACGTCTTTAAGCCAACTGCTAAATTTGCTGGCGCTACTAGCCATGCTAGAATGCTTGCCTTTACTGGCAAGTTCATTAGCTGTTTGTGGTATTTGAAAATGCTTACGCCAACTCATTTATTTGTCCTGTTGTATATTTATAGCTGTTAATTAGGTTTTAGAGACATGGCACGCATCAATCGAACTTGATCTTCTGCAGACATCACGTTCCTTACCTGTACACCTGTGTTTACGTTTGTTCTGTTATTCAATTCTTCCAAATGCTGATTCATTTTCTTCATCTCTTCCAATTGCTCTTTGTTTTCCTTGGCACGTTGATTAGTAGCGTTATTAGAAGTATCTTCTAATTCTTTCTTGGAGAAATATTCGGTTTCATCTCTAATTCTAGCTTTTTCTGCTTCGGTAACCAGGTTACCTAGGCCAAAAAGTTTACCAATATTTTCAACAGTTCTAGCAGCTCCTGATTCTGCTTTCTGCCACCAATTCATATTATCCCAATTGATGTCATCCTGTTTCTTTTCTTTTTCTGTTACATCTTCTTTACCTACACCCATTGCACCTAGTCCGGCATCAATAACGAACCCACCTGCTGCTGCGATACCAACTGTGGCAGCAGCACTGCCTAGCTTGCCTAGTAATGGTGAATTCATCATGGTCTTGGACCAACTACCTAAACTACTACCAAATTCTGTCAACTTGGACACTGTCTTTGGAAACGTATCCTTCGCCATACTCATCATGCCGCCGCCAAAATCTTTTACTTTAGATAATGCATCAGGAAAATACTCCTTCATTATCTGTGTTGTAAACAGTATAGAGCTACCCCATGTACCAATAAAATCTAAGGTTTCGCCGGCACCAACCTGAAGTTTACCCATTATATTTTCAGGATCTTCCTCCAGTTTCTTCTCACCAGATTCTGCAATTTTACTACCTGCATAACCAGCCATCATCAAGCCAATTGCAGGACCCCAATCCTTTATAAAGCTCTTGATTCTACCAGCTGTTTCAGAATTCTTTGCTGCGGCGATTTTATCCTTTGCAGTTTCCTTCGCTGCATCATAGTGTTCACGTACTGTGCGATTTGGCTGATACGCTGCGTGTGCATCTGCTCTACGCTTGGCTTCTGTTGCAGTTAACCCTTCTTTTCTATATTTTTCGTATAATTCTGCAGATCTTGCCTTTAATTTTTCTTGTTCTTTTAATTGTTCTTTTAATAGCCGTTGTTGTTCCTCTGCACGTGCTATGGCAAGTTCTTGTTCACGTCTAGCTAATTCACCCATGCCTCCTGTTGGGTTACCACCAGCTGGTTTTGGAGTTGCTGTTCCAGGTGTGCCGGGAGGAATCGGAGAGACGGGAGTACTAGGAGGTATAGGACTATCTGGTTTTCTATATTTTTCGTATAATTCTGCAGAACTTACCTTTAATTTTTCTTGTTCTTTTAATTGTTCTTTTAATAGCCGTTGTTGTTCCTCTGCACGTGCTATGGCAAGTTCTTGTTCACGTCTAGTTAATTCAGCCATGCCTCCTGTTGGGTTACCACCAGCTGGTTTTGGAGTTGCTGTTCCAGGTGTGCCGGGAGGTATAGGACCACCTGGTGTACCGGGAGGTATAGGACTACCTGGTGTACCGGGAGGTATAGGACCACCTGGTGTACCGGGAGGTATAGGACCACCTGGTGTACCGGGAGGTATAGGACTACCTGGTGTACCGGGAGGTATAGGACTACCTGGTGTACCGGGAGGTATAGGACCACCTGGTGTACCGGGAGGTATAGGACCACCTGGTTTTCCGGGAGGTATCGGAGCGCCGGGAGTACTAGGAGGTATAGGACCACCAGGTGTGCCGGGAGGTATCGGAGCGCCGGGAGTACCAGGAACAGGCGGTACACCAGGTGGTCTGCCTACTCCACTGCGTGTTAATAATTTGAATACTCCTGCGACTGCAAGAGCTGCATTTCTAAGCACTAAAAATGCAGTTCCAACAACACCCGCCACGGTGACCAATGCTAATAACGCACCCACAACCTTACCTGCGCCTGTTCCCTCGATGACGTTAGCTATTGGCCCTAAAACTGTTTCTGTTATAGTTTTTACTGTGCTAGCGAACCCATTCAAAACGTCAAACATCACATTCCAATCAACAGCATTTAGCATCTGCAATAATGGGACCATTAACTGGTGTAGTGTAGCTGTCAGCTGGTTGACCTGTGCATTGAATTCCTGAGCGGCCGATGCTTCTTTCTGTCGTTGTTTTGTCTCTGCTGTATCATACTGCCTAGAAGCCTGATACATGTGCTCAACACGCTGAGCCGCGGCCGCGGCTTCAGCGTCGCCAGAATATTTCAAGAACTGAATATTTTTCTGTCTTCTTTCGTATTCTTCCTCAAAAACTGCTTTTAGTCGCTGTCTATCTGTTTCGGTTGGTTCATAACCTGCCGCTGCCTTACGAGCCATGATCTCCAGCTCATTGGCATAATTAGGCATTACTCTAATTAGACCTTCACCCAGCTTGTCTATGGCCAGCGGTACTTTTGACACTGCTGTTTGTGCTGCAACGTTGGCTAGTTCTTCACCTTGTTTACCAAAGAGAGCGCCCATGCTAGAACCAAATGTCTGCATGGCTTTAGAAACATCATCCCCGCCATTTTTAAGTGTTGCTATAAAGTTACTAACTGTGGCATCTTGCACTAGCTTGGTGGCCATGGCAGCGAGATCTGCTGTACTCTTACCTGTTCGTTGTGCCAGTTCTTGGAATTGGGCGCCCAATTCCTTGCTCATCATGATTACTCTGTCCTGAGCCTGTTTGCCGCGAACACCCTGCTGTACTGCTATTTTTAACTGTTCTGCTGTAAACTTGGCCAAGTCCTCATTACTCATACCAAGGTTACCGAATTCCGCCGTTGTCTTTCTTACAGAATTAATTAAACCGGAAAAATTCTTTGCTGCCTCATTTTGTGTGGCACCCAGCATGCCAAATGCACCCTCGGTGGTTATCAGAGCCTTGGTAAATGAATCCATACTCATACCGGAGGATTTTGCATAGATGGCAAAATCCATGACTGCCCCACCGATGCCACGCTGTAGTGCAGGACGCAGACTTTCTGCATAACCCATGAGTGCGCCCACCATACTGCTGGCCGCAGAGCCCAGCATCACTAATGGATTATTAACGCTACGCAATGTACCAGCTAAACCACGGAAATCGCCTTTGAGTAATGCACCAGTACTTCTAATATTGTCTAATGAATCACCAAAATCATTTAGACTACCAGTTGTTCCTGTTAGAGTGGATGTATATGTCTGCTGTGCTTTATTGCCGGATATTAGAGTGTTAAGACGCTTTTGTTCTTCTGGATCATTTCGATTCAGTTTTGCTGCCATGCTGCCGGTCAAATCGATCAGACGTTGCATTTGATCGTAGGTAGATATTCCGTCTAGATTGAAACGGAACGTTTCACCGCCCGGAAGATTACCTTCTACTATTACTCTATCAACCATTAAATACACACATAAATAAGACTATAGCATCTTATCAATTATTTAGTTGGAGAAAAAAGTGGAAAATCAGCAAACAAATCCGTTAAAGGCCTATTTTAGAAAGCCTGGTATCTGGATTAAACTACCTAGTGGGGGGCGTGGCTACAATAAAAAGCCATCTGATCTAAATGACATGGGGGAAATACCTGTATATCCCATGACCGCCAAAGATGAACTCATGTTAAAAAATGCAGATGCATTACTTAACGGCAATGCCATAGTTGATCTTATGAATAGTTGTGCACCATCCATAAAAGATCCGCTGAATATGCCTAGTGGTGATCTAGATGCAATTATTGTTGCCATTAAACGTTGTACTTATGGTGAAAAATTAGATGTAAGTACCACATGTGATTGTGCAGAAGGCACACGTAATGATGTCAGCTTGGACTTAAACGGAATTATTGCACAAATAAAAGACCTTCAAGATTTGCCACCTGTAGAACATGATTCCGGAGTCAAAGTATTTATCAAACCCATAACTGTCAAACATTTATTAGATCTAAACTGGGTACAGTACGAACAAATTAGAAATATTCAGACGGCAGAGCAACGTAACGCTAGCGAAAAAGAAAAAGTAGACATAATGAGTAAAAGTTATGAGGCATTGACTGATCAAAGTATCAAGGTTGTTGCTGCCAGTATTGACACCGTATTGCTACCAGACGGCGTAACTGTATCTGACACAAAAATTATTGAGGAGTGGGTTCGTGATCTAAGTAGACAGGAATATAAAAAGCTGGAAGAAACAATCATGAATACAAATAAATTTGGAGTACAAAAAGAATTTGATGTACAATGTCAGAAGTGCAGTAAGATTTATAAATCCAGCTTAGATCTTAATCCTACAACTTTTTTCGCATGAGGCTTTTGGCTCTGAAATCGGGCCCTGAAATTTTACGACTCCTTAAATCACTGGAGAATGAGACAAAAGCCATAATAGAGGATATTGCTACACTGGCCATATACTCAGGACAAAATTACCATGACCTATGGCAACTTACTAATGATGAGCGTAGAATATTCACGAATATCCTTAAAGACAAAATTAGTATAGATAGGGGTATTAAACCCAAACATGTTCTAACACAGGGTTTCTAATAAGTTGTTCAAAGAACAACTAGAATTATGTTTTGTACGCTTGCGCTAACAAAACAAAATTCTTATTACTCTCTTTTATACTTTCGATAGAATACTTCAATACAGGATATTTGTCAAGGTTTAGCAGTCGCACTTAGCCCTGTTAAGGGCTAAGTGGAAAATAATGGTTACTTGTCTTAGGCCCATTATCGCAATCTACCACTAGAACCCCTTAGGGTAAAGGCGGTCATGCTGTACCTTTTTACCTAGCACTTTGACGCAGAACTGATTAGCCAGTAGATTAACACCTCAGCTCTCGCAGGTCGTAATAGCTCACCGTTGCCTGCTCGTTATGATCATACAATACATCTGTCAGCACTTTTCAGATCTTGTGCTGCGTCCTGTTAAGGATAGTGACAGTCATGTCTCCGCTACTGCTCGGAAGTTCCATCCCTGCGCTCACGCTTGGCCAGGTTTAGGGCACCTTATCATCTTGCCGGTGCGAGCATTATCAGTAGTGTCTTAAATTTTGTTTGTAATGTGGGAGCCGTGAACGCGAACCTGTATGTGCCCGTTGTAATAATCTGTTGATTCCAATACTCGTCTGTCAAATTGTTCTTTAGCCTCGTAGTATGATGCCAGTGCCTTACTATTGCAGTAATATAATATTTCACGGATAAATTTGTCTGCGCCTAACTGTTCGACGTCACGTTTAAGTTCGTCGTTGGAGCCGTAGTATGTTTGCCAATCTGATTCTATTTTGCCACGAATTTTTTTGCGTTTCTTTTTGCCGTTTTTTAGTTTAACAGTTTTATATGTGGTTTTGCTAAATTTTGCCAGTTTTTTGCCAATATATTTGCGGCCTGTGACTGTGTTAGTTATAATATAGACAAAACCAACACAATCATCAGGTAGTTCTTCGATTATATTACCCTGATATACCCATGTCATTTAACAGTCAACGCGGCCTTTTGATCTGTAATTTCTTTGCGACGTAACTTGATAGCTTTGCTCATTTCCTGCAATGCCTTACGTGCTCGTCCTGCTGCCGCCTTTACCCCCTTGTCAGTGAATTTAGCATGTTCAGTCAGATATAACTCATATTGCTGAACAATATATTCGTGTGGGTTGGTGATTTCTGTTTTTTCTGTCATTTTGGTTACTTTGTTAGGCCTCCACCATTTATACATCTGTGTTAAATGTGGTAAAGCCGTTTTCCTTAACTACTTGTAGTATGTTATTTACTCGCCCCACCAGTTCATCACGGTGGCTAATTAAGAATATATTTTTCTTTTGCTCTCTGGCCATTTTTTTCAAAAGACCAAGTGCACTGTCGACACCGTTGGCATCCATGCCGCTATCAATCATTTCATCAATAAACAATAAATTTAGCGGTCTATTCAAACTTTCAAAAACATCACGGAAGCTCCAGCTGAGTCCCAGTATCAGTCTATTGCGTTCGCCACGACTCAAATTATCAAAGTCAAACTCTTGACCTAGTTGCGTAATATCAACTTCTAGGTCACTGCGGAATTTAACTTCGTGTGGTAACGCCAGTTTTTCTAGATAATGCGCCAGTCTATGATTTAGATAACTTAGGTTTTGTTCAATGATCCTCTTACGAACAAAACTGTCTTTACTAGTTAACAACTTTAACAAGAATTCTTGATGCTCATTTAGTTTCGTTAATTTGTTGATTGTTTCAAAACTGATTTCTTCTAGAGCAGTAGTTTTCAAATGTTCTATTTGTTCCACATAAGGATCGGCGTCAAGCATCCTACGCTCAAATTGATCTTGTATAGTTTCCAGTGTACTTTTATGATTTACAGCATCATCAATATTATCGTATTTGACTTTGGGAGCATGTCCGATTTTACCGAGTTCTTTTATATTCTTTTCTATTTGCTTGATGTTTGTTTGTTCTGTTTCTAATTCTGTGGTTAGCAAAGTAATGGCGCCAGTGAGTTCATTCATCATAGAAGCCTGCATTTCATCATGTAGTTCATGTCCACATGCATGGCATTTATGA
>OGWG01000054.1_pt1 | contig 18677 bp, 18 predicted proteins | sample 1575911 | NCBI WGS metagenome assembly OGWG01 (sample SAMN07581534, study PRJEB24739) | freshwater metagenome
GTTTCCCAGTCACGATAATGCATGCAGAAGTCTATTAGTATATTCATAGGTTTGATAAATAATTGTTCATGTCCCAAATAAAGTCCCTGCGCTCCTGTTCCTGCTCCCAGCATTTGTGCTGACAGGAATCAACAGCTTCAACGAGTGTCTCAGCGCAAGCCCATTGCCCTGCGTATCTCTCGTAGGTGTCGTATTCGGGAATGGCAATATACAACATTCCCCAGGCAAGCCATCCATATCCATCCGTGTCGTGATAGCGGTAGTCCATGTCGGCACAGAAGACATAGTGGGCAGGCTTGCCGTACATCTCGGACAGATAGGTAAAGAACTCATCTGCACTGGGAGGCGTGAAGCCATCGAAGGGAAGGAGGGAACGAATGTTCCCCTCCTCTCCGTAGGCTTCCTCCATTAGTTCCTGATAGGTCTTCATGGCCGTGTGTGTTTAGCGTATTCCCTCCCTCTCTCGATGATGCGCTTCACTTCCCGATAGGCGGAGGTTCCCTTTCCTCTCAGGGCTTCGTTAAGGCGTTCTGCTACATTGAGGAAGTCCTGTCCGTGTGTTGGCTTCCCTTCCTTCTTGCATAGCTCCTGTATGGCCTGAAGGCGTTGTGTTGCTGTTGTCATAGGTGCGTATAGATTAGGTTAAAGTTTTTGTACATGGTGATTCGTGTCATGTCATCCACCTTGATGTAGATGCAATGTGAGTCCTCGCTAACACGAACTTGTTTGTCGGAGTTGAGGATGGTGAGCCGTGCCTCCTCGATGTCGAGGCAGAGGCATGGGTCGAAGGTCATAAGCCGGATGCCGTAGCGTTCACGATACTTCTCAGGAATCATGTCGAACACTTCCTGAAACATTGCGTTGTTTGATTCTATTGTTGCCATATCTGTAATTAGTTAGTAGAAGGTTCGAGGGATATTGTAATGGTCTGGTAAACGCCGTGGTCGGCATTGGAATCCATGATGAAGGAAGCCACATTCTCAGGGGATGGCTCACCATCCGCCCATAGCCACCTGCATTCTTCCATCTCCTGCTCCACTTGCTGAAGTGTAACGGAGTCCCGGAAGTCGTTAGCGGATTCCTGAATCTGTTCCCTATCGTTAGGATGCAGGGCTTCAGGGAAGCAATACTCCACACGGATGTGGTAATTCTGTTTGTCTTTGATGACAGCAAGAACGCTGTCGGCTGTTGTGTGTGTCATGTTCTTATTGGTTTGTGTTGTTGTTACTTATCCGAAAATGATTTCATTGAAGGCCACAGTTTGCAGGATGGCATCGGCTGTCTCAGCATCATCATCCTCGTTGTGCATATCTATAAGGTGGCGCATGGGCGCATTGCACACACGATTGTGAACCATGTACAGCGTGATGTTCCTGCTGTACTCTCCATCGCATTCGTGGTCTATCACTTGCATCGTGTTGCCCTGACGAAGCACTTGCATGAGGACATCTTCGTAAGCAGGAGTGGATATTGTCTGCTTCCAAAGCGTTTCCTTTGCCTTGTCGTAGTCGGATGAGTTACAGATGAACTCAAGACCATAGCTGTCCATATATCCCGTGCCGACAGCGTTGCACAAAGCTCTGTGGAAGAAGTCTTCCGATTCCTGGGGTGTTAGTAGGATTTGCATATTAGTTATTGGTTAGATTGTTTTACATGAGTTAAGGAAGGACAGCATACATTCGTATTCCGGTTCGTTCAGGTTGTCATGTTCGCTGTTGCTGTACTTGTCGTATGCCTCCGACACCTTGTCGAATTGGAGGTCATAAGGGTCGTTTGAGATTCCGTTCACCACCTCGTACAATTTGGTGAAGAGGAAGAAAGAGTAGGTGTTCATAGTATTTATTGGTTATTATTTAAGTTTCTCGTTAAGCCATGATTCTATCGTGTCGTAGAAGTCTCCATCCCAAGCGTGGCCTTCGTATTGTTTCTCGAACTCATCGGTAAGGTCTTCGGCAAGTTCGTAAAGGCCACCCGTTCCTGATTCGTTGTGCGTCTCCGCTACAATACCAGTCCGTTTCCGTGCGTAGAATGTTTCGCACATAGCTTGCACCACCTCGTAATGTGTCTCCTGCCATGAGGTGAAGCCGTTCGGGAAATTCTTTTCTGTTTTCATATTCTTATTGGTTTAATTGTTATACAATTCCTGCCTCTATGAATGTGCCTTCCTTTGAGTATATCTCCCACACTTCAGGAATCACCTCAATGCTATCCGTTACGGCTGTCCAAGGAAGTTCTTCATGTTCTTCGTTCAGGACAAAATCACGAGCTTTCTGTTTGGCCTCTTCTTCTGTTTCGGCTGTGATGCTGAACTCTGTACGCATCCATGTCATCACCTTTTGGTCGATGAAAAATTCGTATGTATTCATGTTACTTATTGGTTTAATTGTTTCTGAAATAGTGTCCGTTCTCTTCTATGTAGTCATACATTAGTTCCCTTGCTGCCCATTCCCAGTCGATGCAGGTGTACGGCCATGATACTTGACGGGGATAGTCTCCGCATTGTTCGGCCATGTCTTCGGCAAAGGCTTCGTCTGATTTGTAAGAGCCGGAATAGCTATCTTGACAGTCAGACCATGAGCCGTCAAAGTTCTTTCGATAGGCTGCGTAAATTTCTGCCTCGTCTTCGTCAAGTGAGTGGACAAGTTCGAACAGGTCGTCGTCAATATCTGATTCCTCAATCATCCCGAAATGCTCTCCGTCTGTGTCCTGAAACATAAATTCAGGGTCGTCTTCGTCTTCGTGCAACTTTGCACAGGCTTCGAGAAATTCGTCTTTGTCTGCATAGTCTGACAGCGTGAGCCAATCTCCTGCTATGCTTCCGTTGTTGTACTTGGCGTAAGTGCCTACATAAATTTTAGTTTCCATATTGTTTATTGGTTTAATTGTTTTGCGAATGTCTGTTGCTTTGCTGTTCTGCCCTATCTATTTGTGATGAGCGGAAACATACCTTGATGGAAAGCCGAATTCTGATTTGAACTTCTTGACAGCTTCTCTGATAGTGTATCCCAGGTATTTGCGTTCCATTCTCTGAGTGCCGATGATTTCGGAAATAGTTATCATTCCGTTTTGTTTCTTGATAGTCATTGTTCTGTTTGTTTTAGTTGCCGAAAAATTCTTCTAACTTCTTGCCTCTGAAGCAGGCAGGTATTGCCCACATTCCGCCCTCTGCATAAGCAAGCGTAAACTTTGCGCCAGTTTTGGTACGGAATACAATTCTGCACAGGGCATCACAGGCTTCGAAATACCATTCGTTTTCCGTGTCCTGCAAGGCTTCAATGTCGGCCTGAGATAAGTGCTTTTGCGCTTGCTTTTTGTGCCTATCAGATAGGTATTCGTAAGCAAGTTTGCCCATGTAGATTCCGTGATGGTCGTCCACTAATAGTGTCGGGGAATTCCATTTTACTTTGTTCATGTTCGTATTTGTTTTAGTTTGCTGTTTATTATTAGATGATGTTTCCGTATTCGTCAAATTCGTATTCGTTTGCTTCTATCATGTCGGCAACGGATTCGTCTGATGTAAGCCATTCGTAATTCTTTTCAAGTTTGCTGTATATCCACCGCATGAAGTCTCTGATATATTCTTTGACGGATTCTTCAGCGTCTTCCGTTGGTTCTTTGTAGTCGTTTCTATCAATGTCTATGTCCGTACAATTCTCATGGTAGTAACGGCCTCGATGTTTTACGCCTGCCCGTAGTTGATAGAAGTTTACTTTCTGTATGTTTCGTAAGGCATCCGCAATTTCATGCAGGTCTGTATCCATTGGCGCAAATTTCCGTATCTGCTTGCATGAATTAGGTTTGTACGAATACCATCCCTCAAAGCAAGCACCGTCTCCTTGAGACGCAAATCCGGAGAAGTAAATTCGCTCAATGTCTATGCCTATAATTTTGCCTGCTTCCTTTGCATCATCATAGACAAACTCCCACCATTGATGGTCTGTCTGCCATTCCCTGCAATGATTGAGGGCTTTTTCTTTTGCCTCGGCACTCAGTTCCCCGAACTTGTATGCCATTGTTTCTATTATTCTCATTTTGCTTATTGGTTTAATTGTTAGTCTTGAAGGTCAAAATATTCTGATTCTATAATTTTGTCTATGCAGGCTGAATACAATTCCTGCAAGTTGCTATCCAAGCTGAAGTCCTTGTCTATCCGTACTTTGCAATGAGCTATCTTTTTACAATAAACACAGCATCATTTACTGCTACAGCTGATAATCCAAATAATAGATTACCACAATCTGCGAGTTTTACAGCATCAAACGCAGATTCCAATTTTCAACATTATTTATCGGATACACTTACCACAACAAATGCATTTGGGTTGGGTTCTTCAAGAACAATAAACAAAGCTTCTACTAGTGGCGCAGTTACATTCACAGTTAGAGCGTTAAGACCAGATAACGGTAGTATAATATCTACTGCAACAAATGTTTCATTTTTATTTAGAAATTATTTGGCAGCATCATCCACAATAGTATCTGATGTTAGTACAGCTCAAACTGTTATTACTGCTAATGTAGGTAGTACATTAGCTTCCAGTACGTCTTGGACTGCCACATGTACTGCCGCCAATAATAATGCTAGCAACTATACCTATATTATATATCCTGCATCGTATGGTAATTTATCTATTGTTACTCAAAACGGAGCGTTACCAGTATTAAGCGCATTTACACTTGTTGGTGATTATACGATAACTACGCCAATATATGGTGCAAGTGTTTCAATGAGATTTTATAGATCAAATTCGCCCGGAGCATTTGCAGCGGCTACATCATTAACAATAAGTTAAATAATTATATAAAATGGCAATATTTTATCCTGATATATTAGAGCATAATAATCCGGCACGTGCGCTAGTATCGTATTCTCAACTAAGAGGTAACGCGTATGCAATAGATACACTAAATAATACGGGTAGTATTCCATCGGATAAAAGAAGTACAGGTCAAATTATATTCACATCGGCTTCTGGGAAGTTTTACGCTTTTATTGCACAAAATACAGCTAGTTGGGATACACCATCCAACTGGAAGGAAATCGCAACAGCTGATATGGTATCATCCGCTGTTGGAAACACTTTCGCATCAATGAGTGTTGGTGGAGTAGCCGTTATATCAGATAGTACATCGGGTAGTTTAACCATTGCTTCAGGTAGTTTTGCTGGGTCAGCAACTACAAATAATAATTTGTTAATATCCGCATCAGCAGGGAACGATACTATAACATTCTCATTAGTAGATTCACCCACATTTACGGCTGTAACCGCATCAAACGCTTTAATTACAAATAATTTAGTAGTAGGTGGTAGAGTAACTGCGCAAGAGTTTCATACTGAATTGGTATCTGCGAGTATTATATACGAATCAGGCTCTACTCAATTTGGTAATAGTTCAGATGATACACACATATTTACAGGCTCTTTAAGACAGTCTGGTTCAGATTCATATTTTTTGGGCAATGTAGGTATAAACACCACATCACCAAATGCAAGATTACATATAAGTGGTGTAAATAATCAATCATTATTACAAGTATCTTCACCTTCCGCAACAAACGCTTTATTCGTAAGTGGTAGTGGTAGAGTAGGAATAGGCACATCATCCCCCCAATCTCAATTACATATTTATACTAACCAATCTCCTTATATTGGTCTTTTTAGTAGGGTAGAAAATACGGGTGGTACAATAGTATCCGCATCAGCAATTCAAACTAAAATTGATGCTCTTAATGTAGGCAGTTATATTACCGACGCATATAACATTAACATACTAAATAGTTCCGCTGCGGAGGGACTTATAACAAATTTATATGGGGTTCATGTAAATTTATTAAATTCAGGATCAGGAACTAATAATTGGGCAATATATACATCAGGTTCTACAAAATCTTATTTTGGTGGTAAGGTAGGGTTAAATGTAACCGATCCATCATATAGATTACAAGTTAAAGGAAATATTGATACTGAATCATTACTAAAAGTTGAAGGTTCAACTAATACATTTATAGAAGTAAATGATAGGAATGTTTTAATATCGGGTAGTAATGTTCATTTAAGTGGTAGTTTGTATTTTTCCGCATCATCTGCGGGAGGTGCATTAAATTCAGTATTAGTTAGAGATAATACGACAGGACAAATAAAACTCACCGGCTCTTATGGTGGTGGCGGGGGTGGAGTAACACTACCACCCAATTTGTTGTCTGGAAGTGGAACTCCAACTTATATTGCATTATATAGTGGTTCAAACTTTTTATCATCATCAAACATTTTTCAAAATAGTAATGGCTTTATAGGTATTGGGACTACCACACCCCAAACTCTTTTGCAAGTTGGTGGAAGATTTTCCGCTGATTTACAATCATCTACACAAACACAGGTAGTTGTATTTAACGCATCCACCAAAGAACTTACCTATATGTCTACATCATCATTGGTTGCTGGTGGTGGTGGTGCTCCTGGTGGTATAAATAGAGATATACAATTTAATGATGGTGGTGCATTTGGTGGAACTGGTACACCACAAACATTTTATTTTGATAAAAATAATAGTGGATTTGGGCAGGGTGATAATGTTCATGTTGGATTGCCGGGAACATTACAAACCCATGCACAAGGATTTTACACATCGGCATCAGCAAATTACTCACACGCCGAAGGTTCAAATACTACTGCTTTTGCTGTGGGATCTCATACCGAAGGTTATTTTACATTAACAACATCTGTTGCAAATGTTGGTGGTATTGATATTAAAGATGCTAATTATTCCCACGCAGAGGGTGCATTTACAACTGCTTCTGCTCCATATTCGCACGCCGAAGGATCGGGTTCATCTGCAAGAGGGGATGCATCTCATGCTGAAGGACGCTTAACAATAGCATCCGGCTCATTTTCACACGCAGAAGGTGGTTCTACAAACGCAGCTGGTATTGGTTCTCACGCAGAAGGTGCTTCTACAACCGCTTTGGGACAATATTCTCACGCAGAGGGGTTTTTAACATTAGCATCTGGATTATACTCTCACGCTGAAGGTTATGATAGTGAGGCCAATGCTGATAGTTCTCACGCAGAGGGTTATACTACTATAGTCCATTCATCAGCAACATATGCACACACAGAAGGTCAATCAACCCGAACATATTCTGTGGCTTCTCACGCTGAAGGTTATGATAATCAAATTGAAACAAACTCACCACATTCACATGTTGAAGGTGCTGCCAACTTAATAGGACAAGATTCAGATGGTTCTCATGCTGAAGGTTATAGAAATGTAATTGTTAGTTCGGAGTATTCTCATGCGGAAGGTGAAGGTGAGGGAGACCCGAATCAACCTGAAATTAAAAATTCACATTATTCTCATACTGAAGGTTCTAGAAACGAAATAACCGATTCACTTTCATCTCACGCGGAAGGAGACCATAACACAATTGATGGTGGTTCATATAGTTCGCACGCCGAAGGTTCTTTTAATACAATAACAAATGCAACTGGTTCGCATGCGGAGGGTAACAATAATTTAATTCAATCATCAAACTACTCTCATGTAGAAGGTATAGAAAATGAAATAAAAGGTGTAGAAGGAGCGCATGCTGAAGGGTATAACACTCGTGCTTGGGCAAAATGGTCACACACCGCCGGTTCGGGTTCATTCGCATCACCTCTTGCGATTGGCTCATATGTGGCCGGAGAAGGAACTATATCATCTGGAAGTTTTCAACATGTAATTGGAAGATATAATATACCTCTTGGTGGGACAGGTTCGTTTATAATTGGTAATGGTACGAGTACGGGTAGTAGAAGTAATTTGGTTTTTGTAGATTTAACTGGGTCTATTGTTCAGATTACCGGTTCTTTATTTATTAGTGGTACTATAGCAGCAACAAATATTTCAGGAACTTTATCCCAAGACAGGATTGAAGCCCCTATTGGTGCGCAAGATAAAAGTCTTTTACAAATATTTCCAACATCGAGTACCGGTATTATTTTAAGTTTAACCCCACAAGGAGTAAACTCAAGCTTAGAATACAATCAAATTTTTGCAAGATACCCAATTTATGATATTGGAGGAGAGCTTTCTGGTGTGGGTTTGGGTATTGGTGCACCACCATCACATAGTTTAGATGTATATGGTAATGTAAGTTTCGGTGGCCCACCACCAACATTACAAAACCAACCGCGTTTTAATAATACTATATCACCATTTTCTTACGGATTTTCACACGGACAATCTAATGAACATTCCAGCACCGCGGTTCATGCTCAAACTCATGGTAAAGGTTTAAGTGCAAGTGCTGAATTTCAACACATAATTGGGTATCAAAATAAAATACAACAGGATTATGAAAATTATTCTTTTGTAATTGGTAATGGGGGATCGGCAGGCGGCGGCGGTAATTTAATTTACGCACATGGTGGATATTATAACAGCACACTACCAAAAGTAGAAATAACGGGGGGGTTGTATGTAGATTACAATGCGGACATGGAAACTACTACAAGTATTTATTTTAGTAATCTACCACCCGTTACACAAAACAGTGTGCTTGGTTATGATTCTGCAACAGGAAGAATAACATTTTTCTCAACGGCATCCATAATTACACCGGGAGTGGCTATTACACCAGAACCACATATTGATGTTAAAGCTGCCAATTTTTACAATCCATCACCATCCGGTTCACATTTTACACCAATTTTTGGTGATGGGTGGTATGGTTGTAGTGGTAGTGTATATTTAGAAGCACGTAATTCCGTTGGTAATACTTTTCCACTAACATACCAATGGTATTCCAATAATAGTACTCAAATACTGAATGCAACGGAAAGTAGGTATTTTCCACCTTCTGTGGGTATATATAGTGTAGAAATAACCGATGGTAATGTTTCCGCATCCTCTGGTGCTGTAAATGTAGAATTTTTACCATTAACTGCATTTAGTACATCATCAGCCACTCCGGCCAATCAAACTGTTTTAGCGGGACGGCAAATAACACCCATTACTTGGAGTATAACAACAAATCCCGCTGCAGATGCAAATCCTAATACTTCAAATAATGGGTACACGCCACTGTTACAGTCGTCAGGATTACCAACAGGTCTTAATGCATCGCTTCCCGTATTTATTAGTGGTTCAGCAGAAATTGTAATAACTGGTACAATCCAAACCGCAGGTACTTATCCCTACACTTTGTTTCTTGATAGACCAGGCTGCGAAAACTATAATCAATATCCTTATTCAAGAGGAAGTGGGAGTATCACAGTACTCTCCGCAAATACCCCGCCTTATTTTATTTCGGGAAGTGTTACATACCTCAATACCGCCCAAACACCGATGACAAATACTTATGTGGAGTTGAGAGATAGTCAGAATGTTAGAATTACAGACGTTCAAACTGATTCAAATGGAAACTATATTTTGAATGTAAGTAATGTAACCTTCGGGGCGGTAGTGAATCAACCATTACCAACTGGTACTTATATTATAAAAGTTAGTACCAACAAGCCTTGGGGCGGTGTCAATTCGGTGGATGCCTTGGCTGTACAACGCCAAGTAACGGGTATTGTACCTTTGACCGGATTAAGATTAGCCGCCGCTGATGTGAACGGTTCCAATACCATTACCTCTCTGGACTCTTTATTGATGAATCGACGTTTTTCGGGTTCTGTGAATTCCTTCAATGTTGGAAATTGGGTATTTGCATCATCCTCCGGCGCCGATTTGACTGTAGATTGGAGTCCAGGACAATCTAACAATTATTCGGTTAAGTGTGATATCAAAGCACTTTGTTACGGAGATACCAACGGTTCATACCAACCTAACACAGCTTTATAATAATAAAAAAGTAAAATATGGCAGTAACACTAACAACATCCGGTTCAATAAATACTACTATTGACGATTACGGTATAGCTATATTAAGCACTACTTCATCGGTGAATGTTGGTGCGATATCTCTTGTAATTAACGTTCCTAATGGGTTTAATGTAAAAAATGTTAAATTCCCATTCGCAAATTCAAGCGGTTCGTTTAATCAATTAAATGGTAGGTTGTATGTTGCTGGGTTTGACTTGGTGGGAACACAAATAAATACAAACGATGTAGTATTAGAAATAACTGCTAGTGGACTTTTAACAGGTTCGTTTTCTTTGGATACTGAATACGATTGGAATAACGAATTTGCAAGTAGTAGTGCGGAGGCATACGAAAATTATTCAATACGAATACCCCAATTACTCAATCCTTCAGCTATTTTATCAAACCAAACAGGATTTACAATAGGTGTAAATACCCGCGCAACAAATGTGGGTTCGTTTGCAGGTGGTGTTGGAACACTTGCTTCAGGATATGCCGCGCATGCTTTTGGAGTGAATACAACAGCAAGTGGACAGGCCTCATTCAGTATTGGTATAGAAACCGATGCAGATGGTGTAGCTTCGTTTGCAGCAGGGTCAGGTTCTTGGGCAAGAGGAAATTCATCGGTTGCGATGGGTATTGGAACTATTGCTTCTGCTTCTGCTCAAGTAACAATAGGGCATTATAATTTTCCGTTAAACTCACCCGACCATTTGTTTGTAGTAGGTGGAGGAACAGGAGTAGCTACATCCAATAGAGGCAATTTATTGGAAGTTTATGGGGGTATAGGTTCAACTTATAAAGCAGTAAAAATAGATGTAGGCAATACATTTACACAAACCTCTGCTCCTCCTGCCGGATTTAATGTTTATGGTAATTCTACTTTTAGAGGAAACATCACCGCAAGTCTTGGTTCAAACATTATATTAAATGATGATAGCTTAAACCTTAACGCTACTTCATCTTTCATTATTTTAGATAAAGATTCACTAACACTCGACCCTTCGCAGGATTTTAACAAACTTGTTATAAACAGGTTTGGTATTAACTTTGAAGAATCCAATAAATCTACATCTCCGGGCACTAAATATCTTTGGACAGATAGCTCTGACAGACTATTCTATGGTTCGGGTGCAATAATACTCAATGGTGGAAATACATTGGGCGGGGCAATGACCATTGGAACAAACGATACTAATAACTTACAATTAGAAACGGGAGGAACGACGAGGGTATTTATATCCTCATCAGGTAATGTAGGTATAGGTACATCAAACCCAACCGAAAAATTATATATTGATGGAAACCTAACAGTAACAGGAAGAATAACCGCAGAGGAGTTTCATACTGAATTCGTTTCAGCAAGTATTATATATCAATCCGGTTCAACCCAATTCGGTAATAGTTTAGATGATACACATATATTTACAGGCTCACTCAGAGTTAATGGTTCAATAACAGGCTCTCTATTTGGAACATCATCTTGGGCAGTAAATGCACTAAGTGCTTCATACTTCTCAGGCCAAAATTTTGCTACATTTACCCAATCAGTAGCATCCACTACTTGGACTTTTAATCATAATTTAAGTTTTAGAACCCCAGTTATTACCATATATAACAGTGGATATGAAGTAGTGATACCCGATTCTATAACAGGAACTTCCGATAATCAATCAGTAATTACATTTTCAACCGCCCAATCGGGATATGCTACTGCAACCGTAGGAAGTATTCTCCCAACTAACGCTAATGCTTTAATGATAGCATATGCTATAGTACTTTAATATATATTTATAGATATGGAAACACAATACGAAATACAAATACAACATTACGAAGGGAGTAATTTATGGACATCAGTTGTAGATGAATATAATAATCCCGTTTTTCAATACAATACTGAAGAAGAAGTAAATAATTATATTGAAAAATTTAATAACGAATATTACCCAAGATTATGTAGGGTTATAAAAATAGAAAAAATATGAAAATATTATTTGAAGATTATACATTCAATGCTGCAACACAGCAAATTACGTTTAATACTACTGAAACTATAACATTAGAACGATTACTCATAATAACTAATGTTACTGATAATTTAATTATCTATAATTTTGCAGACCCTAATTTGGGTGGAACTATTACTAATAATGTATTGACATTGAACTACAATACAACAACTATGAGTAATACTGATAGATTACAAATTTTTATAGAAAATCAATTAACACCTGCGTCGGAAGAATCCCTACAATACCTACAAGACCAAACCGCATTGTTAAGTAGAATGGTTAAATTATTAGAACCTTCATCAAGACAAGATTCAGCTGGTAGGCAACAAATTGATATGGCAGCAAGTTCGGGAACTATGGTTACAAGAATTGATACATATCTAAATGGGCCATCTGGGAATACAACAATAACTGCAGCAGAATCTGTTTTTAACCTCCAATCAAGAATCGCATACTCAGCACTTAGAAATCAATTAGAATTTAGTTAAAAAAAAGGAATTATGGCACTTACAAAACGATTAGTTAAATTAGTAGATCAACCTGTATGGGAATGGATGAGATATTCACCCTTCACATCTACAATAGGTACAACACTTTACAATTTTCCAACCGCAGCTACTTCGAGTAGATGGAATAGGTATATTTTTGCTACCAATGCCACAACAATGTATCAATATGATACTTTTAGTGATTCATGGAGTACAATTGGAGCTTTACTACCAAACTCCCCAGCTTCAGCAGTTGGTGGTGGTTGGGATTTAAGTCAAGGACATTATGGTAATTTTATAGTTGGTACAAGCGGTAGTTCAACCGCTCAAGGTGGATTTATCAACGAAAGTGCTTTAGTAGGACTTAAAATTAAAGTAATAGCAGGTTTAGGTAGAGGGCAAGAAAGAACAATTACCGGATGTACTCAACCCGAAAATATAGAATATCTAACTCCAACCGCAACATATACAAACACATCTACTGGTGTAACTTCTATAACCGATACAACTAAAAAATGGATTCCAAACCAGTGGAGAGGATACCAAGTTAGAGCATATTTAGGTACTTCGCAACAATATTTTGTAAGAAGAGTATTATACAACAATAACGATACACTATTTTTTGCCAACGCCGAATGGCATGTGACCGACCCAAATCAAGCATATAATCATGTATATGATGCAAATAGTATAGCTGTAGGCACTGCTACTCGATGTGTAATTCAAAGAAGCACAATTACAGTTGATTCACCTTGGACAACTAATTTAGATAAAAGTTCAAGATTCGAAATCAATTGTGGTTCATTAGTAAGTGTTCAAAATATTTCAACCAACGCTTTCTTTTTAGTATACAGGTACGATCTTCTATATGCTAACTGGTTTCCATTACACTCACAATTAAGTGTAATGCCAAACTTTTTAGCCACAACTCAACTACAATACGAACCAATCTCAGCCGAATTAACCCCTATATTTGCTACCGGTAGTGTAACAAGTGGTTCACCAACTTCCTCAATTGATACATCAAAAAACTGGAGTATAAATCAATGGAGAAATTATAGATTTAAAAATAAAACAACAGGGATAGAGAGAATGATTACCTCAAATACCTCGAACACTCTTCAATTTGAGGCTCCATTAGATATAACCCCGGTAGCTGGTAATCAATACGAAGTAATAGCAGATGATGATAAATCGTATTTAAGTGGTGGTAATTTTGCTACAATGGCTCAATTCTCAAACTTAAATAACTCATTTTATCCTTCACAGAGATTGGATGAAGGAGTAGCTAATATAGCATCGGTTAGGTATTCATCATCGTTTAGTTTCCAAATCCCTGTTTCAACAATTACAAGAACAGGTAATGTAGCAACTGTAACAACCATTACCGGCCATCCATTTGAAACGGGTGACAGGATTACAATTACAGGGGCAACAGGCTCAGATGCTTCAATTTACAATGGAAACTTTGTTGTAACTTCATCATATCCATTATCGGCAACTTTAACAGGCACTTCACAACCCACTCAGTTTACCTATGCTATGGGTAGCACCCCATCCGCAAACGCTGGATTTAACGCCCATACTACTACTTTGTTATTTGATACATCTAAAAACTGGGTTGATAACCAATGGGTAGGTAGTGTTGTTCAAGTATGGAGTGGTTCACCAACCGCTCCTACTACAAACTATTCAAGAATTACAGCAAATACCTCACAGTCATTAACCTTGGCAACTGCTATGGCTTCTGCTACTACTTTAACAGGTAACACAGGAGTTTGGGGATACAATATATTAAGTAATCAAGCTTTTGGAGCAAGTTATGGTTTAGATAATAGTATCACTACAGGAACAGCAAGTTTTTATCCAGTAGCAAGTACTGTAAATGCTTCAAACCTAATATTTTTAACAGCATCATCTCAATTAGCAACAATTCAAGCAATCCCAGTCGGTGCTCCTATTACAGGTAGTGGAATAGCAGCAGGAACATTTTTACGTTCTTATGAAACAAGTTCAAATGGATTATTCATAACAGCTTCAATTTCATCTAATGCTACCGCAACGGCTGGAAACGTAACTTTATCGGTTGAATTATCATCATCTCGTGGATTTGGAACAGCAACAGGTGGTACTTCTACAACCTTAGTAGATGGAACTAAAAACTGGCCTACTAACTTTTGGGTAGGTTCACAAATTAGATTTTTAGCAGGAACGGGTGTAGGACAAGAAGCAACAATTTCATCCAACACAAACAATACTATAACATTTGGAACAACCAATACAGCAAATGGTACTACCGCAACACCTGATACAACAACTGTGTATTCAATATTACCAACAGGTAGAAGAAATACCACTTCAACCACATCAGGTGCTGGTGGAGCTGATATGAAATGGATTTATGGTAGAGAAAGTGGTAGTAATTTAACACCAACGAGCTCATTGGGTAAATATATTTACTGTTTTGAAGCCAACTCAACATTAAGATTTGTTAAGTATAATATAGCAACAATGATGTATGAGTATCCATTTATACCACCTTGGCATCACTCAACCAACTTTAACTTAACTGATGGTACTACTATTAGTTACGATGGTGCCAATAGAATTCATATCCAACCTAACGTATCAGCTCAATTTATTTACATAGACACTGATAGAGACATTATGGAAAATGGTGCTTCAACATTACCAGCAGGTAACTCAACCGCAAGACAATGTCAAAGGATGGTTATTAAGCAAAGTGAGGATGGTGGGTTGAATTACCTATATTATATGAGAAGTAACGATACACCTTTCTTTAGAAGTTTAATATTTTATTAATAGATGGATATATTTTCTCCTACAATAAAAGATGATGTTACTATAACCGGTTCATCAAATGCTAATTTACTTAGTATTAGTTCACCATCTAACACCAATATTCTATTTGTAAGTGGTAGTGGTAATGTGGGTATTGGTACAGGAACACCTACAAACACGTTACAAGTAGCAGGTGGTGTAACTGCAACTTCATTTACTGGTTCTTTATTTGGAACATCATCTTGGGCAACAAACGCTCAAACCGCATCATTCTTACCAACAGGTACTTATAGTATAACATCAAGTTGGGCCCAAAATGCAGTAACTGCATCATTCTTACCAACAGGCACTTATAATATAACATCAAGTTGGGCACAAAGTGCTTCAAATGCAGTAAACGCCCAAACTGCTTCGAGAATAACAAATAATTTAACTCAAGGAACAGGTATAACATCATTTACCTATAATGGGAGTGGTGCCGCAACAGTATCGGTAGCTGGAGCATCTTCTTTAACTGCGGGGTATTTAACAAGATGGAATGGAACTTCTTTTGTAAATAGTTTTATTTCCCAATCATCACCAATTGGTGGTGATATAATTACTATAGGACCAACCGGAACAACAGTTCAATCTGTAATAGTAAGTTCTAGCATAAGTTCTACTGGAAACATTACAGCGCCAAGTTTTATTGGAACATCCTCTTGGGCAACAAATGCACTAACGGCTTCATTTATAACCCCAACAGGCACAAACGCATTTGTTCAAGATGGTAATTCATTTGGCGCAACTGCTGTTTTAGGTACAAACGATAATAATAGTTTAGGGTTAGAAACTAATGGTTCAACTCGATTATTCATAAGTTCAAGTGGAAATGTGGGTATTGGTACAGGAACACCTACAAACACCCTAAATGTAAACGGAACTACTTTCTTACAAGGTGGACAAACAACTGTAAGGGGTAGTGGAGCAACATCCGCAACAACAGCATTAAGGGTAGAAAACTCAGCCACAACCGCAAGACTAACCATATTAGATGATGGTACATCAGCATTTAATACATCACACCTTTATATAAGTTCAAGTGGTAATGTGGGGATTGGAACAACTAATCCTTTATCTTTACTTCATATTTCAGCATCAAGTGGCAATGAGTTTTTAAGAATAACAAGTGGTTCACAAAATATACTAAATGTAAGAAGTGGTAGCGTAGTATTTTTTGCTGGAACTGGAGTAGCACCATCATCTGGGGTTGATTTAGATATTCAAGGAACAGGAACAGCAAATGGTGGATCGGTAAGAATAGCAGGGAATGGGACTGCTTGGGGATTTGGTTCAGTATCTTCAGTTAATAGAACTGGTACAGGTAATTCTGATATGTTTAATGTAACAATGGGAGGAACATCAATTAATCTTATTCAAAATCCATTAAAAGTAGAATTTAATGCCAACCAAAACGCAACATCAGGATCAGGATACATTGTATTAAGATTAAATGCTACCCATGCTTCTACAGCAGGCACAGGTTCAAAATTATTACAAACTTGGGAATTTGCAGGAACTCAATTAAATGTAGTTAGTTCATCAGGGGCTATGGGGATTGGAGTAACAACCCCATCTGCTTTACTTCATATCAGCGGGGCATCAAATAGTAATTTACTTAGAATCAGTTCACCAACTAACACCAATATTCTATTTGTAAGCGGCAGTGGAAATGTGGGTATAGGCACATCAACACCCGCATTCCGACTCGATGTAAGTGGTTCGGCCAAATTTGGAACAGGAAGTGTAGGATTTGCATCAGGACTTGGACAAATACACGCTGTTGATAGAACGGGGGCATATATTACCGCAACTCAAACAAGTAGTAGTATTGTAACCTTTATGGGAGCTGATAGTAATGGTGGTATAGTAGGTACTTATAGTAATCATAAATTACTTATAAGAACTAATAACTCAGATAAAATTACAATCGAACCTACTAACATAGGTATTCAACAATCCACTCCAGCTGAATGGATACATTTATCATCCGATCCATCAACTAGTAAATATATTAGAATTGATGCAACAAAGACTTCGAATGATCCAAATTTTATTGGGGATGTTACTGTAATGAGTACTTGGGGAAATATTGATGATACAAGAGCATTAGGTACACCTGATGTCTGGATGGAAATAAAATTAAATGGAAATATAGTTCTTATTCCGTGTTATTACCCCTCATAATATGTTTATTAAACCTACACCTCAACTCCTCCAACAAATCAAAGACAGTGGTAAACCCATTATCCAAATTACTATGGAAGAATTTCAACAAATGGCAGGGAATGGTAAATTACTAACAAACGAAGAAGCAAAAGAAAAACTAACAAAAAATTTGGAAAAACAAAAATAATCTTATATTTATATTCATATGGGAAATTTAATAAAAGAATGGGTTAAGTCTGTATTAACTGAAGAAGTAAATAAGACCGTTGTAGTTTACGCAGGTAGATTTCAACCATTTCATAAGGGGCATTACGCAACATATGCGCATTTAGTATCAAAATTCGGTAAAGAAAATGTATTCATTGGGACATCCAACAAAAGTAGTGGACCAAAAGACCCTTTCAATTTTTTGGAGAAAAAAAAAATAATGACCACAATGTTTGGTGTTCGACCCAACAAAATTGTTCAAGTAAAAAATCCATATAATCCAACGGAAATATTAAAAAAGTTTCCAGATGAAACAACCGCATTTGTAACTGTTGTTGGTGAGAAAGACGCTGCAAGACTTGGTGGAAAGTATTTTAAGAAATTTCATTCGGGGGATGGTTTTAAACCTGCATTTGGTTATAAAGATCATGGGTATGTGTATGTATCACCTTCTCAAAAGAATCCAATAAGTGGAACGGATGTTCGTAATTGGTTATCGAAGGGGAGTGATTCACAAAAGAAAGCAGGGTTTAAGAAAGCATACCCACAATGGAATCAGGAAATATTTAATATGATTTCTAAAAGGTTGGGTGGTGTAAACGAAATAATTACCAATTTTTTACAAAATTATAATATAGTTTCCCTAATTGAATCGACATTGGGTGGTGGATATGGTGCGGATGCAGGAGAACCTGATGCAATGTATGTTCCAGATAATAAAGAAAGAATATTAGGACTAGGAAAAGATGCGCAAAAAAACGATTATTGGTTTGTAAATGGTGGATATACTCAATTAGATTTTCCAAAAGCAGATGTAATGGTTAGAAAAAGTGCAAAAGGTACTGGTGATTTTTATCAATATGTTAGTAGGAGAAAGGTATTCACAATGGATGATTTGTTGGATATTCCTGAAACCGAAGATTATTTAACTGCTGACCTGGCAACATCTCCATTAGATACTACCCAAAATGAACCGGAAGTTGAAATAACTGGATTAGAAGATACTGATTTAAAAGAAGTATATAGAGGAATGGGTTATGAGGTTGTTGAGTGGGTGCTTGGTAAAAAATTAGAAATATTAGATAAAAAACAATATAAATTATTGG
>OGWG01000055.1_pt1 | contig 18534 bp, 22 predicted proteins | sample 1575911 | NCBI WGS metagenome assembly OGWG01 (sample SAMN07581534, study PRJEB24739) | freshwater metagenome
GAATGATTGTCCGACTGATTCGCTTGCTGGAAACTCGTCACCGACAGCGGCATTACTTAACACAATCACCTGTGTCACTTGATTGTTCTGGTCTAGTTGTGCGAAGTGAGCCATGTTATGCCGCCCAACTGATTGTGCCGGAGCCAGTGAATGTGTAGATGGTGTTACCGCCAGAGAGTGTGATTGTTGGGGAGCCTGTCGTTGTGGCTGTGTCGAAGGTAGATGCGTGGCGAATGATTACTACGCCGGAGCCACCTGCTGAACCACCGCTACCGGAGCCAGCCCCGCCACCGCCGCCTGTGTTCACGGTTCCTGTCGTTCCGCTTCCTGCGGACGAAGAGTTTTGTCCACTTCCACCGCCGTCAGCGCCAGTGCCGCCTGTTCCACCACCGGAGCCAGAACCGCCACCGCCGCCTGCACGACCAACGGATGACCCCGTAATTGACGAACTGACTCCTGTGCCGCCGTTCCTTCCATTACTAGAACTTGACGCATTTGTTTCTCCGGCGGAGCCAGCCCCACCGCCAGAACCACCGCCTTCACCGCCATTTGCCTTGCCCCCGGCAAAGCCTTGATTAGCGGTTCCTGTTCCAGCAGCGGTGCCAGTATAATTGGAAATGCCACCGCCGCTTCCACCATTTTGCTCGCCTGCTGTTTTGTATGTAGGACTACCGCCGCCAGTGACAGCGGTTCCACAGGTGTAGAGAGTGACCGTTCCATTAGTGGTCGGTGCAGTTCCACCCAAAGTTCGATAGACAGCGCTTGCAGCCATTTAGGCCCCCATCAGTAGTAGCGGGCTGGCGGGTTCTAAGCCACCGCCCGATGAGAATACTTGCCACGATGCGCCGTCATAATACGTCAATTCGTTGGTGTCTTGCAGGTATGCAAAATGACCTTCAGCCGGGCTTGTAATAGCCGTACCCCTTGCAGTCGAGTTAGCGAAAACGGCAATGACCTGAGCCATTAGATAACCGTTGACGTCAGCCGCCGTTAGTACCGATCCAGCGACAAATTCTTTCTCACCCAGTGGAGTTGCCATAGCCCAATCCTAACTAATAACCGAGCAGGTTCTGGTCAAGAATACCGAACAAAACGTCGTCCAAAACGAACAACGCCGTATCGGTCGAAGCCAGTTGGAAGGTCACGAAATGCTGCTCTGGCAGAATCTCATGGGCAATACCCTCCACGAATGCGAATTTTGATATTTCGCTGCCTACGGCATTGAAGTTCCTTCCCGGTAGGAATTTGACCTGAACTACGTCATTTAACTCCAAACCCAGCACCTGATTCTGTTTGGCTGTGGATAAACTGTGCAAAGCCACTCGAACGGTCTTGAATCGCAACTGAGCATCCTTGAAAAGACCTAACAGAAGGTTGGCCAGATTTAGGCTTTGAGCATCATCGGCCAAAAGCAAATTCGACAATGTCAGGGTCGAGACACCATAAGTCGCCTGTGAAGTCTCATCCTCGACGATCTGCTCAGTACCGTTTTTGCGGGTCACGGATATTCGGTTGTAGACCAATTCATCAGTGAAGTCGGTTTCTATCGAGATATAAGGAATCGCTGGCGCTGACTGGTCGTCTGAGAATGAGAATGTCGTGTATTGGGTCGGCGTCTTATTGCGTTCCTCGAAGGCTATTGCACCTGATTTGGTGACGAATAAGGCTCCGGGCTCACCCTGCTCGATTAGTTGCAGATATGACAGAACATTTTGATTCGCCTCGATTGTGTCGGCCTGCAAAGTCGAAAGACCAGTCTCAATCGCTCGACCACCTGACCATGCGACTTCTGGACGACTTAGGACGGTATCGATTCGGGCGCCAGCACCCTGAGCAATGGGCGCATAGGCCGTGCCGAGTGTCTGATTGGCGAGCAGACTGAATGCGTCGGCAACATCTATCGCCGCAACAGCATCGCCACCTTGCACATATGAAAAATCCCAGCCAGTGATTTGACCCTGATAGACAGCCGTACCAGCCGATTCAATCGTGACGTCGCGTCGAGGCAGAATCTCATCAAAGAATTGACCTGCCGAATATGTCGGATCGAAGTCGCGGGTTCGGTTATCTAATACGACTGATGCGACACCGGCTTGAAACTTATTGTCAAGAATCCTTGACTTGCCGCGCCTGACTGATACGCCTCGAACGAATGAAGTCACATCCGTCGGCACGATGCCGCTTAATGTGTAATCGGTATTGTCTAGAACACCACGCACTGAATCATCGAGCGTGAACGATGAGGCCGTCGATGCCTCGAAGCCGATTTTGACCGTCGTAGTTGGTGCGGGCATTAGGCGTTCGCAAAGATTTGGCCAGAGGTTCGCTCGTATCGTTTAATCGCCTCGACCACAGCGCGACCAGTCTCAGCATCAGTCGAAAGTCCGGGGTTTACGGTTATGTAGTAATTGTTGCCGAACAAACCATTTGCTTTGTTCAATGGAATGACAGCCTCATCGCCACGCTCACCAATCATCGCGGCAGTTGGCGATGTGACGATTCCACCTTTTGCGAAGTTGCGTAGGAATCCGAGAGTGATGCCAGAGCCCGAACGAACCGGCGTGAATTGACCTGAGGTGATTTGAACGTCGGCTATTGGTGCGCTGACTCTTTGCACTTCGCCTACCTGAACCGATGGTGCAGGTGTTGGTGCGGGTGCTGGGCCTCGTGCGCCACCGCCGCCAATGTCCACTGAAGGCACTGGCACACGCAACGCCTCAGCGATTCGTCGGGCAATGTCATCGAGAATCGGTTGCAGTTCAAGAATCGTCTGCCTAATGGCATCTATGTAGGCACGAGCCGCTGCCACACCTGCACCAAAGAATGTGTCAGCGGCGGCTTGACCTGCGGCGATGGCCGATGCCCTGACGGTCGCCACCAATTCGTTAGCGGTCTCGATGGCTTGTCTGCCGCCTTCGAGCAATTCGGCAGCGACTCTTGCGCCAGTCTCAGCCCCGAGTTGGGCGATTTGCTGGATGACTTCGAGTGATGCGCCTGCAAGTCTAAGTTGGTCAATCTGACCTGCGAAGGCTCTTGCCTGATCGACGCCAGTGCGAAGGAATTGCAGGAATCCACGCTGGTTGCCTCTGGCTTTGGCCAGTGTGTCATTAGCAGCCTGCAAATCCTCATTTGCTTTCGCAATGGAATCCTCATCGCCTTGTTCGATGGCTTTGGTCAATGCCAGTTGAGCCGTCGTCTGACCCTCTAGAGCCGCGTTTACCGCGTTGATGGCCTCAGTCTGTTTGGCCGCTATATCTGCCAATCCAGTGCCTTGAAGGATGCCGTCGGCGATGCTGTCTCGATAGGCGTTGAATTTACTGACCGCTTCATCTAGTCGTTGGTTGGCTTCCTGAAGGGCATTGCCAACACGATCCTTTATCTCAGAAACCAAATCCTTGAATTGGTCGACAGTGGCTTTGGTGACCTTGCCAGCATTGAGAATGCGTGTTGTGAATTTTGCGATTAAATCGCCACCCAATTCTCGGGTCAATTCACTAGCACCCTGGGTGAAGGCCTGAGCCGCTTGAAGCGATGAACGGAATGCGCCAGAGAGTTTGACCACTTCCTCTTTGGTTTTCTTTGCCCCGCCGCCTGCTCCAGTAACTGTTTCATCCACAGCGCCCATGCCATCGGCCAAACCAGCGGCTTCAGATGCAAGTCCATCGACTTCGACAATCATGTTGCCGAATTCTTTTGAGGCTCGCCGTGCTACATCAATGAATGAATCAAGACTGATATTTACATTAGGCAATGACACTTTTGATAAATGAACCAAATTGTCATCAGCGGCAGCAACCTCAACACCAAAAACCTGTCGAACACCTTTTGCAACATCTATTGCCTTGTTATAAAAAGTTATTAACGGATTTATTACATTTTCAATCCCTCGTGCAAAGGCATTACCAAAAGCACTTAAACCCTTGATGATGTTATTAAAAACTACAAGTATCCGAATTCCAAAATTATCCGTTGCCTTCATGCCTTGTACGAAAGCCTTTTGTTGAATTGCTATTGCAGTTACAAGGGCTGCGATTGCTAATGGAATCAAGAAAATTCTTTTTTGTAATGCCAAAATTGCTGTTGCAAACAAGCGAATGGTTTTTATGGTCAATCCAATTGCAATAAGGGCTGGGCCGAGGGCTGCCACAAATAAGCCAATTCCGAAAATGTTTTGCTTCGTAGTCGAATCGAGATTGTTGAATCGATCGATGAAGTCATCGATTTTGGGCAGAACCGAATTGGTGATGAAGTTGGCAAATCGCTCAAGAATCGGCAGGAATATCGCCCCGAGGCGTTCCTTCACGTTATCGACCGCGACCTGCATCTTGCCAAAGCCAGTAGCCGTCGCCTCAGCCGTTCCGCCGACCTGAGATTCAACTTCAGCCAGAATCAACTTTTGGGCTTCGAGTGACTGGCCGCTTGCCACCAATGACTTGATTAAGTCCTGCTGTGATTCGGTGAAGTTGATGCCTGAACGACGAAGTGCGGTGACACCACGAATCGGGTCAGATAGTGCTTTGCCTAATTGGACGGCTGCTGAATCGGTAGAGCCGAATACGTTGCCCAAATCAAGCACAGCCTGAGAGGCACGATTGAATATGTCATTGCCTTCGCCTGCGACGTTCTGAACCTGTTTGAAAGTAAGTAGCAGATTAAGACTTGACTGAATCGCCTCATCATCGACGCCAGTCTTGAAAGCCAATGCCTCTGACAATTTGCTTACTTCACTGGCTGCGATGTTCGCTGCGCCGCCAGTGGCCTTGACAATGGCTTCTGTTTGTCTGGTTACCTTTTGTGCCTCAATGGCAGCGTCTACTGCGCCCTTTAGTGCAAAACCGACTCCAGCGACTACGCCTGTGATGACTGCGCCGGTCTTTAGCAAACTATTTTCTACTGCACGAAACCGTCCACCTAGAGTCTGAGCCTGCTTTGATACGACCTGAAACGAACGCTCCGCTGATTTGGAATCGCCAATGAGTTTGACGGTTATCTGACGTTCGTTAGCCACGCGATGCCTTCCCTAATGCGTCCTCGACTGCGTCGATGTAGCGCTTGTAGATTTTGCCACCCATTCGCTTGACCGTCGGAAAGAAAAAGTATCCTTCGCTTCCACGACCAGACCGAGGCGAGCGTTGCGGGAATTGACGGAAATTAGACGAACCGAATTCAGCACCAAAAATCAAATCACCACGAGTCACCCGGCGACGCCCCCGATTACGTAGGGTCTGCGGCCCACCGAGCCTGATGGTCGGTACGCGACCAGCGGCAGTGACTATCCCCTGAGCCGCTAACGCGGCCTGAGCACCTTGACCCGAGGCTGCCAATCTAGATTCATTGACAACTTCCTTCGCGAGTGTTCGACTGGCATTGTTGATATTTTGACGAACATCTTTTGGAAAACGACTAAAGGCTTTGGTGAGTTCGTTCACGCCTTCCACTTTGAAGCCTGTGAAACTTTTGGCCACCAGTCGTCACCTCTTTGGTTTGTTCATCTCTGTCGCTTTCCAACGCAGATAACGCAACATGGTGAAAATCATACGGTCAGATTCCTGCACCAAAAGTGATGGTGCAATGCCAGTCTCACAAGCAAGACCGGCAATTATCCAACTTGCTGAGGCGTCTCCAAAGGGAGTATCTCGTTAGTCTCGCTTCCCAATTCGACGGAATCAACGTCACCAATCCATTCATCGAATGTTTTGGTGGTTTTCTTTCGTCGATTGAGTGAATGCCACGCGAGCCAGCAGATGTCGGTGTATTTGAATTCAACCTCAAACTTTGCCACGCTGCGGCTGAATTGAGCCTCGAAGGCAACCAAATCAGCCGCAGACGCGACGACTTCCTCATTCTTGCCACTGTTGTAAGTGACGCGCAGGTTCATTTTCATACTAGGTCAGGCTCCTCGTTACCGTGCCGGTGGTCGGCCATGTCACCGAAAGCGTAGCAATGTCGCCAACGGATGACGCGAACGGCTGGTACTGGTTGACCAGACAGTTTGCGGTGTATGAGGGGTTTCCAGTGCCAACGGTGGCAGTGGTCGGAACAATCACAACGGTTGCGATTGTGTTGAACAACGGCTGAAGGGTTGCATCCACTTCACCCGCTGCGAAGTCCTGAAAGAACGTGAGCGTGACGGTGCCAGTGCGAAGCCCACCAACGCGAGTACGGAAGCCGCTACCAAATGCAGTGGTTTCCAGATCGTCGCTTTCGAGGGTCAATTCGACTGACTGCAAACGGTCAGACAGGTCAGTGCTGTTGATTGTCACCTTGTAGTCTGTTGCTGCGAATACAGCCATTTTTTCCTCCTATTGTGCAAGCACAGAGACTTCAAACTCTGCGCCCATGTAGGTTATTTCGCCTACGACGATCGATTGATAAGCGGTCATCTCTGTCACTCTTACGTCGAAAGCATTGCCACCGAGGGTCTTATTTCCCTCGATTGCAGCCTTGATGCTACTCGCGCCAGTGGCAGATGCGAAACCATCCAAAAGCGATTGTGAGATTCTTTCCGAGACTCGGCCGACTATGACCTGCACGGTGAATGTGTAAGTGTTGACACCATCGGCGAAGGCTGTGTCGTAAGAAACTCGCTGAGGAATGATTATTGCGACAGGTGGGTTTGGCTGGTCTGGCATGGTGGCCGCATTGCGTAGGCCAGAGATTGTCGCAAGTCTGGTCGCAAGTCCATTGCGGATATTGGTGATTGACATTAGCCAATGCCACGAAGTCGCCGATATGGGTCAATCATCTGAGCCACGTCAGGATCGAGAGACCTACCTACTCGAACAACACCCATGTCGCCGAAACCCAACACACCCAAAGGCGAATCGAGTCGCTTAAAGATTCTTAGAGATTGAATGACGCAGGCCTGTTCGATTGGGTCAGGAATCGATGGCCAACCCCATTGATTTGAGGTGACTCGAACCAAAGCCTCACCGCCCGAGATTGGCCATAAGTAATCGCCAATGGCACGGATTCGTGTATATGGCCAACTGGTCAAACCATCGGCTATTTGGTTGAGTGGTTCTAATTGGTAATCGGTCAAATCCCACGTCGTATTGAAACTTCCATCGGCTTCTAAATCTGTGGCAATGACTAATCCAGCCGTACCAGCCATGTCGTCAATCTGAACCACAAAGTCATCACTAGCGACGAAAAAGCGGGTCGCAGTTCCACCAGCAAAGAATGAACGACCGCAATAGCCGTCGATTAGCCGAGAGGCCGATTCGATGGCTGCATTGATTAAAGCGTCATCGACGGAATCGGTGATACGAGCAGCAGCCTTGACGGCTGACCCAGTGGTGTAGTTGGACATTTGACTCCTAGTTCGGGGTCATTCTATGTCAGATGATGACCGAATCGAGGACGTCATCGATGGCATCCTCCCATGACTGACTCCAGTCAGGCTCTTTGGTGTCATCATCCATGACGGCGACGATACCAATGTTCAGGCGCTTTTCTGTCTCGAATCCACGCCGGAAACGTGTCATCAATATCAATCTCGGTGAATCGCTCGCCAGCCAGATCGTGACCATTCGTCCAACAATGTTGAAGTGCTGCCTCGACTCCGAATCGGTTTAATTCCTGATGGGCAAATGAACGAATTTTGTTGACTAGATATTTGTAGTCACCCATGCTGGTCAGATGCCAGCCACCTTCTAGCAATGGCATTGAGCCTCGTTGCCAGCGTAGTGAATCCACATCCTTGCCTTTGAGGTTTATCCATCGTGAGGCGATGCCACAAACCTCGTCTTTATGAAACCAGTGCAGGCTCATATGTAGTTTCTTTAATTTGACCGCATAGATGAATTCGCCGACCTGTTCGATAAGACTAGGGTCGTACCACTCATCTGTATCCGATAGAAAAACAATCGCATCGTCTGAGGGATTTAGATTCGCAATGGCTTTGCCCACCTGTCGCCTTTGGTGGTAGTCATTCAGCCATGCATCACTAGAACCTTTGCCTTCAATAGGGTGATAAATCAATTTGTCCTCATACGGCTCAAAGCGGTCGTAATGCTCTAAAAATTCATAACGCTTTGGCTTGTCGGTATAGGTGCGGTTCGATTCCACTATGACCATGTAATCCACGTGCGGCAAAATCTCATTCATTCGACCTTCGAGCATGTCCACCTCACCACCGAAAGTGACACCATCGATTACCACGTGACCCACCTCTGACCCCAGTCGCCTTTGTATTTGGCCAGATACTGATTTTCAAGCAATAAATTTTCGCGGTCATGTCTCATCACGACCCCTGTTGCCATGCTGTCTTTTATGTCATCGAACATGATTGTCACCTTCCCAGCCATGTCGCAATATGTCTTGTGCCACGATATTTCGTAATCGATTGATTGACGTTTGCTGGTGACTATCGGAATGTCAATCTGACGCAAAACTTCCATGTCATAGATCCCTAGATACATACCGAACATGAAGGGGTCGGTCGAGAAACAGACCGAACCTTCCTGCTCGAAAGCGGCTGCGATGACTGCTTCATCTTTGATGACGACCGAATCTTGCAAAAATAGGAATCGGTCGAGTGTCGTGTTATCCCTAAGCCAACGAATCTTGCCTAACTCATATGTGAAGTCTGAAAGCACCATGACTTTCGTGTTCGGCATGGATTCCAGACAATCAGTCAACCATGCCTCACGTTTCGGCGTAGTCGCGATGACCACAATCTCATTCAAAGCGGCTGCGAATCTCTGTGGTCGAAATACCTTCTGTGTAATCAAGAAACACGAGTTTTATGTCATGTTCAGTCAACCATTCAGGGGTGAAACCCATTTGCGAGTGATAGTCGCGTGGTGGAGCCCAATCAGAACCAATGGCGATGATGGTAGGCATGATGGTCAGAATCGCTGGCTTCGAGTCAGGCCCACCGAAATTAGGAATCACACGATCTACATAACGACATGCGGCCACCACGTCGTATCGCTCGTCATATGAGCAGACTGGCTTTCGATTCTTGAATTTCTCTATGAATTCATCCTCATTGAGTGAAACGACTACGAGCCCACTGATTCCAGCAACTTCACGACATTTTTTTAGAAATGCCACATGACCGCGATGGAACATATCGAACGTTCCACCTGTATAGACGATCATGTCCACCGATTCTTTCTTATTCGGTCAATACGCCATTCCCCAGACGATAAATCACCCCGACCCCGCTTCGCCTCGAAGTACCTCTGATTGTCTGCGAATGTGTGGTTGTTTCTGGTCGTGAATTCGTTTGATGAATAAAGGGTTGCAGAATTTATGTGACCAACCTCGACACCAGAATCAAGCACTGGCACGCCTTGAACATTGCAGCGATGATGAAAGTCGTTGTCCTCAAAATATCCCGGATATATACCTTCATCGAATAACCCGACTCGCTCCACGACCTTCTCACCAATGGTGAAACAAAAGAATCGACCCGGCACGCCCGAAAGCATGACTGCATCATCTCTGGCTGCCTCATGGATTCGTTGCAGGTTGCCAGATGGAATATCTATGTCGAAATTGCAGATGAGCCAATACTTAGACAGCGGACTTGCCTTGATGCCTAGATTCCAACTTGCAGAGACGCCTAGATTGAAGGGCAGCGAGATTACGTCAACCGCACCTGCAACAGGGCATATCGGTCTGGGTTTCTGGTTTCCGTTATCGATGACAATCAATCTCTCAATCGGATAATCCAGACGGCTTATGAACACATCCAACAATTCATACCGAGTCAAGACTGGCACGATGAGGGTTGGAATCATCAAATCAGTCGTTTCAATGCTGGTTTCCAGTGGGTGTCGTATACGTAATCGGCTAGATACTGTGATGCGAAGTCAATGGCCTTCTGGCTTCGTTCACGCGGTCTCTCGTATGCCTCATGCAATGCTTTGATGATTTGACTGACGTCAGGTGTTTGCAGCCATGACTTCTGAGCGTGATCCCACCACGGTTGACCGTTGACCAGCCAACCATCGCCGACCAATTCAGGTTGCGATGTGTAGTTACTAACTATGACTGGCAACCCACAAGCCTGAGCCTCCACGACTGGAATGCCAAAACCCTCACCCATAGATGGAGCCAATAACACGTCGGCTCGCGTGTAAAGGGTCGCCATTGCCTCGTGTGGCAAGCCCTGTCGCAATGCATACTGATTTATGAATTGGATTTGATGCGGCTTTATGCCACAAGCGGCAGCCAATTCACGCAGATTGATGCCACCCATTGCACCGACGTCCTCTGAATACATGAATAGAACGGCGTCATCGTGTTTTTCGGCAAAAGCAGAAAAGGCCAAAAACGCCTCAGGGAATGACTTACGGCATGGCACTTGACCTTTGTTCGCAGCGACCATAAGCACCATGAATCGATCGTCATCAATTTTCGTAATCTCTTTCGCGGTCATCGTGCCTGTCTCGGCTTTATAAACTTCAGTGGGCTTGAAGGTCGATTCGATGCCATGCGGCACATAGATAACATCTCGGAAACCGGCTGCCTCTAACATCTCGACACCAAACTTCGACATGGCTATTGGCTCGACATTGGGTCTCATCAACCATTGCTGCACTGCTGGCGGCAATGGCATGTGGTCGATTGGAACCCATGAAGCGACCTTGTTGGCCCTATCCCATTGCTCACCTTTGTAAATCCAAACATCAAACAAGGTCACGATTAGGTTAGGTGCGGTCTTATCACCCGCAAACCAGTTGACTGCGTTAGCAACCGTCACGTCATTCGACCATATATCGAGACCACGAGGGTAAAGAACGAAACCTTGCCATTCACTCATTGCGGCTTCAAGGCCGTAATTGCATGACACTGCGACTTGATAGTTGTCTTTTTTTAGCCTTTGGATAACTTGCGCTGTTTGTTCGCCATAGCCAGTTTTTGCGAATGGCGCATTGCTGGCCCATAGGATTCGCGGGGATCGTGAGTAGTCTTTTGGAACGGCAGCGCCACTCCATCGCGAATGAGGCTCAAAGCCACTTCGTCCGGCAGATTTATTACCGTGCTTTTTATTGTTACGCGCATTTTTTCCCATTCATTTCCTTCGCAGTTAGGAGGTGAGGCCGCCAGCCCTGCGCCGCCGACGGCCTCACGCTTATTTCATCAGGTGCAGTCTAATTAGGCAGCATTCCCGATGAAGTATTTGACATGCGACGTCTGCGGCAAATCGCCGTCAACGCGGATGGTCGCACGGAAGGTCACTTGATCGTAGTTGAAGGCAAAGTCGTCTGAACGGTCTAGACGAATGCCGCCAACCTGTCGCACGAAGTACGACTTGAAGTGACCAGCGATGAGTGACTTCGCCGAAAGTGCTGGCGATGCCATTTGTGGGTTCTCGATTAGCGGGTAGCCGAGAACGGTGTCAGGCGTGCCGACAGCCAACGAAGGCTGGAACACGTAGTTGCCTGCAGTGTCCTTCAACTTACGAAGGGCAGCAATGGCAGTGCCATTACCCATCACACCGAAGCCCGGTAGGCGGCGAGCCGCACCATCGAGCGAGTAGATGAGGTCGATGACGTTGTCGGCCGTGAATGCGCCTGCTACGCCAGTTCCACCTGCAACACCTGAACCAGCAGCGTTCACGATGCCGTTTGGCTGTGACGAGCCCGAACCAGTGGTGAGTGCGGTGTTGACGACGAACCCGAGAGCGTTACCAACCTGCTCTGCAAAGAATGGCTCTAGAGCCACACCTGAGTCAGTTAGCAACTCACGGCTGACCTGAAAGAGGCAACCATATTTGTATGCCTCTAGATCAACCATTGCGTTGAAGGTCGGGTCAGACTCGCCAAAGATGGCAGCCTCAGCGGTCAACGTGCCGGTGCTGTAAGCGTTGAGATTCGGAATCTGAATCTTCTCGCCACGCTCGGTGTTGAGCAGAGTTACCACATTCGGGTCGAGCATTGGGCCGACCATGCGGGCCTTCAGGATGATTTGCTCGTACAAGGTTACGTCAAGTGGCGTGCCAGTTGAACCTTTAGCAATGTCACGACGCTCAAATTCGTACGAACGAATCTCGCCAGTTGCCAGTTTGCGAAGGATGTCACCCTCGTTCTGGCGGCTTTCAACGGTGCGAACCTGTGCCTCGACGCCTTTCATGGCTTCTGCGGCACGAGACTCACGCTCGATGTCAGCGGTGATTCGGGCAATAACAGCAGCACGCTCGTCGATTTCGGCGGTCATGCGAGCGTATTGCTCGTTTTCCTCAGCAGTTAGGTCGCGGCCTTCAGTGGCAGCGTGGTCGAGCAATGCTTTCGCCTGCTCCCATGCCTTTGCGCGTTCCTCTGCTTGCTTCTTTAGGTAATCCATGTGGATTCACCCTCTCTATTAGTTGTGCAAGTACGGTTTTTGGTTTGAATCGGTGCGGCTCCGCACACGAAATAGGCGTGCGGCTCCGCAAACACCTGCCGCGATGTTAAATGATTTAGAGGGTTTTGGCTAACAAATCCAAATGCTTGCGCTTGACGTCGAGTGAATTGACCACTTCAGCCGGTGTGGCTCGAAGTTTGCCAACAACGTCTGCAAGCAAATTGGCTTTTGCATCGTCTAATTCCTTGCCATTTTCAAGCAAAGTGATGGCCTCGGCCAATTCATCGGCATTGGTATTGGTTCTTTCGGCCAAAACCTCAAAACTACGAACGGTGGCGGTGGTGTCTTTGTAGGCAGGAAAGCCAGTCACGACCGAAACCTCATGCAGGCGAATCTGGGTAAGGGTACGAACAGCACCATCGTCACTCCATGAATCCCCGCCCTTTGGCACGCTGAAACCGAAACTCATGGAATCAACGTCGCCGCGACGCATCAAGATACTTAGGTCACGGCCTGCTGTGGTATCTGGCAGATCGGCATCGACCAAAAGACCACGCTCATCCTCTTGCAGTCTGAGGGTCTTTGCACGAGTCGAGGCAAGCACGATGTCCGAGTTGTGATTTAGGAACATGCGAATCGCATTACGGCTACGAAGGGTCTTACTGAAAGCGCCGGGTTTGATTATCTCGCGAAAGCCCATGTCCTCGCTAAATGAATTAAAGACGGCGGCATAACCGCGAAATGACATGTAATCAGAACCGTTTTCCTCGCTTTTGCGCATCTCAATATCGGAAAACGTGACTTCTCTTTGTTCAATCTTTGGCGTCATTGGGTCAGCCTCCATTTGCTTCCTGAACATATTAGCGACGAATGCGGGGTTGTTCACACGCTCAGCCTTCACTTCATCTGCTTTTCGCTCGAACCAATTTCGTGCAGGCATCGGGTCAAGTGGGTTTATACCCCAAAGATAATGAGCAACAGCACCAGCACCGGGGAATCCATCATTGTCTGCATTTGAATTCTGTGGTGCGTCTAAATCTGGCGCGTGGCGTGCGCCCCATGCATTAGCCCTGATTACTTTGTCCTCTGATATTTCACCGCGTGCCATTGCTCGGGCTTCTCGAACCGTAGAGCCAACGAGACCATCGCCTGCAAGACCGTCTGCGTAATACTCCAAACCTTTTGCGGCTGCGTCACGAATGTATTGAGGCACTTCTAAATCAATCTGACGATCCTCTAATTCTTCCTCAATTTCATCGTCTAATTCATCAAGTAGTTCATCCTCTGGCTCATCCTCTTTTTCGCCGACCCATGCATTGCAATAGTGGTCACCACGAACAAAATCCATCCATCTTTGACACCATGCTTTGTCATCTTGAACGATGTCATCGTTATAGAACGCACAGTTACCACAGGCGCGACCTTCTGGAACATCCTCAGACAATGCAGGTCGATAATTGTCAGGTAACGCTCTGTTCTCATCAGTGGGCTCTGGCAATGGGTCAATCTTGCGAAGGGTCGAGAATTTATGACCGACTAGAACAATCGTCGGTTCCCAGCCATCTCTGACACGTGCAAAAACACGAATCAATGCCGCTGGATCGTCAGGTGTTCCGATTACCTCGAATGATGAATCTGGCACGTTGATTGTTGTGGTCGTTGCGATTCTTTCGATTTGTCCACGCGCCCTGCCACCTGATGAATTCCATGAAACATAATCGCCGACCTCAAGTGTGCCGGGCATGGCTCTTTTGTCTTTATATTTCTTACGCTCACCACCGGGCTCCATGCCTTCTGCAATGCTGACGGCAACCATCTGATCGATGGCGTCTTGTTTAGAGTCGTGACAACCGATTACTTCGCCGTCCTCTTTGATGGTCGCCCAGCCTGCACAATCTGGCGATTCGTCGGTTATGAAGTATGGCATCAGAAGGTCTGCCTAATCCATGAAACGTTATGGTCAGCCTTGCTGCTTATCGCATACAGCGCTTCGCCCGGATTCAATTCGAACAGCAATGATTCCTCTTTTAACAATTTGTAACCAGTTTCAACGGTCACAGCAGACCCACCCAGATAGATGGTCGAAGTGTTGTCGTCATTGTGAATATGCAACTTGATTGGATTGACCGATGAAGAATCAAGATGAACGGCAGCAGTGCCTACTACCGATACCCCAGAAAGAATCGCCATTACTCAACCTCATAAGCGCCCTGCGGATTAGCAGGGTCGAGTTGTGCGATGTTCTGCAACTGCACTGATGGTACGCCAGTGTGTTGAATGTCTGGCAGACCAACGGCGGCCAAAACTTCAGATGGGTTGAATCCTGCGACGATGAGTCTGTTGGCGATTGTGGCTCGCTTATCCATGTCCACGAGATTCGCACCTTCGATGTTGATGTTTGCCAGTGGCACGCGATAAGCATCGCCACCGTCAGCCGGTCGCAAATCCTCTAGACGTCGAACATCGTTGATGCTTAGGAATCCTGACTGAAGTCCAGTCGAATAGGCGGCATATCGAGTCTGAATGTCGCCACGAAGTAATCCATCGACATTGAATCGCAAGAATGCATCGGCAGGCAATAGGCGTGTAAGGGCAGTCTCGATTTTGTCGAGATACGGACGAATGGTGTAGGTCACGAATTGGATTGCGTTTGATTCGACTGATGCATATGACATTGCACCCGGCTTCGCGACTTGAAGCATGTGCAATGGCACACGGAATACGCGAGCGATTTCTTCGACGGCGAATTCTCGGCTTTCGAGCATCTGCGCCTCATTGGGGTCAACGCCTGTCTTTTGGAATTTCGCTCCGCCCGATAGGACGCCCGGTCGGTGTGAACGCTTTAGGCCGCGATGTGCAAGTTCGTACGAATCGACCAAAGATTTCGCCTGTTCTTGTGTCAGATTGCCGGGGAATTCGATTAAGCCAGTGGTGGTCGAGCCTTGACCAAAGAATCTTGCAGCGAATTCTTGAAGTGCTGAGGCCAGCCCCAATGATTCCTTTACCTGATCTATGCGAGAGATTCCGCGAAGTTGACCCGGTAATTTCAATTCGGTTATGTGAATTATCTCGTCGCGGGGAATCATCGACTGGGCACTTTCGCCCGAGTAGTAGTAAGTGATTTGCCTATTCGGGCCGACTGGCTGAATCTGAACCTTCGTGGGGTCAAGCACGCTCAAACCGATGACTCCTTGACCATCTCTGAATACGCGAATGAATGCGTTTCCATCGAGTAGCAATGAGACCATTAACTGCTGATAAAACTCCGAACGAGTGACGCTGACTTCAATATCGGGTGAATCGACCCATATTGGCTTTGGTCGTAATGGCACGCGATTACCCTGAACGCGACGGAATGCATCAACCGGCAGGGTCGAAACAGTGTCAGCGATTAGACGAACGCATGAATAGACGGTGGTTATCTCTAAAGATTTACGTTGTGTGATGTTCGTACCAGCATCGGTAGTGAATGCGAATGTCTCGCCAGCACCCCAAATCGTCTGGAATGAGATTGCCCGATTCTCGGAATTAGGCAGATTGAAAAGGCGGCCGAACATTACTTACCCTCTTTTTCGATGATGACGCCAGCGACAAATACTGCCGCACCGAATAGGGCCAACCCCAGTGGAATCGAAAACCATGCCACGCCGCCGACGAAGCAGACGATTCCAGTGACCTGAATGAGCAATGACGGTTTCATGCGCCCCCTAAACGGCGAAAAATGCAGGCACGACTTCCTCGTGCTGCTGTCGGGTGATCGTTGCCCTATCAAAAGCGATAATCGCAGCGACAGCCGCATCAATCTTACGGCTACTTTGCTTGTGTTCCTTAACAACTCGCGGCCCGAGGCGGTCTGACTTCACCACGCAGTTATTCATATGCCGCACCAATGTTGGTGAACCGTCATGAGTGAGGTTCGATTCCATGACCGCATCCCTGAATTTGGCACATGCCTGCACCATTCTTGCAGGGCTCGATGACGGATATTCCACGACTGGCAAGCCCTCATCGGCCAATACCTGCATGGAGCGTTGCCAGCGATATGGGTCACAAACAATCTCTGTCACTTGCCATTTCTTGCATGCCTCAACGATCGTCTGCTCGACTTCGCTTATATCGACCCGCCAATCATCGCGGTCAGTGAGTTGTTTTTCCCATGCTTTGATTAGGAACAAATGTGGTCTTGAATCGGTAGTGCATCCGACTATGACGGACGCATCGCCTGAAAACGAACCATCGAATCCCAAAACAATCTCGGTCTGTTCAGGCGGCTCGCCTTGATTGTCGGCACATGCCTCGAACGTTCCAGTGGGCAGCCAGATTTGCCTGCTCGAAACCCATTGATTGATTCGCTTAGTCCGAAACTCAGCCTCAGGGGTTCGACGAATCGCTGACTCGAAGTCCTCTGGATCGTTCAAATCACCGAATCCGGGGTTGGCCATTCGCCATGTCTCAGGGTCACGAAAGTCGGCGTCGAGTGGTGCGTGCCACCATGCGCCAAAGAATGTGGGGTCATCTACTTCACCAATGGCGACTCGCTGTGCGTATTGCCAGAGCCTGAAACAGGTCGATTCGAGTCCAGTCTGGTCATAACGAACACCAGCGGTCGTGATGCCTAGCAACATCGGCTCACGTCTGGCTGCCGAACCTAATTGCATGACGTTGAACAACTCGTCATTCGGTGCGGCATGAAGTTCGTCATAGACAACCAGAGTCGGCGACAGACCCTCTTTCGTGAATGCCTCACTACTCAAAACTCGATAGACGGATTTAGTCGCGGGTACTTCGATGGCGTCGCGATATAACTTCGCCTGTTCCATAAGGTCAGGGTTCGATTCGACCATTTGCTTTGCTTGATTGAAAACGATTCTTGCCTGCTCTTTATCCGCTGCCGCTGAAAAAACCTCGCCACCATCGACGCCACAAAAAAGCGAATACAAAGCGATACCAGAGCCGATCGTTGACTTCCCATTCTTTCGAGCCATTCCCACCAATGCGGTTCGATGCCTGAACCGACCATCATCGCGGCGGGCGAATAGATGCACCAAAAGATTGCGCTGCCATTCGCGCAAGACCAATGTCTCGCCGACGCGGCCAGCGACGGTGTCCTTAGTCTGAGTTAGGCATTCGATGAAGTCGGCAACGATGTGGCCACTAGAGCGTTCTAAATCATCAGCCGCAACTGGCGTCAGAATCGCAGGCGGCCATGCTTGATTATTCACACCACTATTTCTTTGTTTAATTTGTTCATAGGAATTACTCGACGATTTCCGCTGGGGTCATAATCTGCTGGCTCTGATACTTCCCAACCTGTCTGACCTGATATACAGCCCAAAATTTCGGCGGATCGATAATCAGGCTCAATCGCAAATGCGACAATGATGAATTTATCAATATCGGTCTTATTGATGCCGACTGGATTAGTTTGACGTCTGACTCGTCGAACCTCAATGATGTGGCCAACATCTGCTGTCTTTGCATGTTTGTAATGTTCTGATGGATGCCAATAACCAGCGTGCCAGTAACGATTGGTCAATTTTGCAACTGCGCATTCACAGACGGCCGAAGCAATGCTGGCATTTAGTTCATTCTGTTTTCTCGAATTATCGTAATAACTTCGGTCTGGCGAGCCTTCTCTTTGCAACATTCTTTGAATTCCAACATGAGCGGCATGTTCATATTCCCAGCGTTCTAGGTGAATGGTCATAGGTAGATTGATTATGTTTATTTCAGGCATTGGCTCGCTTTGCACGATCTTGAATCTCTTGCAGGCGGCTTCGCGTTTTGACTTCCGCGATACCGAGGCGTGAACGTGAAGTTGGGTCAAAGCCCAGTGCCGAAAGCAACAACATGATTTGTTTGGTCACATCTCGTAAATCTTTGCGCTGACTCGCATCCATCTTGACCACCGATCGAAGTTCATCGGCTTCGATGAGTAGGTGACGAAGTAGAGCCAGAGTCGGTTCATCGGTTGACTTCAGCCAGCCGACGCCTTCACTTAGAACGCGGTCAAAGACTTCGATTAGTTCGCCGGGCTGGTTTATCTCAGCCCTGACGGCGGGCAGATTCGACCCAATGTCAGTCATGTGTCTGTCAGTCCTAAACGTGCCGATGCGTTGCAGTTCGGCAACTGGTTTCGGTGGTCGGCCTCGCGGCATTATTCATTTTCCCCAGATTCTATTTTTGACACACTATACGAATCACTCGGAACACCTGATATCGTGACTGGGAAAC
>OGWG01000056.1_pt1 | contig 18329 bp, 32 predicted proteins | sample 1575911 | NCBI WGS metagenome assembly OGWG01 (sample SAMN07581534, study PRJEB24739) | freshwater metagenome
TGCTTTGACAATGCCTCGTCTACTGATGCTATAATCGCAGACAACGAAGCATATTCATACTTCGCATACGCATTCTTTTTGTCTGATACTAACGGCTTGAACTCTAACTTCGCTTTACACAATGCACACATATACTTAAATTTTTATTATTTTTCATTTTATTGTCCTTTCTGTTCGTTTGTTTCATTTACGCATTTTAAACACTCTGTGCCGTGTTCCGTGTGTATTGCGTAAAAGTCCTCTGCGTCTATTGTTTCTTCCGTGTATTCGTCCCCACAGCTTACACAAGTCCACCCGTCTGGATTTGCCCATACAGCTTGATATCCTTTTAGTTTTTCTATTATCATTTTATTGTCCTTTCTGTTTTTTTATTATTTGTTTTTCTAAATCGTTCCTCAATTTACAATACCAATTAAACAAGGCCTCATCTTCATTTAAACCATGTTTAAATTGACTTTGTATTAAATTATAAAAGTCAGTATCAAATTGAAACCAATTTTTATTAGATAACTCTTTATCCATTATGCAACCTCTCTGTTTTCTTTTTCATCTAGTATTTGTCTTGCAACATTTTCAACAGCATACCAAGCAAGAAGATTTTTAAATTGCTTTAATGAGCCAATGTCTTTTGAGCCGTTAAAAGAGGCAATATATTCTGGAATACTTTTAAAACCAAATTCTTCGTATTCATTGTAAAGCATTTCCCAAATTTCATCTTCAAATTTATCATGAAATTTAACTGTATCTTCATAGTAAATTAAAGATGAAACGCAACCATTAACGCAACCATGTCTAACAACTTCTTTTAAATTGATTGAGCCGTCTTTAACCTCATTTAAAACCCAATCTCTTATCGTTTCTTTTTTCATTTTTTTATCCTTTGTTATTTGTTTATGCGAGTAGGGAACTTGCACTCGCTACAAGCCAAGTGTATCAACTTTATTTTGGCACTTGAACACCTTATTAGATAGTCTTTTTAACTATCCTATAACCCTACAATATAGGGTTATAAGTTAATTAAATTTATATATTTTCTTCAATCGTTTCTAATCTGACATTGTCATAATTTAATGAAATCCATTTGTTATAAAGTTTTTTTGCCTCATTATAATCATTTACATTTCTTCCAACTTTATCCAACCAAACAATATAACTTTGTTTTGTTATTTTTTTATCCTCTGTAATGTTCCAATCTTTTGATAAATCAACATGATTTATAACCCAATGTCTCGCCTCTGTACTGTCTTTACAATCAATAACAAATCTTTCTGCGTCTTGATTGTTTGTTATTATATATTTAGTCATTTTTTATCCTTTGTTTGTTTGTGATAGTTTTTTAACTATCCGATAGCTGTACTAATACAGCTATCAGTCAGTTAAATCTATTTTTTTCTTCTGTGTATTGAAATGTGTTTGCCTATAAAAATTTCCTCAATTCCAATAGCTTTCATTTTTTCAATATAATCTAATGCTTGTTTTTTTGTTTTGTGCAAACATTTTTCACCGATTATATATTTTTTTTCAATTTCAGTAATTTTGTCAGTGTTCCATTGTATTTTATGAATAACTGTTTTATCAGTTTTACACTCTGTTAAATATTGTATCATTTTATTTTCCTTTGTTTTTATTAATATAAATACCCTTAAATCATGGGTAATTTTAAAAATAAAGAAAAAAATGAAGGCAATTAGTGGGTGTGAATAATTTTATACACTACTAATAGTATGCTATACAAAATACATCTTTAAGTTGTATAACTTAACTTAATTAAATAGATATGAGCAGAAAGCCAGAGACAGTCTTTTCACAAAGAATAAAAGATCTAAAAAAATTAAATAAAAACTATTATTTTCAAGCAATAGAAACAACAACTAGCAGAGGGGTTGCTGACCTTTTTACAGTAATAAACGGCCAATCTATGTGGCTTGAATTAAAGGTCATACACACTAAGAAACCAACACTAAATATTGGATTGAGTAAGTATCAAGTAGCGTGGCAGATAGTACTCAATAAACATGGTGGGCATTGTTTTAACTTAGTTAGAGCCCTCTCTCAGAGAGTGCTCAAAACTTATAGGCAAGAGGCGAGAGGGTTGAGGGAATTGTCCACGCACCAAGACACGCAAGACGGATTGTGCGAGGCACTCGAACACTTGGCCAACATTGTTCGTGGGTAGTGATAACGCTCTATTATCGATACACACTTACACCCATAGATTACCCATGAGCCATGAGCCAATGCCCTAAGGGTCATTACTCAATCGACCTTACTCTTTTTAAAAAATTCCAAAAATACAACCTAAACGCGAATTAGTAAGGCTCAGGCAAGATGAGCTTGAGCAGGATTCATAAACGTAGTAAGGTAAGAATTAGCACGGCTTTATCAAAAAGGACCCATGGAAAAAGAATTATTAACTACAGAACAACTTCGTGAAGAAGTAGAAAAGAAATGGCTTAAACACATACAACTTTGCCAAGATAATTTTTTATATTTTGTTCAGGAAGTTTGGCCTGATATCATTATGCGTAAAGAAAAGAATCATACAAAGTGGGGCCATCACCAAATCATGGCTAAAGCGTTTACTGATATTGCTAGCGAGAAGAAAGGCCGCCTTATTGTTAATATGCCTCCACGTCATACTAAATCAGAATTTGCTTCCGTATTCTTTCCAGCGTGGATGATGGGTAAGTTTCCAAAATTAAAATTAATGCAAGTAACACACAATGCTGAATTATCAGCAAGGTTCGGAGCGAAGATCCGTAACCTAATTGATTCAAAAGAATATAAACAAATATTTGGGGATGTTAAATTACGAGAAGATTCTAAAGCAAAAGGTAGATGGGAAACTAATCATGGTGGTGAATACTTTGCTGCAGGTGTTGGCGGAGCGATTACTGGTCGTGGTGCGGATTTGTTGATTATTGATGATCCACATACAGAACAAGATTCATTATCTAAAAAAGCAATGGAGCGAACATATGAATGGTATACATCAGGACCCAGACAGCGTTTGCAACCTGGCGGATCTATTGTTGTAGTTATGACAAGATGGGCCGAGAACGATTTAACAGGGATGTTAATTAGGGGACAAAAAGAAAATAAAGCAGACAAATGGAAACTAATATCTTTTCCTGCGATATTAGATTCAGGTCAACCATTATGGCCAGAGTTCTGGCAACTAGAAGAACTTGAAAGAGTTAAAGCAACATTACCTGTTCGTAACTGGTCTGCGCAATATATGCAGAACCCAACATCAGAAGAAGGTGCAATATTAAAACGTGAATGGTGGAGAGCTTGGGAGAAAGATAACATTCCTCATCTACAACATGTTATACAAAGTTATGATACTGCATTCAGTGCAAAAGAATCTGCAGACTATTCTGCTATTACAACATGGGGTGTATTTACTCCAGAAGAAGGAGGATCACCTAATTTAATATTGTTAGATGCGATGAAAGGAAAGTTTGACTTTCCAGAACTTAAAGCAGTTGCAATGGAACAATATAAATACTGGGAACCTGAATCTGTTATTATTGAAGCGAAAGCTTCTGGTGAGCCTTTGACCCATGAGTTTAGAAGGATGGGTATTCCAGTAATTCCATTTACTCCATCTCGTGGAAAAGATAAGCATACCAGAGTAAATGCGTGTGCCCCTGTATTTGAATCAGGGTCCATATGGTATCCAGATGGATCTCACTTTGCAGAAGAGGTTATTGAGGAATGTGCCGCGTTTCCTCATGGAGAGTATGATGACTATGTTGATAGTACTACCCAAGCTGTGTTAAGATACCGACAAGGTAACTTTGTTGAAACAGGGTCCGATTATAAAGACCCTATGGATCGAGTACCAAAAGAATATAAATATTATTAGGAGCCCTTATGAAAAAAGCTAAAGACATGTCTAAGTTACATGAAAGTAAAGAATCTACAATGCAAGAAGGAAAAGAAACCATGATGGAGAAAAAAGGTTATAAAGAAACTGAAATGGGAAAAATGGTTAAAGCAGCAAAAGGTGCTATGACTAAATCTCAAAAGAAAATTGGTAAAGTCATGAGAGAATTTAAAAAAGGAGAATTACATTCTGGTAAAAAAGGACCCGTTGTAAAAAATCCTAAACAAGCAATTGCTATTGCACTATCTGAAGCTGGCAAATCTAAAATGAAAAAGCGTGGCGGAGGAATGGCTGAAAGAGGAATGGGAGCAGCGTTCTCTCAAGGTGGCGTGGTCCGTGGAACGGGCGCAGCGATCAAAGGAATCAGACCAGCTAAATTATCATAATGGGAAAGAAAAAAGATTCTTACATGAGTCGTAATGAATTCAAAGAAGGATTCTACGACCAAAAAAATAAACCTCCTATTACTGCAGAAACAATGTATGGTAAAGGAACTAAAAAACAACTTGAGTATCCAACTGTTGATCCTGATACAAAAATGATGGAAGATGCAGCAGGTTATGTAGAAGGTGGATTTGCTCGAGGACAAAAACCAATTCAAATTAAAAAGGTTCCATTCAGAGGAATATTCTAAATGGGTACACTAGATAAAATTTTTAAAGGCATAGAACAAATAAACCAAACAAAAGGTACTGGCTTTGGAGTAGATGTTACTGATCTAGTGGGTAAAGATCTTGTAGATTCTGCAAATGTGGGTGCTGGATTAGATATTGAAAAACAAAAACCAGTCATAGGAGCAGTTGTTAAGAAGGGTCAAACAGAATATGGTATTGCAGGATCAAGCTCCACGGACCTCGGACTTGGAGCCAGATATACTTCAGAAGATGAATCTACTACTGCTTCGCTTAATGCTTTTAAAAGTCCACAAGAAAGAGGAGTGATGTTTAGATATCAAAAAAAATTTAAATCAGGTGGAGAAGTAGAAGTTGGAAAAGGAAAAGATTACATTAAGGATTTAATATAATGCCAAGCAGACTTACACAATTATTACAGTTATTAGAGGAAGCCAAAATGAAAGGGGATACCGATCAGGTTGGTATACTAGAACAAGAGTTATTTACCATGAAAGAAAAGAAGCAAGAAGGTGGAGAAATCAAGGTAAAAGGTGGCGGATACATTAACGATTTACTGTAAAGTATAGTCCTAATTATCATTGCATGTTAGAATAAACTTGTTATAACAACAAGGAGAAAACCATGGCAAGAAAAAAACTACAAGATTTAGCTAAAATTGGTTTAGGGCTAGCAGCCGCATATGGCGCATCTAAAGTATTAGGACAAAAGAGTCCTATGGAAATTGCTAAACTTGAAGGATCAGAAGCAGACATCAACGCAATGGAAGGACCAGAGCGTAGATCAATGTATGCAGCACCTCAATCTAGTATTGATATTGCAAGAAGAGAAGCAAGAGATACTACATTTAATCAAATGGAAGGTGCAGATAGAGAAGCAATGACAAAACCAACAACGTTACCAAAAGGATCTGTTGAAGCATTCAAAGCAGATGAAGCTGCAAGAAGAGCTAGAATAGAAGAATTAAGATCACAATCTAATGATAGAAAAACGGCTCTATCTGCTTTTGATGAAAAAGTTAGAGCATATAATCGTTCTATAACAGGTGCTAAAAAAGGTAAAATGATGAAAGCATCAACAGGTGGATCAGTCGTTGCAAGAGGAAATAAATTAGCAAGAAGTAAACCTACAAAACTTTACTAATGGCTGAGATTGATAAGATCAAAGAAGAACTTCCAATGGAAGACAACTCTATTCCTGAAGAGGGTTTAGAAGTTGTTCTTCCTGAAGAAGAACAAATGGTTCAGCAACCTATAGAAGAAAACTTTTATAAGAACCTTGCTGAAGATATGGATGACAGAACATTAAGTCGTCTAGCATTAGATCTTATTGCCGATTACAAAAAAGATAGAGTATCAAGATTAGATTGGGAGCAAACTTATGTTCAAGGTTTAGATCTATTAGGATTTAAATATCAAGACATGACAAGACCGTTCCAAGGAGCAACAGGAGTTACACATCCTTTGCTTGCAGAATCCGTTACACAATTTCAAGCACAAGCTTATAAAGAATTATTACCAGCAGAAGGACCTGTTAGAACAGAAGTTGTTGGATTAGAGACTCCAGATATTTTAAGACAAGCAGAACGAGTTAAAGATTTCATGAACTATATGTTGATGGAAAAGATGGAAGAATATACTCCAGACTTTGATCAATTATTATTTTATTTACCATTATCAGGATCTACATTTAAAAAAGTTTATTATGATGAAATACTACAAAGAGCAGTATCTAAATTTATACCTGCAGATGATTTAGTTGTTCCATATTATGCAACTGATCTTAAAGATTGTGAGCGTATTACTCACGTTGTTAAGATGAATGAGAATGATATTATTAAATATCAAAAAGCTGGTTTCTATTTAGATGTAGAATTAATTCCTAAACAACCAGAACAAACTGCTATACAACAAAAGTTATCAGAGATTGAAGGTGTTAAACCAAGTGGAGATACAACTTATCAATATAATATTTTAGAAATGCATGTAGATTTAGATTTAAGTGAATATGAAACTACTGCTAAATCAGAAGAGCGTAATGTTAAAATACCTTACATTGTAAGTATTGATGAAGGTTCACAACAAGTTTTATCTGTGTATAGAAATTATGATCAAGATGATCCGTTAAAAACTAGAAAAGAATACTTTGTACATTATAAATTTTTACCAGGTTTAGGATTTTATGGCTTTGGATTAATCCATATGATTGGTGGATTATCTAGAACAGCAACTTCTTCATTAAGACAACTATTAGATGCAGGTACTCTTGCTAATTTACCAGCAGGATTCAAGAGCCGTGGAATTAGAATCAGGGATGATGACCAACCATTCCAACCAGGTGAGTTCAGAGACGTAGATGCACCAGGCGGAAATATAAAAGACCAGTTCCAAATACTACCATTTAAGGAACCAAGTCAAACTTTATTTCAATTATTAGGATTTGTAGTACAAGCTGGACAAAGATTTGCATCCATTGCCGACATGCAAGTTGGAGATGGTAATCAACAAGCGGCTGTTGGTACTACAATCGCATTATTAGAACGAGGATCTCGTGTAATGTCAGCTATTCATAAACGATGTTACTATGCAATGAAACAAGAATTTAGAATTTTGGCTCAAGTTTTTGCAGATTATTTACCACCAGAATATCCATACGCAGTTTATGGTGCAGATAGAAACATTAAACAAGAAGATTTTAATGATAGAGTAGATGTAATTCCAGTTGCAGACCCAAGTATTTATTCAATGGCACAAAGAGTTACTCTTGCAAATGAAAATTTAAAGATTGCAATGTCAAATCCTCAGATGCATAACCTAAGAGAAGCGTACAGAAGAGTGTATGAGGCGTTAGGAACTAGACAGATTGATGATTTATTGATTCCAGAGAAAGAACCAATGCCAGAAGATCCAGCAACAGAGAACTCTAAAGCATTAAGAATGGAATTATTAAAAGTTTTTCCAGAACAAGATCATGTTTCTCACATTAGTGCGCATGCAATCTTCATGCAAAGTAGAATGGTACAAACAAATCCGATGGTTTATGCTTTACTTCAAGGACATATTTCAGATCACATCGCTTATCAAGCACATGGAGAGGTTGGAGCAGCGATGGCACAGAACCCACAGAACGCTATAATTCAACAACAAGATCCAAATGGCTATCAAGTTCAATTTAATTCTCTTGTTGCTAAGAGAGTTGCAGAATTAACTCAACAATTAGTACAAGCAGAAGGTGGAGAACAACAAGATCCACTAGTAATGTTGAAACAAAGAGAGTTAGATCTTAAAGCTTTAGACATTCAAAGACGTTCTAGAGAATCTCAACAAGAAATGGAAAGAAAATCTTATGAGTTTGAAGATAGAATTGATGTTGAGAAGATGAAACTTGAAAATCAAGAGCAACAAGCTGCAGAAAGAATCAAAGTTGCAAATGAAAAATTAAAAATAGCTAGAGAAAAACAACAACAAGCATTTGTTCCTAAGAGATAACCATGAAAATTGGTATTCCTAAGATTAAAAAATTAAAAAACCCAACTATTAAGAAAATAACACCACCAAAAATACAAAAAATCAGAATGCCTGGTGTTAGATTTGGTCCACCCCCTAAAAAAGGCCCTGCTTCTCAAGGTATGAAATTAGGTGGATATATTTCTAGACAAAAGAAAAATAAATAGTATACATTTCTTAAAAATATAAGGGATATATGCTAGAACAAAAATATAAGTCGTTATCAAAAGAACAAAAATTAATATTTCTTGCTGGAGTATTTGAAGGAGAAGGATCATTTGGTTTTTGGGGAAAAATAAATAAAAGTAATAGGTATCTTCGTGTACAAATAAGGATGTGTGATGAAGATATTGTTTTAAGATTTATAGATTTTTTTAAATTAGGTTCAATAAGTACACATTTACCAAAAAATACTAAACATAGTCAAAGCTGGAAATGGACAGTTTCAGGAGATAAGGCTATAGATGTGATGTTGCAACTTACTCCATACCTTGGTATAAGAAGACAGGAGAAATTTACAGAATGTTACCAGTTTTACAAGCAGTCGCACCCCTTGCAAAAATCTTATTCAACACCGTTGATAAAGCAGTCGCAGACAAAGACCTCGCAGCTAAATTAAAAAATGATCTGCAAACTCAAATGTTGCAGTCTCATACTCAAGAGTTACAAGCAGCAGCTAGAGTCATAGAAGCAGAAGCAAAAGCTGGATGGTTTGCAGCAAGTTGGAGACCATTGTTAATGTATGTACTAATATTTATATTAGTATGGAACTATGTATTAGGTCCCGTAATATTATTCTTTTTTAAAGCATCTATTACAATAGAATTACCAGGTGATGTTTGGACACTATTGCAAATAGGTCTTGGTGGATATGTGGTTGGAAGATCCGCGGAGAGTGTAGCAAGAACCATGGCAAATAAACCACAATCAAAAGACCAAGAAAACGGCTAGTGAAATATTTAATTATTTTGTTATTGTGTTATTCTTGTAATAATATAAAACAATCACGAGATATACCTAATATATCTACTGGACAAATTGTAATTAAAAGATTTTAATATGTTAGAAAGATTAAAAGATTTAATAGCTAAAAATTTTTCTTCTAAAGAAATAGAAAAGAAAAATAATGCTTTACTTAGAAGCAGAAAAGAAGTTGAGATTAATGGTAATGGAACTTCTGGCTATACAATAAAAGAAGGTTCTCATAAAGGTACCGTTTTAGGTCACATTAAAAGAGATAAAAATGTTATTTAATTTTATTAAGAGATTATCTTCTAAATTAGACTATTGGATTTGGAAGCAAGAATTAAAGAAAAAAATAAAAAGATTTAAAAAAAATAAACTTATTTAGTAAAATAAATTTATGATGGATATAAATACCCTGCAATATATAAGAAAATACGTGAAAAAACGTATAGAAGAAACTCGTCTTGATATTTGCTATGGTATAGACACACTAGATAGGCTCCACTATGCTAAAGGCAGGCTCAGCGCATTAGAGACGCTGCTACAGGATCTAAAAGACCTGCAACATAAAGAGGAGAGTATAGATGACGATAGTGGTACCGAATCAGAAATTAGTTCTTCCAACTAATGGTTCTGAAAAATCTAACGAGACATCCACAAAAATCCCAACAGACACAAAAGGCATCAAGGAGTATTTAGACTCGCTTCCAGATCCAATTGGTTACCGTATGTTAATACGACCATTTGCTGGAGATGCGAAAACTAAAGGCGGAATTATTTTATCCGAACAAACTCAAGATACTATTGCTATGACTACAGTTATTGGAATTGTAGTTAAAATGGGGGATCTTTGTTATTTAGATAAAGATAAATTTCCTACAGGACCTTGGTGTAAAGAAGGCCAGTTCGTAATGTATGGAAGATATGCTGGATCTCGTTTTAAAACAAAATATGGTGAACATCGTATTTTGAATGATGATGAAATCATAGGTATCGTTAAACGTCCTCAAGATATTCTCCACCTATACTAAGGAGAACATAAATGGTAGACGAAAAGAAGACTCCAGAAGTGGAGCTTGATCTTAGCGATGCTAAAGAACAAGATATACAAATAAAAGAGGAGCCAAAGACCGAGAAGAAAGCACCAAGTTTAAATGTTGGTGAAGTTGATCTTGGTTATACAACTCACTCTAAAGATCAGAAAAAAGAAAAGGTTGAAGTTGAACAAGTAGAAGAAAAACCTGCTGTTGTTGAAACTAAACCTGTAGAACAAGTAAAAGAAGAAGTTAAAACTGATGACTTATCAGAAATTTCTGAATCTGTTCAAAAACGAATAGATAAATTAACTCGTAGATACAGAGAAGCAGAAAGAAGAGAACAAGCTGCTTTGGAATTTGCAAAAGGTTTGCAGAAAAAATACAACGACTACGAAAAGAAATTTGATACTGCTGATGAAAATTACTTAAAAGAATTTGATGCAAGAGTAGATGCTCAAAGAGAACAAGTAAAAATCAAATTAAAAGCAGCTATTGAAGCCAATGATCCTAATAAGATCATGGAAGCTAACGATGAGTTAACGCAATTAGCCGTTCAAAAAGAAAAAGCTAAATTGCAAATGGCTGATCGTCAAGCAAGAGCTAAACAACTTGAAGAACAAAAGAAACTTGAAGTTGAAGAAGCTAAAGTACAAAAAAATAACGTTGTAGTACCTAAACCTAGCGAAAAAGCTAAGTCTTGGGCTACTAAAAATACTTGGTTTGGGGATGATAAAATCATGACTCAAGCCGCTTTTTCAATCCACGAAGAACTAGTTGGCAGTGGTGTTGAAGTAGAGAGCGATGAGTATTATAATGAGATAGATAAACGTATGAAGGGTTATTTCCCTCATAAGTTTACTGTTGAAGAACAGCGTAAACCCGTTCAAACTGTTGCTTCCGCTGGAAGAAAACAGGAAGGACGCAGAACTGTGAGACTCACCAAATCACAAGTTGCTATTGCTAAAAAATTAGGGGTGCCACTAGAAGAATACGCTAAATACGTGAAGGAGGCAAATTAGTATGAGCGAAAAAGAAAATAAAAGATCTTCACGCGCGTCCGAAGAAATTAAGGTTGATAGAAATAAACCTTGGGCGCCACCATCATCTCTGGATGCACCACCTGCGCCAGAAGGCTTTGTCCACAGATGGATCAGAGTCGAGTCAATGGGTTTTCAAGATACAGCGAATGTATCGAAGAAAATGAGAGAAGGTTGGGAGTTCGTTAGAGCCGAGGAAATTTTAAGTAGATTCGGTAAAAACGCATACCCAGTTATCTATGACGGAAAATACGCAGGGTTGATCGGGGTTGCTGGCCTAGTGTTGGCTAGGATACCAGAAGAGATTGTGAAATCTCGCGCAGAGTACTTTAGAAGAGTTACTCAAGATAGAATAAACGCGATAGATGCCGATCTAATGAAGGAACAACGACCTGAGATGCCTATTAATATTAATAGACAATCTCGCGTAACTTTTGGTGGTGGGACTAAAAAATAATTTTTTTGTAATACCAACCAAAAATAAACATTAACAATAACAAGGAGTATAAAACAAATGGCAAATGTCGTAGAAAAATTTGGTCTAAGACCATCTAGACAGCTAAATGGCAGTCCATTTATTAATGCTCAGAATAGATATAGAATAACAGCGAATAACACGACTGCTATTTTCCAAGGTGATTTGGTTATACCAAAAACTGATGGAACAGTTTCTCGTTATGTTGCTGGAACTACTACATCTGTTGTGGGTGTTTTTAATGGTTGCTTTTATACAGACCCGACAACTCAAAAACCTACTTGGAAAAATTATTATCCAGCAAGTACAAATGCTTCAGACATCGTTGCATTCGTAATTGATGGTCCAGATACGGTTTATGAAATCAATGCAAGTGGCACAGTTGCCGTTGCAGGTCTGTTTTCAAACTATGATGTAACTAACGTTACAGGAAACACTCAAACTGGAATATCTTATGTTCAGTTAGACAGTGCTTCTGCAAATACAACAAACACGTTACCGTTGATGGCAATTGATATATCACAAGATCCAAATAACAGTGATACATCTGCTGCTAACGCTAACATAGTAGTGAGAATTAATAATCACTTCTATAAACAAAACCAAACAGGTCTATAATAGGAGATAATTTATGGCTATATCACGTTCACAGCTAGTTAAAGAACTAGAGCCAGGATTGAATGCACTATTCGGCCTGGAATACAACAGATACGATAACGAAGACGCAGAAATCTTTATAACAGAAACTTCAGATCGAGCTTTCGAAGAAGAAGTTATGTTAACAGGATTTGCAGGCGCTGAAATCAAACAAGAAGGTGCTCCAGTAGTATTTGATAATGCTACAGAAGCATACACTTCAAGATACACTCATAATACAATTGCATTAGCATTTGCTATTACTGAAGAAGCTATTGAAGATAACTTGTATGATAGACTTGCTGCGAGATACACTAGAGCATTGGCAAGATCAATGTCGCAAACTAAACAAACGATTGCGGCTAACATCTTGAACAATGGTTTTAGTTCATCTTACACAGGTGGTGACGGAAAAGCTTTATTAGCTAACGATCACCCACTTGCTAACGGAGGAACATTTAGAAATATTCTTTCGACAGCTGCTGACTTATCAGAAACATCACTTGAGCAATCGTTAATTGACATTGCTGCGTTTGTAGATGAAAGAGGTTTAAAAGTTGCTCTACAAGGTAGAAAATTAATAATTCCAAAAGAATTACAATTTACTGCTGAGAGAATCTTAAGAACACCTTTATCAACAACTCCAGGTGGTTCTAATGCGTTCGCGAAAAACGACATCAACGCTATGTTAAATATGGGAATGATCCCAGAAGGTTACAGAGTTAACCATTTCTTAACAGACACTGATGCATTTTTCATCATCACGGATGCTCCAAATGGTCTAAAACACTTTGTAAGATCGCCAATTAAAACTGCGATTGAAGGTGATTTTGACACTGGAAACGTTAGATTCAAAGCTAGAGAAAGATACAGCTACGGCTGGTCAGACCCTAGAGGAATCTTCGGTTCAGCAGGAGCTTAAGAACTAATTATTATACTGGGGCGTCTTTACGCCCCAGTATTTTTTAGGTACAATAGGGATTATGGGTTTTAAATCAGATATACAAGCTACAAGAATTACCGCAGCTACATCAAACGTAGTAGTTGCTCCATCAATAAGATTAAGAGGAATTATAGTTGCATCGTCAGGCGGTGGAACAGGAACTGTTGAATTAAAAACAGAAAGTGCTACTGGTACAACTTTATTTGTTGCAGATGTTCCAGCAGGAGATATTATTAATTTAAATTTTCCAGAAGATGGAATTTTATTTCCACAAGGAATTTATGTTTCAACATTTACTAGCATTGCAGCAGTAACATTACTTACAGACAAATATTCGGGTCCAGGCCCAATGTATCAACCACAACCATAATATTTAAATGCCTATTATAAGATCAGGCACTTATTACGATACCGTACAAGATTATTATGGTCTTGGTGAAGAATCTGATAAAAATAAACAATCAAAACAATTAAGAGCAAGTTTAGGTGCTATTGTTGATCTTGCTAAAGGTGGTATGCCTGCAAGAAATAAAAAGAATTTTAGATCTACAGAATCTGGCGCTGGTATGACACAAGCTGGTGTTAAAGCATATAGAAGAATGAATCCAGGTTCAAAATTATCTACAGCTGTAACAGAAGATAAACCAGGACCAAAAAGAGCAGCAAGAAGAAAATCATATTGTGCAAGATCTGCTGGACAAATGAAAATGTTTCCAAAAGCAGCAAAAGATCCTAATTCTAGACTAAGACAAGCAAGACGAAGATGGAAATGTTAAGCTTGCAATGTCTTATTTAAATGTTAATATCCCACCTATCTATTGTAAGATAAGGAGAGAATATTTATATGACTTACGAGAACATCAAGGCGAAACTGAAGACTGCGTGGTATTTGGTTTGGGGAGTATTAGCGGTCGTGCACTCTTGTTTCATTGCTTACTTACGAACGGTGCAATCTACTGGAGACTTCCTATCTCTGCTTTTCTTCAAAGAAGAAGCGGCAATACTTTGCATCAACGAGAAGTGGAACATCAAAATCTCGAAGATCTTCAGTTATGGAATTCATTCAGTTATTATCCTAGCGTTACTACTTTTGATTTTTTAGTAGGACAACGTTGTAAATATTTAGGAAAGGATAAAAAATTTTATCATGGAGAATATTTATTCACTGTGGATTGGGCACATCCAGAATCTAATATCTTGGATACTGAACATTCTGAAATTCCCGATCAGCATAAGTGTGCTCACATTCTGGCTCTTGATAACGGCAATTTTGCAGCTCAGCCTAATAATCGTATTTTGTGGAGTATTCCTAGCTTTACAACTTCAAAACATTGGCCAGATTATAAAGTCCAAACTTCAACATGGAATGTGGAAAACAAAGAATTTGTAACTGATGACACAGACAAATTTTTTTATGATATAATAGATAAAAATGAATAAAGAAAAATTAACATTTGTAGTAACTACTGCTGTAACTATAACTTTATGTATAGTTGTATTAAGTATGGTTATGACTCTTATGGCTGGTCTATTTGATGAAAAAGTAGACAACACCGAAATATTTAAATTGATTTCCCCTGCCTTTCAAACTATCATCGGGGGATTTATTGGACTTTTAGCTGGAGTAAAGTTAAAAGCTAATGATGACGATAAAAACTGCAACTGTAAATAATTGTATTAACAAACTAGCAGTTGGATGCTGCTTACTAAATCACTGTAATTGCTATGACGACAAAGACCATAATGATATGGAAGTATTTGATAATAGCCTTAGTGGCATTCTTGCTAGGGACATTTTTTCCAAATCCAATAGCCAAGAAGAAGACAGAGAACGCCATTATCGCCTGGGCCAAGAGCCTAGGATTCGGACCCCCGAGGTTTGAATATCACAACAATGAAGAGTTCATCATATCTCTTAAAAAATGTATAGCCTACCTAAATTTTGATATCCCAACAAGTAAACATATAAATACCGAACTTATAATAGCACAAGCTATTGTTGAATCTAATTATGGTACATCACGTTTTGCGGTTGAAGGAAACAACCTTTTTGGAATAAGAGTATGGTCAAAAGAAGGAATGTTGCCTTATAGACAACCTGATCATATTGAATGGCGTGTAAGGGTATTTAAAAATAAGTGTGATTCTGTTAAATATTACATAGAAATTCTAAATACAAAACAAGTGTATGCAGAATTTAGAAAAGCTAGAGATATGTCATTTAATAGAGATCCTATAAGAATGGCAAAAGCATTAGATAGTTTTTCTACAAATAAAGAATATGAAAAACACGTTATTGAGGTTATAAATAAATTAAGAAATGGAACTAAGTAAAAATTTTACATTAAACGAATTAATAAAATCACAAGAAGCTACAAGATTAGGTATAGATAATACTCCTAATGAAGAACAAATAAAAAATCTTAAAATACTTTGTGAAAAAATATTACAACCATTAAGAGATTATTATGGAATGCCTTTATCTATATCTTCAGGATATAGATCAGCAGCTTTATGTGAAGTTATAGGTTCGTCAGCCAAGAGCCAACATACCAAAGGACAAGCAGCAGATTTTGAAATATTTGGAATACCTAATAAAGAAATTGCAGATTTTATTGTAGAAAATTTTGACTATGATCAATGTATACTTGAGTTTTGGAATGAAAATGAACCTAATAGTGGATGGGTTCATTGTAGTTATTCATTAAATGCTAACAGAAAACAGTACTTGAAGGCAGAAAAATTGAATGGTAGAATTGTATATACTGTATTAAAATAAGCATATGGCAATAGGAAGATCACAAATACCACAACAAATAGATGGAAAGTTAAGAGGTGCAAAACCATCAAGAGCCATGCTTGCTGCTAAAAAGAAAAAGAAAAAATAATGGGTAAACTTTGTCCAAAAGGAAAAGCTGCGGCTAAAAGAAAATTTAAGGTTTATCCTTCAGCATATGCTAACATGTATGCATCAGCTGTTTGTTCTGGAAAAATAAAACCAGGTGGTAAAAGTAAGTCTCAACAAAGAAAAGAAACATCTAATTAGCAGTAAGGGGAGAGTCCAAATTGTAGCTGCAAGGGGAACGGAAATCAAAGTAGCGAATAGGGGAGGTAACCAATCCAAGCGTTGAGTAATAGGGGTTGCAGTAACCATCAAACCCAGAGTAGCTAAAAAGCTCAATTGAAAACCTAAATCCCAAATCCACACCGGGTTAAATAACAGTAAAAGTGTAGCTGCTAAGAGCAAAGATCTCAATTGTTGAACCTTTCTGTCTAAAGCCAAACCAATTAAAGCGGCAAATCCCATAATTACTGCTCGCAGGATAGATGGTTGTAACCCAGCCAAACCCAGAAAAATTATCAACCCCAAAGCTCCACAAAAAACTTGCACTTTTTTATTGGCGGACTTGGTTAACTGTAAAACCACTGCCAGAATGAGAGAAGTTTGAAAACCAGAAGCAGCTAGAGCATGAGCCAAACCCACATTAACAAATAAATCTCGAATATTATAGGGTAAATCAACCGCCTTATTACCCAGAACCATAGCACTGACTAAAGGACCTTCAGGTACACCTAAAAAACGAACTTGAGAGCGGACAATTTGTTGGCGAATTTGCCACCATCCCCAAGGGATATCCTCATCAATCAGATTAACCTGTTTACCAATCAAACCAGCAAAACTACCCTCTTGACGGAGGTATTTTTGAAAATCAAAACCCCCGGGGTTATCAGCTGGTTTAGGTTTGTATAACATTCCGGTAACAGTGATTTGTTGACCAGGATATAAACCCGTAGCTTGTAGTATAGGTACTGTTACATATAATCTACCAGTTACTACCCTAGGTAACCCAGCGGGACCGCGATCATTTTTCACCTCATCCAATTGTTTGGCTTGGAACCAAAATTGTCCTCGCTGACTACGAGTTAACCGGGGGGTATGTACAACTTCACCTCGAACAACCACTAACTGGGCCTGATTAGTATTATTTTCACTGGAGATAAATGAACTAACGTCTTGAGATCCCGGTTGAGGAGTGCGAAATTGACAATAAAAACTGGCTATTAAACCAACTAAACCAGCCATTAACCATACTTGCGGGTGAGGTAGAGTTAAGGGAGCGTTTACCCCTTTTTGTCCTTGAGTAATAGACTTGATGTGATAGGGAAAAAACCTTCTCAAAGTCAGGAAAACTCTCCGAAAAGAAATTGCGGCCAGCACACCGAATCCTAAGATAAAAAATCCCCCCCAGGGAAAAATACTGAGTAGTAGACCCAAAATATAAGCAAGACAAATAATCAACCTTCCCTACCTCCATTATTTTTGAGCAGGGGGAACCCCAATTTTTGACGTTGCTCCACATATAAATGGGCTACTTTCCTAGCTAGGTGGCGAATTCGGGCAATGTACCTGGTTCGTTCTGTTACAGAAATCACACCCCTAGCATCAAGCAAATTAAAAGTGTGGGAGCACTTAATAACATAATCCAACGTAGGTAAAACTAAACTCTTTTCCGCAAGCTGAGATGCCTCTTGCTCATATACATGAAAGAGATTGAGCAACATTTCGGGATTGGAGGCCTCAAAGTTATAGACACACTGTTCAATCTCACCTTGAAGATGAACATCACCATAAGTGATGTGGTCTGTCCAATAAATTTTGGTGATAGCTTCCACTTGTTGGAGGTACATTGCCAACCTTTCCAGTCCATAAGTAATCTCAATAGAAACCGGACGACAATCAATCCCCCCACATTGTTGAAAATAGGTAAACTGGGTAATTTCCATACCATCTAACCAAACTTCCCAACCCGTGCCCCAAGCACCAACTGTTGCATCTTCCCAATTGTCCTCCACAAACCGAATATCGTGATCTTCTGGAAGAATACCCAAAACCCTTAAAGAATCAAGATAAATCTCTTGAATATTATCAGGTGAAGGTTTAATTAAAACTTGATACTGATAATAGTGTTGAAACCGATTAGGATTTTCACCATAGCGTCCATCGGTAGGACGACGACAGGGTTCAACATAAGCTACTGACCAGGGTTCAGGTCCTAAAGCCCTTAAAAAGGTATGAGGGTTTTTAGTTCCCGCACCTTTTTCCATGTCATAGGGTTGGGCAATTAAACAACCACGCTGTCCCCAAAATTGATGTAGAGCTGCTATTACCGACTGAAAATTCACTGTAACCTCCACGCCTAGAAA
>OGWG01000057.1_pt1 | contig 18278 bp, 28 predicted proteins | sample 1575911 | NCBI WGS metagenome assembly OGWG01 (sample SAMN07581534, study PRJEB24739) | freshwater metagenome
GTTTCCCAGTCACGATAGTGGGGGCGTTTTCAATACAACAAAGGAGAAAAATTATGGCCAAAACAATATCAGTTTTAGCAGCAGAATTTATAGATGGTTAAATCAAATAAAAACTACTTATCTTTTCCTTGGAAAAAAAGATTACCAGCAATTAATTATTATAAAAAAATATTTAGAAAGTATTAATTCAAAAATAAAAATTATCCCATGTGATACAATACGAGCAAAGAATGGCATCGCTTTATCTTCTAGAAATAAACTGTTAGATCAAAAATCATTAAATATTGCAGGAAAAATAATTAATTTTTTAAAGAAGAATAAAAATCAAATTATTAAATCAAAAGAAAACACATTTTTTTTAAAAAAAATAAAAGAAATTGGTGCTAATAAAGTCGATTATTTATCTGCTTTTAATTTAAAACATTTAAAAAAAACTAATAAACCTTCCATAAACACAAGGGTATTTCTTGCCTACTACTTAAATGGTGTGAGATTGATAGATAATTTTTAATGGAATTTAAAATATCAAAAGAAAAAATTGCTTATAAAGAAGCAATAGATTTTTTAGAAAAAAGAGTAGAAAAAGTTAATAAAAACTTAGAGGATGAACTAATTTGGATATTAGAACACGATTCAGTTTATACAAAGGGTGTAAGTGCGTCGGATAATGATTTATTAATACCTGACTTATTTCCAGTATTAGAAACAAATCGAGGTGGGAAATTTACTTATCATGGCCCAGGACAAAAAATTGTTTATTTTGTGATTAATCTTAATAAACGTGAAAAAGAGATTAAAAAGTTTGTTCGTAATGTTGAAAAATGGATTATTGCTATTCTTGTCGATTTGAATATTTCATCTTTTGCTGATCCAAAAAATATTGGAATCTGGATAAAAAAAAATAATCAAGAATATAAAATTGCTGCTATTGGAATTAAGGTTAAAAAATGGATTGCTTATCATGGATTTTCTTTAAATATTAATGTCAATAAATCTGACTATCGAGGAATAGTTCCTTGTGGAATATTGAATAAAGGAATCATTAATGTTGCAGACTTAGGCAAAACTCCAAATGATGAAGTAATTAATAAATCAATAAAAGAAAATTTTTATAAATTATTTAATTCGTAAGTTAATTTATTATCTTTACAAAAATTTTTAAAATACAAAGATGGCTCAGCTATATGTATAATTTTTTTACTATTTATTAAAAACTCAACTTTATATGCATGAAGCATTAAATTCAGCTCTTTAGATTTATTTAAGCCCTTATTTGTATATTTTTTTTCTCCAAGGATAGGATGTTTAATAAAACTTAATTGTCTTCTTAATTGATGTTTTCTTCCTGTTTCGGGATTTAGAAATAATAAAGAATAATCTTTTGTCTCAGAAATGACTTTAAAATTAGTTATAGATAAATATTTTTTTTCTTTATTATTTTCAACATAGTTGAGTTCATTTTTTAATGTACCACTCTTATTATTTAGAACCCCTTCTACTATAGCTAAATAACTTTTTTTAATGGTCTGATCTTTAAAAGATTCTGAAAAAAATTTAGCACTTTTATGAGTCTTGCTTATAATTAAAATACCAGTTGTTTCGGCATCCAATCTATGAACCAAATAAGGAGTTGAATATTTCGTGTCTGAATAATTCTTTAATATATCAAAAATATTTTTTCCTGTTTTTGTGCCTGATTGTACAGCTAAATTACAAGGTTTGTTTAAGATTATATAATGGTCATTTTCAAAAATAATATTACTTTCAATTATTTCATAGTCTTTTTTTGAAGGTAGGTATGAAAATTTTTTTTTAATTATTTTTTCATCATTATTAATATCTGCATATATTTTAATTTCATCATTTATCTGTATTTTATAAGAACTTTTAATCTTTTTATTATTAACAAGTATTTTGCCCTTCCTTAAAATTCTTTCAATAAGTGACTGGGGTAATAGTTTTACTTTTTTTTTAAACCACTTGTCGATACGAATATTTTCAAAATCTTCTTCAATTTTAAAAATATGTCTAGGTTCCATTATGAAATGATATGAATAAACTTATCTCCTAAATAAAACATCATTAATCCAAAAAAAACTGAAATAAAAATATAACTAAAAGCAAATAAATAATTCGAACTATTAATAAGATTAAAAAAGTCTTGAGAAAAAGATGAAAATGTTGTGAAGCCTCCTAAAAATCCAATAGTAATATAATTTTTAAAGTTCTCATCAATTGTTAAAAACTTTGTATCTAATATTCCGGAGACCAAACCAATTAAAAAACAACCTAATAAATTGACCGTGAGAGTTCCAACTGGAAAGATAGTTTGAAAAATTTTTGGAGTAATTTGTATAACAGAAAATCTTGCTAAGGTTCCAAAGGCACCAAATAAAGCAATTAACAAATAAGACTTCATTAATTGTTTACTTACTTAACTGTTGAGCTTCTTCCTTCGGTTGTTCAGGTTTTTTTTGAACTGGACCTGAATCTTGTCCTTTGGCATTAAAATCCTTATCTACTAATTCAATATATGCCATTGTTGAATTATCCCCAAATCTGTTTCTAGTTCTTATAATTCTAGAATAACCACCTTTTCTATTTTCATATCTTTTTGATAAAACTGTAATTAATTTATCTGCAGAATTTTCGTCTTGTAGTTTTGAAATTAAGGATCTTCTAGCTGATAGGTCTTTTTTTTTACCTATTGTTATTACTTTATCAATTAATGGCTTTAATTCTTTTGCTTTAGGTAAAGTTGTTTTAATTTGCTCATGCTTAATTAAAGAATTAAGCATATTTTTAAACAAAGCTTTACGATGCTCTGAGGTTCTGTTTAATTTTCTATGAGCAATTTTGTGTCTCATTATTATTAATAGTTGTCCTCTAATTTTTTAGAAAGTTCAGCAATATTTTCTGGTGGCCAATTTGGAACTTCCATACCAAGGTATAATGACATTGTTGTAAGAACTTCTTTAATTTCATTTAAAGATTTTCTTCCAAAGTTAGGAGTTCTTAGCATTTCACTTTCGCTCTTTTGAACTAAATCTCCAATATAAATAATATTATCATTTTTCAGACAATTCATTGATCTTACGGATAGCTCTAGTTCATCAACTCTTCTAAGTAAGTTTCTATTAAACTCAGGTTCTGATGGTTTTTTCTCTTGAATTGTTGCAACAGGTTCATCGAAGTTTACAAACATTGCTAATTGATCTTGCAAAATTCTTGCAGCAAAAGCAACTGCATCTTCAGCTGTTACAGAACCATTTGTTTCAACTTCCATTGTTAATTTGTCGTAATCTAAAGTTAAACCTTCTCTAGCGTTGGATACGTTATAAGAAACTCTCTTAACTGGGCTAAAAACCGCATCAATTGCTATTAATCCTAATGGAGAATTGCTAGCTTTATTTCTATCTGCTGGAACATAACCTTTTCCAGTATTTACAGTTAATTCCATATGAAATTTAGTTTTTTCATCTAAGTTACAAATTACTAAATCAGGATTTAAAATTTCAATATCTGCGTTTGGAGATATCATTTTTGCTTTAATCTCGCCTGGTCCTTTTGCATCTAAAATTAATTTTTTTGGTCCGGTAGTTTTTAAATTTAAAGCTAACGCTTTAACGTTAAGAACAATATCAGTAACATCTTCTCTAACACCATCAATTGATGAGAATTCGTGCAATACTCCATCAATTTGAATGGCTGTAACAGCTGTTCCTTGAACTGATGACAACAAAACTCTTCTTAATGCGTTCCCTAAAGTTAATGCGTAACCTTTTTCTAAAGGTTCAGCGATAATTTTTGCATGTTTTTTATCATCGCTTTGCGTAATATTTAATTTTGATGGTTTTATAAGTTCTTTCCAATTTTTATCTATCAAGTTATTTCTCCTGTTTTGTTGTTATTAGACGCGTCTTTTCTTTGGAGGCCTACAACCATTGTGTGGCATCGGACTCATATCTTTAATAGAGGTAATTTTAAAACCTCTAGCCTGTAATGCTCTAAGAGCAGTTTCGCGACCTGAACCAGGTCCTTTAACTTCAACTGTAATATTTTTTAATCCATGTTCTAAAGCTTTTCCTGCAGCATCATCAGCTGCTACTTGAGCTGCGTACGGCGTTGATTTTCTTGATCCTTTAAATCCTTTTGATCCTGCGGATGACCATGAAATTACATTTCCTTGTTTATCTGTAATCGTAACGATTGTATTATTAAAAGTTGCGTTTACGTAAACATTTCCATTTATTACATTTTTCTTTTCTTTTTTTTTAACTTTTAATTTCTTTTTAATTCCACTAGTTTCTTGTTTAGCATCTTTACTTGATGCTGCAGCCCCATCTAATTTTGTTTTTTTATCTTTTATATTTTTATCTTCAGCCATTAAATTATTTCATACTAGTTAATTTTTTTCCTGCAATCGCAATAGCCTTACCTTTTCTTGTTCTTGCATTAGAATGTGTTCTTTGACCTCTAACTGGTAATCTTTTTCTGTGTCTAGATCCTCTATAAGTTCCCAAATCTTTAAGTCTTTTAATATCTAAGGATACGTTTCTTCTAAGATCTCCTTCAACTGAATATTTGCTGTCAATAAATTCCCTTATCTTTAATACCTCATCATCAGTAAGAGCATTAGTTCTTTTATGTTTATCAATTTTTAATTCATTACAAATATCATTAGCAGTTTTGTCTCCAATACCATGAATATAAGTTAGAGCTGTTTTGACAACTTTATTTTGAGGAATATTTACTCCAGCTATACGAGCCATAAATTAAAAATTTAATTTTTGAAAAAATGCGATTATATGAATCAAGCAATCAAAGTCAACTGCGTACGGCACCGATTATTGTAAATAATTGATCACTTATTGCATTAATATCCTGCATTCCGTCTATATTTTTCATTATCCCTTTTTTTAAGTAGTAATCTAAGACTGGAAAAGTTTTTTCATCATAAGTTTTTAATCTTTTTACAATTGTATCTTCATTGTCATCGGATCTTGTAATAAGTTTTCTTTGCCCACAATCTTTTAAGTCACAAGTTTTTGGTGGATCAAAAAAAATATTAAATGTTTTATTACATACAGAGCATGTAACTCTACCGGTAATTCTTTTTACTAAGATTTGATTATCCACTTTTAAATTAAGAGCTAGACTAATTTGTTGATTATATTTTTTTAATAGATTATCTAAGCTTTTTGCTTGATCAAGATTTCTTGGAAAACCATCAAAAATGATACGATTTTTGTATTCTGGATTAGAAATTTTATTTTCAATTAAATTATTAATAATTTCATCAGAAACAAGGCCTCCGGATTTCATAATTTCCTCAATTTTATTTCCAAAATCATTTTTTTTACTAACTTCTTCTCTTAGTAAATCACCAGTAGAAAGTTGAAATAAATTAAATTCTTTAACTAGTTTTGCTGATTGTGTTCCTTTTCCAGCTCCTGGTGGACCAAAAATTACAAGATTCATTAACGATTAAACTTTGTTTTTTTAATTAAACTTTCATATTGCTGACTCATTAATCTGGTTTGTACTTGTGCAACTGTATCCATTGCAACTACAGAAACAATAAGAAGTGAAGTGCCTCCTAAATAAAAAGGAATTGGATAATTTGCTATAATAAATTCTGGTAACAAACAAATTACTACTAGATACAAAGATCCAATTGCAGTTAATTTTAAAAGTAATTGGTCTATAAACTGTTCAGTTTGTTCGCCAGGTCTTATCCCAGGAACAAATCCACCATACTTTCTTAAATTTTCTGCTGTTTCTTTTGGATTAAAAATTATCGAAGTATAAAAAAATGAAAAAAATATTATTCCTGCAGCATATATAATCATATACAAAGGCTTTCCTTGCCCAAGCATAGAAGTGATTCCAACAACAATTTCATTTGAAGAAGATGTAAAATTAGAAATGGTAATCGGTAATATCAAAAGTGCAGATGCAAAAATTGCTGGAATTACACCGGCAGTATTAACTTTTAAAGGAAGATGAGAAGCGTCTCCTCCGTATAATTTATTCCCTATTTGTCTTTTAGGATAATGAATTAAAATCTTTCTTTGAGCACGTTCAACAAAAACAATAAAATAAATAGCTGCAATAAGAATAGCTATAATAACTATAATTGCTCCTGCAGAAATAGCACCTGTTCTTCCAAGTTCAAAAGTGGAAGCTAAAGCTCCTGGAATTTCAGCAACAATTCCTGCAAAAATAATTAAAGATATACCATTGCCTATGCCTCTTGCTGTAATTTGTTCTCCAAGCCACATTAAAAGTATTGTTCCTGTTAATAATGTAATTGTAGTTACTAATCTAAAATAAAATCCAGCTTCTAAAACAATTCCTTGTGAATTTTCTAAACTAACTGCTACTCCATATCCTTGAACTATTGCTAAAATAACTGTGCCATATCTAGTATATTGAGTAATCTTTCTTCTACCAATTTCACCAGAGTTTTTTAAATTTTTAAAATAATCTGTAACACCAGTTAATAATTGGATAATAATTGATGAAGAAATGTAAGGCATAATCCCTAGTGCAAGAATAGCCATTCTTGATACTGCTCCACCTGCAAATAGATTAAACATCCCAAGTAATGATCTTTGATTATTAGAGATCAATCCTTTTAGTGCCTGTGCATCAATACCTGGTAAAGGAACGTAGGTACAAAATCTATAAACAATTAATATAAATAAAGTATAAAAAATTCTTTTCTTAAGATCGTCTAAAGATGAGTTTGACTTTAAGGAGTCAACTGAAGCAAAAGAACTAGACATAAAAACTATTTAGCCTCTGCTTGTTTCAATAAATTAACGCTACCGCCCGCTTTTTCAATTTTACTTTTAGCAGATGCGCTTATTTGATGTGCCTCTATTTGTATTTTTGATTTAATATCACCATTACCTAAAATTTTTAATTTCTTAAAATTATTTTTAATATTTTTAACTTTTCTAAGACTATCTAATGTAACTTTAGTCGTTGTGTCTAATTTCTTTTTCTCTATTAAATGCTGAATATCATTTAAGTTTATAATCATTTGATCATAAGAATTTTTTTTTATAATTGCGTTAAAACCTCTTTTAGGAAGTCTTCTATAAAGAGGCATTTGACCGCCTTCAAAACTTTTAATAGTTACACCGGATCTTGCTTTCTGGCCTTTAACACCTCGTCCAGCAGTCTTTCCTTTTCCAGAACCTATTCCTCTTCCATATCTTTTTGCTTTTTTATAAAGAGAAACGTTTAATGTATTTAATTTCATAAAATTATCTTCTTGCTACAACTTCACTAATTTTTTTACCACGAAGTATAGATATGTCCTTAGGCGATCTCTGTTTTGATAAGGCTAACATACATGCCCTAACAACATTGTAAGGATTTGATGACCCAATTGATTTAGCAACAATATCTTGCATACCTAGCATCTCACATATTGCGCGGATTGATCCACCAGCAATAATTCCTGTTCCTGCAGGTGCACTTCTAAGAATTACTTTTCCAGATCCACTTTTTCCATAAGTATCATGGTGTATTGTTCTTCCTTCTCTTAATGGAACTTTAACTAATGAGCTTTTAGCTTCTTCTGATGCTTTTTTAATAGCATCAGGAACCTGCTTAGCTTTACCATGGCCATAACCAACTAAACCTTTTTGATTTCCAACTACTACTAGTGCTGCAAATCCAAATCGTCTTCCACCTTTAACGACTTTAGTAATTCGGTTAATTGCAACTAACTTTTCTTTAAGTTCTGATTGTGTATTCATAAATTAAAATTTTAAACCTTCTTTTCTTGCAGAGTCTGCTACTGCTTTAATTCGTCCGTGATATTTATATCTGCCTCTATCAAAATAAACTTCTTTAATTCCTTTTTCCAAAGCTCTTTTTGCTACTAATTTTCCAACTTCAACTGATAATTCCATTTTTTTCTTTTTATCAATAGCTTTTTCAACTGATGATGCTGAAACTAATGTTTGATTTTTTGCATCATCAATAACTTGTGCATAAATATTTTTTAAAGATCTAAAAACGGTAAGACGCAATCCTGTTGGATTGTATTTTTTCATTTTCTTTCTCATTCTACTCTGTCTTTTAATATCGTTAGCCATATTATTTATTTCTTTTTACCTTCTTTTCTCAAAACAAATTGATCAGAGGAAGTTATTCCTTTACCTTTATAGGGTTCAACTGGTTTTAAAAACTTAATATCAGCGCATACTTTTCCAACTAATTCTTTATCAATTCCCTTAATTTTTATTGATGTTTGTTTATCTATCGCAACTTCAATACCGTCAGGAATATCATAATGAACATCATGACTAAATCCTAATTGAAAAATAATCTTTTTACCCTGTAATGTGGCTCTAAAACCAACACCTGTTAATTTTAAATCCTTTTCAAATCCTTTTGAAACACCAATAATACCATTATTAATTAAACTTCTATGCAAACCCCATGTAAGTTTGTTTGCATTTTTTTTATCAACTGGTTCAAGAGAAACTTTATTGTCAGCGACTACAACTTTTAAAATACTTTGATCAACAACGATTTCTTTTTTACTTTTAGCGCCTTGAATAATAACTTTATTATTTTCAACTTTTACAGTCACTCCAGATGGTAATGCTATAGGTGTTTTTCCAATTTTTGACATATCTTAAGAAACCTTACAAAGGACCTCCCCACCTAGTTTTTTTTCTCGAGCTTCGTTATCAGAAAAAATTCCTTTAGAAGTGGAAATAATTGATATTCCTAATCCATTTTGAATTTTTTGGATACTTTCTGATCTAGAATAAATTCTTCTTCCTGGTCTTGAAACTCTTTCAATCTCTTTAATAACAGGATCCCCATACATATATTTTAAATTTATTTCTATTGTTTCAAAACTTTTATCTTTTGAAACAGTATATTCTTGAATAAATCCTTCTTTTTGCAGAACATCTAAAACTGCTTTTCTTAATTTTGAACCTGGAACTGAAACTTTTTTTAAACCACGCATTTGTCCATTTCTTATTCTTGTAATCATATCACCAATTGGATCTGTAATTTTCATATTTCCTCCTTACCAGCTAGCTTTTGTCATGCCTGGAATCTTTCCACTAGAAGCAAACTTTCTAAGTGCAATTCTCGACATTCTTAATTTTCTATAATAACCACGAGATCTTCCGGTTATTTCACATCTATTTTTAACTCTGTTTTTTGCAGAATTTCTTGGAACCTTTGAAAGTTTTAAACTGGCTAAAAATCTCTCATTCAAAGATAAAGTTTTATTCATAATAATTTTTTTGAGTTTAGATCTTTTATTTTCATATCTTTTAGCCATTTTTATTCTTTTTAAATTTCTCTCAATTGAACTTCTTTTTGCCATTTAATTAAGCTCCTTATTTTTTTCTTTATCTTTGCCTTTTTCATTATCATCGACTTTTTTAACTTTTTTCTTATCTGCTGAAAAAATTCCAACTTTTGCAAAAGGAAAATTAAAACTATCAAGTAACATTCTAGCTTGCTCTTTAGTTTTTGCAGTAGTTACAACTGTAATATCTAGTCCTCTAATTTTATCTACTTTATCAAAATTTACTTCTGGAAATATGATATGTTCTTTTACTCCAAAACTGTAATTTGCTTCGCTATCAAAACTATTAGGATTTAATCCTCTAAAGTCTTTAATTCTTGGTAGTGCAATATTCACTAAACGATCTAAAAAGAAATACATTTGATCTCTTCTTAAAGTAACTTTTAAACCTAGAGGAATGCCTACTCTTGTTTTAAAATTAGAAATAGATTTTTTTGATTTTGTAACTTGAGCTTTTTGACCTGCAATAGCTGAAAGATCATCTTCTGCACTTTTTAAAATTTTATTATCTGTTCCGTCTAACCCAAGTCCCATATTTAAAACTATTTTTACTAATCTAGGCGCTTGCATTTTATTACTAAAAGACAGGTTTTTGCATAAATTAGGCACTATCTCTTTGATATATTTTTCTTTTAACCTAGGAACTAATTTCATTTTTTACTCTTGGTTTTTGGTTTTTCCTCTTTTGCAACTTTTTTAGTCTCTACTTTTTTTTCAACTTTTTTTTCTAATTTTGCTTCAGACAATTTAACAACATTTGATATATCAATCGGTCTTTCAATAGTAATAATTCCGCCTTTTTTATCTCTTGTTGGCTTTTGATGTTTTTTCTTTTCGTTAATCCCTTTGACTAAAAGTTTTCTAACATCAGGAAATACCTTAATTACATTGCCTGTTTTTCCTTTATCGTCACCTGTAATAACTTTTACATTATCTCCTTTTTTAATTTTTAATTTAATCATAGTACCTCGGGTGCTAAAGAAATTATTTTCATAAAATTTTTATTTCTTAATTCTCTAGTTACTGGACCAAAAATTCTAGTTCCTATTGGCTCTCCATTTGGCTGTACTAGAACAGCAGCATTAGCATCAAATTTTATTGAAGTACCATCTAGTCTTTTAATTTCTTTTCTTGTTCTTACGATTACTGCTTTATGAACATCTCCTTTTTTCACCTTACCTTTTGGAATAGCATCTTTAATTGAAACAACAATAATATCTCCAATTGTTGCATATCTTCTTTTAGAACCGCCTAAAACTTTAATGCACTCCACTTTACGAGCTCCAGTATTGTCAGCAACAAATAATTCTGTTTGTACTTGGATCATTTATTTATCACCTCCAACAACTATCCAGCGCTTTAATTTAGAAATTGGTTTGCTCTCTATTATAGAAACTACATCTCCAGTTTTAGATTTATTTTTTTCATCATGAGCGTGATATTTTTTATAAGTAGTCATCACTTTTTTATATTTAGGATGAACAAATCTTCTACTGACTTCAACAACAATAGTTTTGTCACTTTTATCGCTAACTACTATTCCTTTTAAAATTCTTTTAACCATTATTTAACTCTTTTTAAATTAATAAATGTCTTAACTGTTGCAATAGAGCGTCTATTAATTTTAATAGAAGCTGTATTTGTTACTTGACCGTTTTTTTTCTTAAATCGAATATTAAATTGTTCTTTTTTTAATTTTTCTAATTCAGAAAGTAATTGATCCTGAGTTAATTTTTTTATTTCTTTTGTTTTCATTATTGTGTTCCTAATCTTTTAACCATCTTAGTCTTAATAGATAATTTTGCTTGGGCTCTTTCAAATGCTTCTTTAGCAATCATTTCATCAACGCCATCAATTTCAAAAATAATTCTTCCTGGCTTAACTCTAAATACATAATATTCTAAGCCACCCTTACCTTTACCCATCCTAACTTCTATTGGTTTTTTTGTTACTGGAATGTTTGGGAATATTCTAAGCCAAACTCTACCCGCTCTTTTCATGTGTCTAGTCAAAGCAACTCTTGCAGCTTCTATTTCTTTAGAAGTTACTCTATTAGGTTCGATAGCTTTTAATCCAAATGATCCAAAGTTTAATTCAGCGCCTCGAGTAGCAACTCCATAAATTTTTCCTTTGAAAGCTTTTCTATATTTAGTTCTAGCTGGCTGTAACATTTTCTTTCTCGTTTATATTTTTAATTTCAGAGTCTTCATTTTTTTTCTTATCATTTTCAAAAACAATACCTTTATAAATCCAGACTTTCACACCAATAATTCCATAGGTAGTTTCTGCTTCTGCTTCACCATAATCAACATCGGCTCTTAATGTATGAAGAGGAATACTTCCTTCTCTTAACCACTCTGTTCTTGCGATCTCTGTACCAGCTAATCGTCCAGCAACAGTTATTTTAATTCCTTTAGCGCCTAGTCTTAGAGTAGATTGCATAGCTCTTTTCATAGCTTTCCTATATGCAATTCGTTTTTCAAGTTGTTGAGCTACATTTTCTGCAACTAAATATGCATCTAACTCAGGTTTTCTAATTTCTTTTATATTTACTGATACCTCTGAACTTGAAATTTTATTTAGATTATTTTTGATTTTATCGATGTCAGAACCTTTTTTTCCAATTACAAAACCTGGTCTTGATGTAAAGATTGTTACAATGCATTTTTTAGTAGGTCTTTCGATAAAGATCTTTGAAATACCTGAATTTTTTAAGTTCTTATGAATGTATTCTCTTATTTTAAAGTCTTCGATTAAATATTGGCCATATTCTTTTTTCTTAGCAAACCACATTGAATCCCAATTTTTATTAATACTTAATCTAAAACTAATTGGATTAACTTTTTGTCCCATTATTTAGTAACCTCCAAGGAAGTTTTTTTATTTTCTGAAACAATAATTGTTAAATTAGAAAAATGTTTTTTAATTCCTGCAGCTCTTCCTCTTGCTCTAGGCATGAAACGTTTTAGTGTAATTCCTTTACCAACATAAGCTTCTTTTACAATTAAATTATCAATGTTTAATTGATTATTATTCTCAGCATTTGCAATTGCTGATTTTAAAGTTTTTTTTATTTCATTTGCTACTCTTTTGTCAGTAAATTCTAAATCTCTCATAGCAATATTAGCATTTTTTCCTCTAATACTTTTAAGAATATTATTAATTTTTCGAGGACTTGATCTTAGGTTTTTGTAAATTGCTTTAACTTGGTTTAAATCTTTATTTTTTTTCATCTTTTTTCTCAGTTGCTGGGGCAGCTTTTTTATCAGCTGGAGTATGCCCAAAAAATTGTCTTGTTGCTGAAAACTCACCTAATTTATGACCAATCATTTCTTCAGTAATAGTCACAGGGAAAAATTTTTTTCCATTATGAACTTCAAAAGTCATTCCAATAAATTCAGGAATAATTGTAGATTTTCTCGACCATGTCTTGATTGGTTTTTTAATATTTTGATCCTTATGCTTTTGTACTTTTTTCATTAAAGTTAATTCAACAAAAGGACCTTTCCAAACAGATCTACTCATAATTAATTAATACCTCTCTTCTTCTTTCTTGAGATAATATACTTATCAGTATTTTTATTTTTTCTTGTTTTCTTTCCTTTAGTTTTGATACCCCAAGGAGTAACAGGATGTCTTCCACCATTAGTTCTACCTCCGTGTGGATGATCCACAGGATTCATTGCTATACCTCTTGATTGTGGTCTAATACCTAGCCATCTACTTCTTCCTGCTTTACCAATTTTAATATTTTTTTGATCTGGATTTGAAACCGCACCGATTGTTGCTTTGCATAAACTTTGCACTTTTCTTACTTCACCAGAAGATAATTTTAATGTTGTATAATCTTGATCATGACTCATAATTTGTACAGAAGAACCAGCTGATCTTGCCAATACTCCACCATTACCGGGTCTCATTTCCACATTATGGACAACTGTTGCAGGTGGAATATCTATTAATGGCATACAATTGCCAATTTCGATGTCTTTTTTCCTTCCAGAATAAATTTTTGTTCCAACTTTAATATCTTGCGGCGCAATTAAATAGCTTTGTGTTTTATCTTCATATTCAACAAGCATAATATTGGCTGTTCTATAAGGATCATACTCAAAACGAATTACAGTTGCAGGCATATCGAATTTATTTCTTTTAAAATCTACAAATCTATACTTTTTCTTATGTCCTGCTGAACGGTGTCTAGATGTAATTCTTCCTAAATTATTTCTTCCAAAAGAACCATTAATACCAGAAGTTAAAGATTTAACAGGCTTTCCTTTCCATAGTCCTGACCTATCAAGAATAATTGTACCTCTTGTAGATTTTGTATAAGGTTTATATGTTTTTAAAGTCATTTTTATATACCTGTCGTAATATCAATTGATTGCCCTTTTTTTAGAGTAACAATTGCTTTTTTATATCCTGAACTTTTAGCAACTCTTCCTCTTACTAATTTAAATCTTGGATGAAGATTTATAGTATTTACTTTAGTAACATTAACTTTAAAAAGTTTCTCAACACTTTTTTTAATATTTGCTTTTGTGGCAAATGGAGCAACTTTAAATACAACTTTATTTAAAGAGCTTAAGTTTGTAGACTTCTCTGTCACTACCGGCTCAAGAATAATATCGTATGAGAAATTATCGGCTCTTTTTTTCATTTTAATAATCTTTCTTGAAGTTTTTTAATTGAAGAATGTGTAAATAAAACATTTTGATATTTTAAAATGTCATAAACATTTGTCCCAATTTCTGGAATATTTTTAATATTCTTAATATTTTTTACATTATTTAATAAAACTTCATTTTCTTTATCGTGAATTAGTAATGCGCTCTTTGAATTAATTTTTGATAAAAATTTATTAAAATCTTTCGTTTTAAAATTTTTAAAATCTTTATCGGATAAAATATTAATTTTATTATCTAATACTTTACTAGATAAAGCGTGCTTTAAGCCTAATTTCCTAACTTTTTTATTTAATCTTTTTACTCTATGCTTTCCTTTTGCTTTGGGTCCGTGCGCAATACCTCCGCCAACAAATATTGGAGCTGTAATATTACCATGTCGTGCTCCTCCAGATCCTTTTTGCGGTCCAATTTTTTTTCTTGAACCAGCAACTTCTCCTCTAGTTTTTGTATAGCCAGTTTTTTTTGAGTGACGACTTATTTGCCAATCAACCACCATTTTTATAATGTCTTTTCTAGGTTTTAATGAAAATATATTGTCAGAAACTTCAATATTTCCAACATCTTTTCCATCAATTCCTAATTCTTTAATTTTCATATAATTATTTTTTTTTTGTTTCTGCTGCTGCTACCGGCGCAGGTTTTGAATCTTTTTTATTAGTTTCTGCACTTTTTTCTTTTTTATTTGATTTTTCTTTTAATCCTTCAGCAAGATCATCCTTGAAAGATTGAATAGTATCTTTCATGGTTCTTTTATTTCTTTCTTTGACTGCTTTATTGATTTCAACTACGGCATTTTTTGCTCCAGGAACTGAACCTTTAACAAATAATAGATTATTAACTAAATCTGTTTCGATAACCTCTAATCTCTCAACTGTTCTAAATTTATCTCCCATATGACCAGCCATTTTTTTACCCTTAAAAACTCTACCTGGATCTTGTCTTTGACCTGTAGAACCATGTGATCTATGAGAAATTGAAACACCGTGAGTTGCTCTTAAACCAGCGAAATTATGTCTTTTCATGACACCAGCAAAACCTCTTCCAATTGTTTTTGATCTAATGTCAACAAAGTTTATATTTTTAAAAATATTTAAATCTACATCAGATCCTAATTTCAAATCACTATCTTTATCAACTCTGAACTCTTTTAAAATTTTTTTAGGTTCTAAAGATTTTTTTGCAAAAACACCTTTCATTTGTTTTGTAACTTTAGAATTTTTAATATGTCCAAAACCAACTAATACAGCACTATAGCCACGTTTTTCTTTAGTGATAACATCTACTACTTTACCTGGCTCAATATGAAGAACTGTTACAGGAACAGATTGACCATTCTCGTAGAACCTTCTTGTCATGCCAATTTTTTTACCTATTAATCCTAATGTCATAATCTAAATCTTAATTTCCACATCTACTCCCGAAGCCAGATCCAATTTCATTAATGCTTCAACTGTTTGAGGTGTTGGATCTAGAATGTCTATCATTCGTTTATGTGTTCTTGTTTCAAACTGTTCTCTACTTTTTTTATCAATGTGAGGTGATCTCAATACTGTAAAAATTTCTTTTCGCGTAGGAAGTGGTATAGGTCCTCTTACTTGAGCTCCAGTTCTTTTAGCAGTATTTACAATTTCGATAGTAGACTGATCTAAAACTTTATGATCATAAGCTCTTAATTTAATTCTAATATTCTGTTTATCCATGATTTAAGCCATCTTTTTTGTAACTTCGTCCTGTACGTTTTGAGGAACGCGATCATAATGATCAAATTGCATCGTATACTGTGCTCTACCTTGTGACATTGATCTTAAAGTATTTACATAACCAAACATATTTGCAAGAGGCACCATTGCATTGATAACAGCAGCATTACCTCTTTTATCTGTTGAACCTACTTGGCCTCTTCTGCTGTTTAAGTCTCCAATGACGTCTCCCATGTAGTCTTCGGGAGTTACTACTTCAACTTTCATAATTGGTTCCAAAAGTTTTGGATTAGCTTGGAGGCACATTTCTCTAAAGCAATATCTCGCTGCTAATTCAAATGCTAAAGGACTTGAATCTACTTCATGATGTAATCCATCAATTATTTGAACTTTATAATCTAGTAATGGAAATCCTGCTAACACCCCAGAGTCTGCTACACTTAAAATCCCTTTTTCAACTCCTGGAATAAATTCTCTTGGAATAGAGCCACCTTTAATTAAATTTTCAACAATTCTTCCTTCTCCTTGAGCAAGAGGCTCAACAGCTAATTTAACTTTAGCGAATTGGCCAGCTCCACCACTTTGTTTTTTATGGGTATATTCAAGTTTTGCAGATGAAGTAATTGTTTCTCTATATGCTACTTGAGGTGCACCGATATTCGCTTCAACTTTGAATTCTCTTTTCATTCTGTCTACAATAATTTCAAGGTGTAACTCACCCATTCCCTTAATAATTGTTTGACCAGACTCATTATCTGAAGAAACTCTAAATGAAGGATCCTCCTTCGCTAAACGATTAAGTGCTTCTCCCATTTTCTCTTGGTCATTTTTAGTTTTTGGCTCAACAGCAATTTCAATAACTGGTTCAGGAAAATCCATGGACTCAAGTACAATCGGATTATTTTTGTCACAAAGAGTATGTCCTGTAATTGTATTTTTAAGGCCAGCTAAAGCAACGATATCCCCTGCACTTGCGCTTTTAATATCTTCTCTATTGTTTGCATGCATTAATAACATACGACCAATTCTTTCTTCTTTACCGGTTGAAGCATTTAATACCCCAGTACCTGTAGATAATGATCCTGAATAAATTCTAATAAACGTTAGTGATCCAACAAAAGGATCGTTTGCTATCTTAAATGCTAGAGCTGAAAACGGTTCTGAGTCATTACATTTTCTAACAAGCTCCTCATCTGAATCTGGTTTGGTTCCTTTAACCTGACCAACATCTTTAGGGCTTGGTAAAAAATCTACTACTGCATCCAAAATTAATTGAACTCCTTTATTTTTAAAAGCAGCACCACAAATTATTGGAACAAATGCAAAAGAAATTGTACCTTTTCTAATACAAGCTTTAAGCTCTGACTCTGATGGGTCCTTACCATTAAGATAATTTTCCATTACTTTTTCATCTTGTTCAACCGCAAGTTCGACTAATTCTTTTCTATATTTAACTGCTTGTTCTTTAAGATCAGTTGGAATTTCAACATAATCAAACTTTGCGCCTAAACTTTCATCTTGCCAAATAACCCCTTTCATTGACACAAGATCAACAACACCTTTAAAAGTGTTTTCAATACCTATTGGAAGCTGAAGTACTATAGGAGTTGCACCTAAACGCTCTTTAATCATGTCGACACACATGAAAAAATTAGCTCCAGTTCTATCTAATTTATTAACGAAACAAATTCTTGGAACTTTATATTTATCTGCTTGTCTCCATACGGTTTCTGACTGTGGTTCGACACCTGCAACCCCATCAAAACATGCAACCGCCCCGTCCAAAACCTTTAATGATCTTTCAACTTCAATAGTAAAATCAACATGTCCAGGTGTATCAATAATATTAATTCTATGACCTTTCCAAAAACAAGTTGTTGCTGCTGATGTAATTGTTATTCCTCTTTCCTGTTCTTGCTCCATCCAGTCCATAGTTGCTGCACCGTCATGTACTTCACCAATTTTATGAGCTTTACCAGTGTAATATAAAATTCTTTCTGTAGTAGTAGTTTTACCAGCATCAATATGAGCTGCGATGCCAATGTTTCTATATTTATCTATTGGATATTTTTCGCTCATAAATTTACCATCTAAAATGCGCAAAAGCTTTATTTGCTTCTGCCATTTTGTGAGTGTCTTCTCTTTTTTTGATCGCAGAACCTTTATTAGCTGCTGCATCCAGTAATTCTTTAACTAATTTTTCTTGCATACTCTTATCAGTTCGTTTTCTTGAAGCATCTATTAACCATCGAATTGCTAAAGCCTGAGCCCTATCAGCTCTAACATCTACTGGCACTTGATATGTAGCTCCACCAACTCTTCTTGATTTAACTTCTAAATTTGGTTTTACATTTTTAAGAGCATCATTAAAAATTTTAATTGGATCGTCATTTGTTTTAGCTTTAATTAATTCAAGAGTTTTATATAAAATTTTTTCAGCAACTGTTTTTTTTCCTTCATACATTAAAGAATTCATAAATTTAGTCACAACTTTAGATTTGTAAACTGGGTCTGGATTTACATCTCTTTTTG
>OGWG01000058.1_pt1 | contig 18088 bp, 29 predicted proteins | sample 1575911 | NCBI WGS metagenome assembly OGWG01 (sample SAMN07581534, study PRJEB24739) | freshwater metagenome
CTTCACGTTAGTGGATACGATAGACAAGAACGATGGCAAGACAGTAGAAAACTACAACGTCTATAAAGGCAAGGTGAGGCGGAAATAACCCGTTGACAATGGCAAAACAACTGGCATACAATGTGCAGGAACATCGTTTCTCCTGGCGGTGTGTGTGAAATAAAAAAGCCCCTGCGTCTGATAATACAGGGGCTTTTTGCTTTCTTGAGGATGGTGCTAGTCTACGTTATCCAGTTCATCCGCAAGGCTAGGGATGTACATCTTCTTCACCACGTATCCAGACCACTTGTCATTTTCAAACCAGTCTGCCTCCACAACGCCTCTGACATCGTCGGTGGATTCATTTAGCAATAGCGTGTTCGCATCATAGCCTAAGTTATGAAATGCGTCCGCCTTTGTGGTATAAGCCGTGCCGTTGTCAGTGATAACCGTCCACCCGTTGGGCTTGGTGCGCGTGATCGTCTTGATAGCTCCTACGAAGCCCTTGTGTGAAGGCGTTACCTCTGGCAGGGCAGGGGTGCTTACCGTTGGCAACAATGACCCATCCTCCGCAACATTCTGGTCAGGGTCTATTTCTTCCGTGAGGTACATACCCATAATCACGTGGGGGAACACGACACGACAGCACGCGCTTATGGCACGCCACTTGAGCATCACGAGGGGTTGCTTCTTCCAGTTGTCTTTGGTGATAAGCGCCATCGCCGTTGCATCAGCGATAGTGAAAGTTTCGGTATGGCTCATCGTCTTAGAGGTCATGGTCACTTGCACAAAGTCTTGACCGCTTTGCACATCCATACTGACCAATTCCTTGCTTCGGTTAATCAGAGCGAGCATGCCCTGTGGGGATAGGGTTACGCGCCCTTGTATCACCTGAATAAGGTCAATGGCTTGCATGGGATGCAAGCCAAGCGATTGTCCCTTGAGGAAGACGAGGAAGGTCTGGTCGGTATTCATCCGCACGCCGTTGTATTGCGTGCGAGCCACCATATCCGCCAGTTGTCGCAGTTCACTAAAGCTGAACATCATCATGCTCCCCCAACAAATCTAGGTATTCATCGCGAGTGATAACATCAAGGAGCATCGTGCCTTCGGTTGCCAGTGCAGTCGCAATCCACACGTTGCCGTTGGTGGTGTATCGTGCCACCACGCGCCCACCGACCTTGTTTTGCAAGTGCGCCCAGTTGCGAATCTTGACACCAGCATGAACGTCGCCCCAATACCCTGCCTCAAATTGGCAACGGATGGCAGTGAGTTCGTAGAGGTTCAATTTGTTGCCCGTTGGCAATTGCCCGTAGGTGATGTAATGCGTAGGGGCGAGGACGAAATCCCAGAAGATGCCGTTGGTACTTAGTTGCTCGTATGCACCGCTATCCTTGATGTTCCAGAACTCTGTGACATAGTCGGGAGCGGGTAGCAACCAATCGTAATTGGCAGGCACTGTCTGTTTGGTGAATTGCCCATCCGCCTTAAAGGTGTTGATCTCCACCCAATTCTTGATGAGGTCTGACTTGGTCGTGTATTCGATCTTGACGATGTTGTTAATCATTGCATTGCCTCCTGTGTGGTGAGCCGAAGCTCTGTCTGATACAACCATTATAGACCCCATGACGATAGAATGTCAAGAGGGCAAATGCCATACGTGTATAAACTCATATATAGTGCCTTTATGCGCATCGTGGCTAGATTCCTTGCACCTCATCTAATTCGCGTGTATATTCGGTATCAGACAGCGAGCCGTTTAGCATGCAGTGACAGATATAACGGCACTCATGATCGTTAGCCAGCTTGCGCCAAGTGGTCAAGACGCTGGGCATGCTGGGTAGCCAGAACCGCACGTTAGGGTTACTGGAGCGAAGGTGCATCCCGTTGGTAAATTCGTAAACCCGATAACGTAGCCCCAACGGGTTATCAGGGTGAACCGATAGCACGCGCATCATGACCCCCATCCTAACTGTTGCAATACATCATCAATACCAGCCAGCGTGTAGTCGTCTCCACTAAGCTCCGCTTCCTGCCGTTGCGGTGCAACCGTTGCCAACGATGCTAACTTCTCGGTAATGCCCTGAATGATATGCGCTGCAAGCCATTTGAGTTTGCTATTCAGGATGGTTTCCATCGTAGCAACATTCAAGACAACGCTGGGGTCGGGGTATTCTATCGATTCATCCATTGCCCGCCGTTGCTCCAGTTCGCTCAATAACGAAACGAACACGGCTTGTGTGGTGGTGGTTTGGCGCGTTGCCTCTAGCACAGCACGCTTCTCATTGATGAGCCGTATCAGTCGCTCATCACCAGCCTTCGCATCGTTCAGCACAAGACTATAGGTGTATCGTGTTGCGTTCTTTCTAGTCATTATCCACATCCTTCAATTTACCAAGATTACGAAGAAGACCGATGAACCTTTGCGCCCCACGAGCGTTAGCGAATTGCGGATGCTCGGCAAGTTCGGGAGCGATGAAGTCCATCGTGTCATTGGCACGGCGCAGAGGCGAGCGCAAATGGTTCAGCAACACATAGCCACCGCCTCCCGTTGTATAGACGTTATCCACACGCAAGCCCCCAGCCTGTTGGTACAGGGTGGCAAGACTTGTGATGAACCCACTTGTGGCAAGGTCAAATTCGGTAGCCACATCTAGCGATTGTTGCTTATAGGCGATGTAAAGATGCTTGTCTCTAAACGCGCGTTGCACCAGCGCATCATCCAGTTCAAAGCCGTCTGCATACGCGCTCATCACGGTAGGATTACGGCGCAACGCATCCGCAAACGTGGTCATAATCTGGTTTACGCCGATGTCACGTTGCGCAACCTTGACGCTCCGCACGGTATCGAATAGAGGCTTGCCGTTTTCGGTGAGCAGAAACTCCGTCGTGCCACCACCGATGTCGATCACCATCGCCTGCCCCGTTTGTGGAACAAAGCGCGTGCGGTCTTTATCCACCAGCCGAAGCCATAGCCCACCTGTGACTTCTTCCATACGACGAATCTGCGAGATGGCAAAGCGTTTGGTCTTGCCAGCGTGTTCGATCACCCACGTGCCAAGATAGGATGCTTCTATCTTTGCGCCTGCATCACGAACCGATGGGGCGTTCAGTGCCACCACACAACACTCCCCATCCGTTTGGTACAGGTTAGAAAGCATGTAAGCGCATGCCACCCCGATGTATTCTGGCATATAGCGGTTCAGTCCATAGCGTGGGACACCACCGAGCCGAATCGCCAAGCCGTTAAAGGCGTAACACCGTTCAAAGATGGGCTTCTTACTTGTGCCATAAAAAGCGATCTTTGCCACCTCCGACGACGGTGTATCGCCGTATGCAAGATGAGCATAGTCAGACGCTTGCAACTCTACCATCACGTTAGGGGTGCTGTATTGCGAGCCAGAGCCGACTAGCCCACCGTTCACACCCTTCCATTGTGCATTACCTAAATCTAGGACTGGATACCTCACTATTGACCTCCTGTTTGTTGGGATATATACTCATATAGTACCTTATAAAAGCGTATATCACACAAGGAGGATCACAGAAGGAAAAATGGCAAGGCAAAAACACTACTGGAACGGTATGCGATTGGATGTCACGGAGATAGCGGAGCTTGAGCAATGCAGTCTAAGTTCGGCATGCAAATGGGTACAGAAGGGCTATACCAGCAAGCCACCATTCAAGGCTTACGCTCGCAAAAAGAAGCAATACTTGTGGGACGGGGAATGGATGACGCGCCAGCAAATTCAAAGCACGGAGTTCGTTGCCCTAAGCACCGTTAACGTTTGGATACGGAAGGGATACACGAGCCGACCACGTGGCAAGATGTATCGCTGGCGTGGGCAACTTAGAAGTGCTCATGAAATCATGGAACTGGAGGGCGTATGCCGAAACACCGTTGACACGTGGCTAAAGCAAAAACTGGAGCAACGTCCGATTAGGCAACACGCGGTGTCATTTGATGGGAAGATGACGACCTATAAAGAGATTGCCAGCAAATACCGTGTAAGCCATAGCACGGCATGGAAGTGGGTAAAATGTGGGTATACGACGCGCCCGCTTTATCGGAAAACAAGGAAGGCGCGTAAGTTGGTACGCCTGTGGTCTAGCACCGAACAATTATTGAACGCGATAGATAAAAGAAATCAGGAGAGCAAATGATGGGAGCTAAATTACGCCAGTGGAATAACGATCAGCTAACGGTTTACCAGATTGCTGAAATAGAACAGGTTCACCTCAAGACGGTGTTCAATTGGATGAGGAAGGGCTATACCACGCGCCCACCTCGCAACGAAGGGCGAACCCATTTATGGGATGGCAAACTCATGACCCGTAAGCAGATTGAACGGAAAGAACATGTTTCTGCTACTACGGTCAATCTATGGGTTAGGATGGGCTTAACCAGCGCGCCAAAAACAAAGACTTATTTCTGGCGCGGTGAAATGCGCACCTATAAGCAAATTGCCTATCTTGAAGGGGTGGTAATTGACACAGCGCGCAAATGGGTTAAGGCAGGGTATACCGAATCACCGTTGCTTATCTATCATGAATTTGATGGGGAGCGATTGACCATCGCCGAGATTGCAAAACGGAATTTTGTTTCATATAGCGCAGCGCACAAGTGGATACGACGCGGGCTAAAAACACGACCAACGTATAAGAGGAGCAAATGATGCCAAACAATAGCAAGCCCCACGTATGGCGCGGTAAAGAGATGACGCGCAAAGAGATAGCAGAACTTGAGTATGTTACCCTTGATACGGTCACACGGTGGCTACGGGAAGGACGCACCGAACCACCTACTGGCAAGCTATACGACTTTGACGGCGAGCGCATGACCGCCCAACAAATTGCCATCCGTTATGGAGTAACCAGCACGCGCGTATACCAATGGCTAAGTGCAGGATACACCGAAGCTCCCGAAGGTCGTCATAAGCAGAAATATCTATGGGATGGCGAAATGCTAGAAGTAGAGGAGATTGCACGCCGTGTTGGCACAACACGCGCCAATGCCAGAAACTACCTAAACAAGCATAATCGCAAATGGACTACGGATGAGGTGCGCGAAATGCGCCTGCGCTGGCACACGGGGCAACCGTGCGAATGGAACGGGATCACCTATCCCAGCATCACGGCAGGGGCGAAGGCGTTGGGGATCACCGCCCATGCTCTAAAACGCCGTTTGCATCAAGGATGGCGGTGCGATGCCGATATTGTGCCAGCAGAGGTGGTGTGGAAGGAAGTAGCCACCTGCCACCCAAAGCCCCCCATCGTGTTCGGTGGCAAGACGTTCACGAGCTATAAAGAAATGGCGGAGCATTATGGCGTAAGCGAAGCGACTGCCCGCCGTTATGTGAAGATGCAAACCCGTCAAAAATTAGTCGCGGAAAAAGTGGGAAAAGCCCAATAAAGTGCTTGACAAAAGTTTTGTCATTGGGTACTATTTAACTGTAAGTCAAAACACAACGAAACAGGAGAGCAACAAAATGGTCATCACAGAAAACACAACAGCACAAGCAACTTTTATCCTCACTGTTGGGGATGTTTTTTCAGATTATGATCGTGATGGTTTTCAAGATCATCGCCGTATCAGATTGCAAGCAGATCGCATGAACGCCGACGGTGTTTGGGGCGATGGTTATGAGTGCGTCGCAATTGAGATTGTTGATAACGGTGTGTGGGCTACGTTGCGCAATGAGGATGGCAAGGAAATGGTTCAGAAGTTCATGAACCGTGTTTACGACATCCCAGCTGTAGAGAGCCTCTGGTTTGGTGATTTAGAGGTGGTCATCACAAACGATTGGCAAGCTGGGGAAACCAGTTTGGAATTGTTCCACGACGACCTTGACCAATTTGGGATTGACGATGATGTCATCATCATCAACCACAATGAGCATGACCTCATCCAAGCGATTGAACGGGAGGCAGGCAAAATCGCTGCTGCCGTTGCAAGTCAAGCGTAACCGTAACAGGCGGTATAACCTGTGAAGCCCCTTCGGGGGCTGTGTCGGTGCAAAGCCGATAATCAGACAGCGCAAATGCGCAAAACGTCCACAGGAGGGACAAACAACATGAACAATATCACCGTTTACAAAAATTCGTATGACACCATTTTCATGCCCTGCGATTTTGATTCCGAACTGCCGTATGAGAGCGAACGCCAGATTGTGCGACAGGCGCAGCTATTTAACGAGGATTCGGCTTGGGGCAACGAACGCCAATGCGTCGCCGTTGACATTTTAGATCACGGTGTTTTCGTGACCCTTCGTGATGAGGAAGGCAACGAAACTCGCGAAAAGTTTATGTATGCCGTAGAAGTTCAGGACGACGGCGACGACGACTAACCGTAACAGGCGGTATAACCTGTGAAGCCCCTTCGGGGGCTGTGTCGGTGCGAAGCCGATAATCAGACATAAGCCACAGGAGAGGCACATGATCGATCAATTGTTTCAAGATTTAGTCGAAGCGGAGCGCGTGTTATCTGAACAGCGTTCCGACCCCCGTTATCAGGTCGTGATGGACTTGGTACGCCAGTCAGGGCAGTACGCGCAAAGCGAACGCCTAAGCCTCCTACAATCGCAACTGGAGCAACTTGGGCTAGACAATGCCCCTGCACAGCAACGCGCCGAAGAAGCGTATCAGGCGTTGCGAGAATACGCCCTTGCTCATCCAGACGAACAACACCCCAACATAAGCTGGCGCACCCTGCGCACCTATCACGTGCAAGACGTGGCTGGCTTCATCACGGCGTTAGGCAAGTATCCAGACCCAACGCTCATCAACGCTTTGATAAACAAAATCATCCTAAATCGTGCTGTTGCGGAGGTTCTGGCAGTGTCAAGTGAACTGCCCATCGCCGTATCAGAACGTTTGGTGATGGTACTAAAGCGAGGTGAATGATGTTGGGTTATGCGGAATACGTGTTGGGCAGTTTAGACTGGTATAACGATGACGATGCCTACTACGGTGGCATGTTTTATGTGGAGGATGTGCAGTTCACAGACACCGAGATCATCATCACGTTTAGCAACGAAATAGACGACGATATGGACGGGATTCCGTTCTAAGGGAGGCAAGCATGACTTTACAGTTTACAGGGTTATACGTGGGTCAAGATTACGATTACACCATCTTGACGCAATATTGCACGATCACCATGCGTGCCAATGACGATGAGGGATATATCGTTGTCAATGCTGATGAGCAATATATCGATAAATTTTGTGGTGGCATTGAAGCGCAAACATGGGCTTACTTCCATACGTGGGAATACGATGACCCATACAGCTTGCAAGATGACATCACGGCGTGGGTGCTATTCGTTATTGACCAATACAAAGAAGCGTATGCGCTAGATTACCAGGACATTTATGGAGCATTGCCATGACGACCAAACAACAGCAATTTATCAAGGCGACACTGGAGTTCATTAGCCTGAACAATGCTGAAATCCAACACCACACGGCTAACCCAACGGATGAGGGCATGCTACGGATTGCGAGCTTGCAACGGCATAACGAAATGTTGAAGGAGCGTATCAAGACGGCGCAGGAAGCGGAGCAACGTGCCGATAGCAAGTAATGCAACACCCCACGATGAGCAGTCGTGGGGTGTTGGTTTAGATGGGTCTCATGAAATGAACAGGGCGATTGTACTGGAAGAAGACGGGCAATCAAGGCTGTATTTTGTGGGAAGATAAGGTAATATAAAGCAACACGCCCCTAACGGTAAATTAGAGGCGTGTTTGACAAAAAACAACATAGCTGACAAAGGACATTCTACCATGATGCAAGTCTACTGCATACCCCTATTTTGCGATGGTGGTCAACATGCCCATCATTAGAGCAATCCACGACAAAGATCACCCCTACACTGTAATCAGCAACGCGCTGGTTAATGACCCATCGCTATCTCTAAACGCCCTCGCCGTGATGACCTACCTCATAAGCAAGCCACATGATTGGCGCGTTCGTGCCGATGACATCCAAAGACGCTTCCAGATAAGCAGAGGCAAGGTCTATGGCATACTGGATGAGCTAATGGAACGTGGCTACCTATCACGTGAGATTATCCGTCAAGGCGGGCGCGTCAAGGAATGTCGCTATACGGTCATGGAGCATCCAGTGCCTGCATTACCTGATACGGATTCACCACTTCCTGATTCACCACTGATTGAAAATCAATTAGTGGTAAATCAGCACAATGATAAAGTAATTACTTTACCAAGTAATGAAATAAAAAAAGAAAGAGAAAGGAGAAAAGAATTTTCTCTAAAAGACAAAGATCAAGATCAAGTTCAAGTTCCAGAACATCTTGTGGAATACGTAAAGGCATATACCAGTCCACTAACCAACAATTTGCCAGCGTATCAGGTAACACCACAAGACCTACTTATCTTCCAACACTTACATGAGCGAGGTATCACACCGAATCAACTTGCAGGATTTATACGGCGTACTCTACAATCAGACTGGTGGGCTAATCCATCAGTAGGGTTACGCTATATCAGCCAGAACATTACAGGAGACAGAAGAAGTTATGCGCACTAACGAACAAATTGACAAATTGTGGTCGGAGGATGTCGAAAAGGTGCTATTGGGTAGCATCATGGTTGACCCTGCCGTACTACCAGCCGTGAAGACGGTTATCGGTGATGAGCGAGCCTTCTTCCTAGTGAAGCATCGCTATATCTTTGAAGCACTTGACCACGTTATCAGGACAACGGGTCACTGCACTATAGAACTGGCAATGAAGCGATTACAAGACCGTAAGCAGTTAGACCTTATCGGTGGAGGCGCGTATCTATCGGGCTTGGTAGCCGAAGCTCCCACCGCTATCTATGCCCAAACGTATGCTGGTATCCTCAAGACGTTTGCACAGCGTCGACTACTGGTGCAAGCGAGCCAAAACATTCTTGAACTTGCCAACAATATTGACCTAAGCGTTAACGACGCTTTGGCGCAAAGCATGCAATCGATACGAGGCATTATAGAGCATAGTTCGGATGGGTCATTGACCCTACGCCAGCGTTATGAGGACTACCTTGACCTAATCAGTGCCAAAGAAGATAAGCGTTACATCCCCTCGCCTTACCCTACGCTGAACCAAGTGTTGGGTGGTGGCATACGGCGTGGGAACTATACCATCATGACCGCACCTCCAGGAGGCAACAAAACGATGCTTGCCACCGCTTGGATGGCATGGGCAACGCAACAGAAGTGGACTAACGGCACGCCCTTCAAAGTTCTAGTTCACAGCATCGAAATGGGTGCGGTGTCGGAGCTTATGCCACGTGTGATGAGCGCGTGGACGGGATTGACGATTAAAGAGTGTGAACGCCCATCCAGTACAGATAGTACACAGCTGATCGTAAACGCCTATAATCGCTTCGTTGACGGCACAAATTGCGAAATAGACGACAACCCTAGTGTGACCATTGATGACATCCAATTACGCGCCGAAGTGTTTCGCCCTGACCTACTTATTTTGGATTACGCGCAATTGATTCGGGTGTCGCAGAAGAAGCAATCGCTCACCCAATACGAGGCGCATAACCTGATTGCCAGTAGGCTTAAAGAAATTGCGAAACTGACCGATTGCGCGATTCTATTGTTGGCACAAATGAACAGCAAAGGCGCGGAGGCAACGGCTGGCAAGCTATCGCAGTCGACAATCGAAGGCTCACGGGCTTGGAATCAAGGGGCGAGCGCGGTCCTCATTCTCCAAAACTATCGCATCAGCAACCAAAACCGTATCGGTATCAGCACGGAAAAATCGCGGTTCTCCACAACTGCCAGTGCCAACACGGCAAGCGTGCCAACGTTGCAGGTGATAGACGGCACGGCGCAGTTCAAAGATATTGGCATGTTCGCTATCCCACGTGAGGAAGAAGGCTATTGATGATCCGCTATCACAACTTCCCACCCGAACATCCCCTGCCCTTGACCGACGCGCAGGCAAGGGCAATGGGTTGCACCATCTATCGTGGGTATGTAATCGACAACGTGAAGCATGAGGTCGTGCCAACAGTTACGTATTGGTACAATTACCGCCCGTGTGTTAGGCTACGGGCGGAGCAAACAAACAGGAGATAGGTGATGAGCAAACATAATATAGGTCAGGATAAAAAGAATAAAAACGGCGCTATTGGAGAGGTAACAACACGCGCTTGGTTAATCGAAAACGGCATACCTACTGAACGCAGTTTCCGTGAGGTGGATTACAATCTTACAGACCTTATCTCATTTGGCGAAATACCCGTTGAGATAAAATATGCTAGTCTTTGGTTGCAGAAGGGAAAATCTCCATCATATCACTACGCATTAAACCCTCACCTAAACAAAAGTCGCATCTATTCAATGGTAATTATACTTTGCGCGCAAAAAGGTAATCGAGTTGAGCGAACAATCTGGGATGCGGATGATCCAATTTTTTATCGCAACAACGGTGAGTTGATTCGTACCATGACTTACCACCCTAATGGACAAAAATATGGTAAAGCTGGTATCACACCGCGCCTCTGGAATCAACACATAGACCGTTTCGACATCCTCTACGCTGCGCGTAAGCGTTGGATAGAGAATGGCTTTACGCCACAAAGCTACTATCGCTATCGGCTCGGCTTAAACGGCAACCCTGCGCAGGAAGCCGAACCCGTGTATACTCCTATCGTACAGGAGCAACGCCAGTTAAGCCTGCTATAGCATGAAGGCACGCCGTGAGCCGATACCCCCACAACTGGAGGAGCATTAGCCAGCGCATCCGCTTTGAACGCGCTGGTGGCAAATGCGAACACTGTGGTGCAGTTCACGGCGAACCCCACCCTATCACGGGCAAGCGCACCATCCTCGCCGTTGCCCATCTTGGAACGCCCCACCGAGATGGCACGGCAGGCAACCGATATGACCTCCACGACGTTCGGGAAGAAAACCTCATGGCGCTCTGCCAGCGTTGTCACTTTGCCTATGACCGCGAAGCCAATGCCGAAAAAAGAAAGATTAGTAAAAGATTAAAAACACAAGAAATAGCTAAAAAACGCTTTGACAAAAACACATAAGGGGATATACTTTAACCATCAGACAGAGCTACGGCTCACAAGTTTCAGGAGACAGGCAATGACCAAACTAACTAGCAAGATGATCACCAAAGAGTTGCAAGACGGCGCATGGGCTTACGTATGCGGAGCAAAGAACGCCACCCACGCGGTTGACTTCTATGTTCAATGGGAAGACGAAGACGAAGACGATCACGGTGTTGATTACGATGACGTACAAGACATCCCAGCAGATGCTCACAAACCATACGCTCTAACTTGCCGATACATCGATCTTGAGACACGCGAATGGGAAGATGAGACCTCATTCAACTTCATGACCCTCCAACAGGTTCAAGGCTACATGAAGCGGTACACCAGCTGGGCAATGCCTCGCAACTCCCACAACGCCGTAACCTTCGACAACTGGCAAGTTCAATAATCAGACACCAAGCCCCCGAAAGGGGGCATAACAGGAGACAGACAATGTACGGATGGAAACGCAATGTAATCAAGATCGAATGGGCACGTGAGGCTTTTCAGAACCTCATAGGCGACGCAAAGCACTTTACCTTCACGATTGAAGAAGGCAACATCCATCGTGGTTCAGTACGCATTACGCCAATCGGTGTGAAGGGCGGGCTGTGGGGATGGTGCACTTACTCCGATAACTTTGATGCGGTGTTCGTGGTCTACTACGCTCATAAAGGCGAAGAGCAAAACTTCCAGTATGTGTTCAAGTACGTGCAAGACCAACAACGCTGGCAGTGCCATTTGCGTCATGGCAATCACCGTTTGGTCATGGACGGCACGCCACGCGAGATGAGCAAGCCACGCAACTTCTTCTATGGCAAGTTTGTTCGTAAGATGGCGTAACAGGAGACAGACAATGGCACGCAAGAAAACAGTCCTCAATCAAGAGAAATACAATCAAATTATGGAATGCGTGGCGAAGCGTGATGAGCAACGCCGTTTAGTGATCCGCTTATGCAATGAGTTACCAGCGGAAAAGAGTGAAGACTTGAACGGCAACGGAGCATTGTTCTTCTTCCGTGATCTACTTCGTAGCTTAGGTTTAGATGCTGTGGATGTTGCAAGACGCTTCTATGCGCTCCCAACAATGAAGGAGCAATACGAAATATACTACGAAATTAAAGCACTCAAGGAATACGAAGAATCTGCGCGTCGTTGTCTTCTACTACTTGACTAATCAACTTCCCCACCACGACCAAGCCCCCACACGGGGGCTTTTTTGTTTGTTGCACATATTCCAAAACTTGTGATATAGTTGGCATGATATTTGAGAGGTGACTATGTTCAAGAACGCGATCATCCGATATGGGGAGCAACCTGCAAGTGAGTTTCTAGCGCATCCCCACAATCCACGCAAACACCCCGATAAGCAGAGGAAGCTCGTTAACGCATCCCTGAAGCGTTTCGGGTGGGTTGCTCCCGTCGTGGTGAATGTCACTACGGGTTACGTGATAGACGGTCATGAGCGCGTGTGGCAAGCGTTGTCGGCTGGTGATGATACGCCCGTGCCATTTGTTGAGGTTCAAGTTCCTACCGAATTAGAGGCGGAACTAATCGCCGTATTTGACCGTATCACCTATGAAGCGGAATACGATAGCGATAACCTGCAAGCATTGCTGGCAACGATAAACACGGATGATGAGGCGTTGGGCGCGTTGCTCAAAGAGATGGAAGAGGAATATATTCCGCTATCCGATGAGCCGTTGCCAGACAACCCACCGTCTATCGACAAGGCAGGGGAACTGCAAGTCAAGTGGAACACGGAGCGCGGTCAGTTATGGCTCATCCCGTCTAAGCACGGTGGCGAACATCGGCTGTTGTGTGGTGATAGCACGGTGGCGGAGGATGTTGGGAGAGTGATGGATGGGGGCATTTGCGACATGGTAGCAACCGACCCGCCTTACGGTGTTTCGTATGCAGACAAAAACGCATACTTGAATGCGATTGCCCCTGCCAATCGCATTCAAGTACCGATAGAAAATGACCATGCAAGCAAAGATAATGTGAAAACGTTGTGGTTAAACTGTTTTGAACGTGCCCATGCTGTGATGAAAGAAGGCGCGGTGATTTATTGTTTTATGCCACAAGGTGGCGACCAGATGATGATGATGATGATGATGATGATGAAAGCAGGTATAGAACCTCGCCATGAAATCATCTGGTTAAAAAATAATCACGTGTTGGGGCGTGTGGATTACGCCTATAAACACGAACCCATTATTTACGCTTGGAAAGGTAGCGGTCATAAGTTTTATGGGGACTTCCAAACGTCCATTATTAAGGTTGCAAAACCGCATAAATCGGAATTACATCCTACTATGAAACCTGTGGAGTTACTTGCAATTCTAATCCGTAATAGTTCACTACGTAGCCAAACCGTCTACGACCCCTTCGGCGGTTCTGGCACAACAATGGTAGCCTGTGAGCAATTGGGGCGGTTATGTCGTATGATAGAAATTGAGCCTAAGTACGTTGCGGTAATCCTTGAACGGATGGCAACGTTGGGCTTAGAACCTAGATTAGCTTGACGGAAAAACGAGAAACGGAAACATGCCAGCAGACGCACAAGGCAAGTTCACAGTGGAGCAACGGCGAACACAGGTGTCGCAAATGTACCTAGCAGGGGCAACACAACCTGTGATCGCTAAAACGCTAGGTGTTGGTCTTGCCACTGTGAACCGCGACATTAAGCACATTCAAGGCGTATGGAAGCAATCGCAACTGGAGACAATGGACGAGGCGATTGTGAAGCACCTAGCGGAGCTTGACTACATACGCCAGCGATTGCATGCCGACTACCAGAACTCTAAGAGCATCACGACGCTTAAGGAACTAATCCGCGTGCAGGAACGGGAGGCGAAGCTGTTGGGGCTTGACGCGCCTGTGAAGCAAGTTACCAACCATAGCCCCCAACGGATTGAGATTGTGTTCGGAGACCAGGATGTACCCACCGATTATGCGTAAGACCAAGCCCATCCTGTACAAATTCGTGGTGCAATTCCAACACGATAACGTGGTGATCTGCGACACCTATGAAGATGCCAAACGTGTTCGGGACAACATGGTGTCGGTGGGCTATGACCTGCGCAAAGTCAATATTGACCAAGTGGCTTACGTTGCTGAAGGGGAGCTTGATGGCGACAGTACGCTTAACGATACCTAAGCCCCACGAGAACCAAATGACCATCCTCAACGACAAGCATCGTTTTCGGGTGGTCATTTGTGGACGGCGGTTTGGCAAGACGGAGCTGGCAAAGACGGCGTTGCTATTCAGGATGCTCAAGGGGCAAACGTGCTGGTACATTGCTCCGACGTTTAAGCAGGGGTTAGCCGTGTTCCAAAGCCTTGCCAACATCCTACGGGACTTGCCTACCGTACAGATTAACCGCACGCGCCTGACCATCCAGTTTAACGATGGCGCAATTGAGGTGAAGTCAGCTGATATTCCAGACAACTTACGCGGTGCTGGTCTTGACTTCGTGGTCTTGGATGAATGTGCCTTTATGCACCCATCCGTATGGGCGGAGGTGGTGCAACCCATGCTCTTGACCACGTTGGGGGACGCGCTATTCATCACATCACCCAACGGGCGCAACTGGCTTTACAATCTGTATAGCCAACACCACGACGGTGATGATATGTGGGTGTGCTACCGTTATACGTCATACGACAACCCACTGAATAGCAGTGCTGAATTAGATCGTATCAAGGGCGAAGTGCCAGAATCGGTGTTCAGGCAGGAATACCTAGCAGAGTTTTTGGAGGGCGGGGGCGCGGTGTTCCGTCGTGTTGCGGATGCTGTGAAGCCTATGCCACCCATTGGGGGGCGCATCGTGTTCGGTGTGGACTGGGGGCAGGAACGCGATTACACGGTGATCGTGGCTATGGACGCGACCACCAAAGCCGTGATAGAAGTAGACAGGTTTAATCAGATAGGGTGGGACGTGCAACGATCACGCTTGCAAGCGATGGCACAACGGCTTAACCCCGTGCTGATCGTTGCGGAACTAAACAGCATCGGCTCGCCTAATGTAGAAGCGTTGCAACGGCTGGGCTTGCCAGTAGAGGGCTTCACGATGACGCATGCCAGCAAGGTGGAGCTGGTGAACACGTTGCAATTGGCATTTGAACAGATGACCATCACCCTGCCAGACAATGCCACGCTGTTGAATGAGTTACAGTCGTATACGATGCGCCGATCCCCTAGTGGCGTATACCAATACAGCGCACCGTCGGGGGCGCACGACGATACGGTGGTGGCACTGGCACTGGCGTATCATGCTGGTTTGCGAATGAGTGCGAGGGCAATACTATGGTAGTTGATTTGAGATACGTCAAAGGGATACCGCTACACAAGTTGACTCCCGACGCTTTTAGCCCGTTGGGATACCACGAGAGCCAGCTAACTATCGACATGCTTTACCGTCGTGTGGCATGGTTACGGCGTGCTGTGGACGTGCGTGCCGAAGCGTTAGGCTCTATGCCGTTTTGCATCTATACCCCTGATGGAACGGATGTGCAAACGGAGGCAGGGGCTTTACCTGATACGGGCTATGAGGTGTTACAGGGCTTTGCGTGGTCGGAGTTCCTGAACTATGTCGAAGGTGATATGGTTCTGTATGGCGCATCCTACTTCATACCGATTAGCGGAACACGAACACGGCGCGTATACGGGTTTAAGCGATTGCACCCTGCCAGCATGCGCCCTGACTTTGATACCCGTACAGGTGAACTGTTAGGCTTTAAGCGGAGCTTCAATAATCAGCAGGAATACCACCCTGCCGATACCGTTGGCTATATCTGGCTACCGAATCGCAACGGCGAAACGGGGCACGGGCAATCGCTCGCCAGCACGGCATTGGCAAGCGCGCAGATGATTTACAACATGGATATGTACGGGCAACTATTCTTTGAACGCGGTGCGATTAAGCCTACGGTGTTGACTATCGAAGGCTTTAACAACTTGCAGGAAGTGGAGCAACAGCGCGTCAAGTCATGGTTTGAACGCACGCTGAACGGCATACGCAACGCATTTAGCATTCTACCCGTTGGCACGCAAACTAGTATCCAAACGTTGGGAACGGATATTGGGGATTTGGCTGTGCCTGAGTTGAGTAAGAACAAACGTGAGGATGTGGCTACTGCGTTAGGAATACCGCAATCGCTGTTGTTTAGCAATGCGAATAACTTTGCCACTGCCAATCAAGATGACTTCCATTTTTACGACAAGACGATGATTCCACAAGCTATCTTTATAGCAGATAAGTTGAATCAGCAATTGTTTGAAAAATTTAGAGTGGGTCATCTGATACGCTTTGATTTTGATCGCCTCGATGTGTATCAGCAACTACAATTGGATCGTGCTAAGATTGTGATGACGCTGGTTGGGTCTGATACCGTGTCGATGGGCGTGTTGAGTCGTGATGAAGCGCGTGCACTGCTGGGGTATGACCCTGCGCCTGTGGCTGAGATAGTTGAAACGAATGTGACGGCGGTAGTTTCACCCGAAGAAAGTGCTGGCATAGATGTGCAAACCCAAAAATACCTCGATGAATTGGATGTGTGGCAGCGCATGGCGCATAATCGCTATAAGCAGGGTAAGGCTCGTAAGGCGATAGAGTTTACTGCTGAGGAATTGCCTATGCATGTGGTGGAAATGGTTAAAAATGCGTTGGCGGTTGTTGATGAAGTGGACGATGTTAAGTTAGTGTTTCGTGATATTAGGACTTACGTATGCCAGCAATCATAGGTCGCTCACAATATGAAGGTGAATTGCAGCGCATATTGAATCGTATTCATCTGCGTGCGCTGAAGGGACTGTTGCAAGCGTTGCCGTTGGATTTGTTCGGTGATGCTGGCTATAGTGATGTCGTGTTTACTGCTGCCTTGCCGTTGTGGTCAGTGTTTTATGAACAGTTGCGTGACGATTACATCGCTGGGATGTCACCTGTGTTGGTGCGTGTGCATGCGCAGCAATCGCGGGTGTTGGTTAGTCAGCGTGGTGTTATGCTGAATGATGATGAAGTGGATGATCGTAGTCGCGAATGGGTGGGCTTGTGGCTGGGTGTTCTTGCTCGTGATATGATTAGTTATGCCCAAAAGAAAATTGATGGTTTTATTGCGACATTTAGGGCGCGTTCTGAGTTGGGTCTTGGATGGTTACGCGAAAGACTGGGGCGGTTGTTTAGCCCATCGCGCGCTCAGTCGGTGGCGATTACGGAGGTTACTCGGGCGGGCTATGAAGGTGAAAAAGTGACTGCTCAAGAACTACGGAATCGTGGGTTAGAACTCCTTGAGGTGTGGATAACGGCTAATGATGAACGAGTGTGCGAATATTGTGGTCCGAACCATAACAGACCGCGCGGTCGGTTTTGGCAAGTGCCGCCTCCACTGCATCCCGGTTGTCGGTGTTATATCGAATGGTTGCGTTCTGATGAACTGGCTGAGTTCTATAGGATGTCGGCATGATTAAGATAGGCGTTGCGGTGACGGGCTTGGATAGTGTTGTGAAGCGTTTTGATACACTGGCTAGTGATGTACGTGTGCAGGATGGGGTGCTACGTGCTGCGCGTGTTATACGCGATGAATTGGTGAATTATCCTAGTCAATCGGTAACGTCCCGATATGTGCGTAAAGGGTTTAATGGTGGTCTGGCTAGTGCGTGGTTGATCGAACAGCGCGGTGAACGTCGTACTGTCTACCTGCGTAATAACAAGCCTTACGCTGCATGGGTTCAAGGCACATCGCAAGTGTGGTTTCATAAGCGAACTGGGTGGCGGGATGTGACTGTGGTTCTGGGTGATGTGAGTGCGCGTGTTGCGGATGTGGTTGTTGATGCTGTGGTGTCGTAACAAAAAACTCCCAGTGCTGGGAGTTTTCTGTATCGAATAAGCACGGAGACCAAGCCGTGTCTGTGCACATTGTATGCCAGTTGTTTTGCCATTGTCAACGGGTTATTTCCGCCTCACCTTGCCTTTATAGACGTTGTAGTTTTCTACTGTCTTGCCATCGTTCTTGTCTATCGTATCCACTAACGTGAAG
>OGWG01000059.1_pt1 | contig 17797 bp, 40 predicted proteins | sample 1575911 | NCBI WGS metagenome assembly OGWG01 (sample SAMN07581534, study PRJEB24739) | freshwater metagenome
GTTCCCAGTCACGAAGGAGAGCAAAAATGACCGACAAGCAATTAACTACCAGTAGCAATAAAGCCGTAGAACTGCCCGCCGATTATGTGCCCGTCGCCGGCCTGCAAGATTTGACCGCCGAAGATTTTAGCCCTGCCGGCGTTGATTGTTCTTATTTGGAGGTTCCCAGATGGCGAAGAGTGATGATCGAATGACACTGATTGCTGCAGCCCTGAATGGCATCTTAGCGTGTGGCGTTAAGAACTATCACGACCACACACTACAACTTGACTCTGCTGAACGCATTGCAGCGTTTGCGGTTCGACTTGCTGACACAACATTGGAGATAGCTAATGAGAGATTACCAAGACCCCGAAGTGCAAATTCAGGTGCTGATTGAGTACATGCACGTCATGATGGCTCGTAAGGATTGGCATGGCATAAGCGATGCTGCCAACGACATCCGCGAGCTAGAGGCTGAGATGGATGGCCCGCGGTTCCTGCGTCGATCTGCAGATTAGGAGAAATAACATGGTCCGAATTTTTATTGATACCAAAGGCAGCGGCGATGTCGTGGTGCAGACCACGGCAACGGATACCGATCAATTTTTGAGTGAGCTTGCAGAAGCAATGCATCAGGCCATCTTCAAGGCTAATGATGAAGGCTTTACAGCCCTGCAGATCATGAAGGTGGCCATGCCGATTGCTTACAAGCTATCTGGTTACAAGGCTGACAACGTGTCTGAGCAGCGCACCCTGGTTGTGGGTTGGTCAGGCTGGGTCTTGCCTTCGCTACCCGCTCCAGCCTGCGCCCCTCCTCACCGTTTATTTCGGCGATCTCTAAAATGGCCTCCACATCAAGCCCCTGTGTCCTTGCGTTGGCTATGATGTCCCCTGCGTCTGCGGCTAGGCTTATCGTTTCGGCCATGCTTTTTACCGCCTCTTCTCGGCTTTCCTGTAAGAGCCTCACCGTTTTTTTGAGGTCGTTGCCGATGCTTTTTTCGTTCTGGTTTAGGGCTAGTGCCTTGCTCATTTTCGGGGTATCTCCTTGGGGGTTAGGCCGTGGCTCCGACTAGCTCCGCAAGCTCTTCGTGTGCCTCGGCGGGTGGTTCGATTTCTCTAAAACGCCATTCGGCAAAGCCTCGTTCTGGGTGCGGGGGCTTCGTGCTTTTGGGGTTCTCCAAGCCTTCCAAATAAACTACGATCTCCCCCGGCTCGCCCTTGTGGGAAATTCCCACCCCCATCCCCCTCACTACATAGACCCTATCCTTGAGGGGCAAGCTGTTGTAATAGACAAGGATATCGGGGGGGAATCTGTCATCCACGCAAACGACTTTGGAGCCAACCTTCACCGTTTTTTCCCTCCCTTTTTTAGCCCCTTTTGCCATGCTCCGTGGTTCCATTTCGGGCATTCCTTCCGTCTCCGTTCATGCACCCGCAATGCCCTTTCCTTGTAGATTTGTCTGACCCTTTCGCTCCGTTGCACCCGCAAAACTAGCCCTGTCCGTTGCGTCAGTTCGGATAGGCGAGCAGATAGGGCGGCTCTTGTGTAAGGTCGGCCTGTATTGGGGTTAAGGTAGCGTCTGGCGATGCTGGTAAGGCTTTCTGGGCTTCGGTTCGTTGCCAAGGCTAATAGGGCTTCGTCTAGGGTGTCGTCTCTTTTTGTGCGTAGCATAGGCGAATCTCCCGCCGTCTTGACTTGCTCCTCCACGATTTGAGCGAGCAGTTTGGCTTCATCCACGCCGGGGTTTTGCCTCCGTAGTTCCATCAGCCGTTCCTTAACGACATCCTCCAAACGATCTACTTGGTCGGCCATGTCCACCGTGTAGGATGCGGCGATGCTGTCCGCCGGGTCTTGGCCGTCAGTTCTCACCGTTTCCCCCAAGGTTTCCAAGCCCATGAATTACCGCCTCGATTGCCTCTTGCTCTGATTGTGCGTCCACTTCTATGACGGATAGCTTTTGGGGGGCTGTTTCAAGCGCAATTCTACTTGTCCAATGTTGCCAGCCGTCATCAAACCAAGTTTCTATATTTGCCCACCCTAGTCCAAGGGGCGCATTTTGCCCGAATCTTGGGTCGAATTTCTTTGGGTCGTCCGTAAAAAAGAAGCCCTTGGCAATCATTTCACTCGCCCTCCTTCGCCCAAATCCAATGCGAGTGTTTGCTTGGTCTTATAATTTTGCCCTGCTTTTCCAGCCACCTTGCGTGATATTGAATCACGGGCTGTTCCATCTTGAGCGTCTTGGCTATCACCGCCGTTGGGATGGCGTTGAGCAATAGCCTTTCAATGACTTGCCGAAGCATTTTGATTCGTTCTTGCGAGCGTCCGCCGTCCGTGATTTTCTGAAGCTCCGGGCAAAGCTCGCTCAAAAGCCTCTCGGCTCGAAGCTCATCTGACTCGATGGGGGCGGTCTGCATTTAGGATTTCTCTAGGCCGTGTTTATTTTATGTCAAAGGCTTGCTTGAGCTATTTTTTCGAGCAGGGCGATTCCGCTGTTGGTAATAATGCAAACCATCTGGAGTTCGTTTGCAGAGGAGTTTCGCCTTTCTCCGTTGGGAATGATTAGCCCAAGCTCCCGAAGCTCGGAGCATCGTTTCCAATAACAGCACTTTGTTTTTCGGGATAGGCCGCTGATGTTTCCAGCCTCCTCATCGGTCAATCCCAAGGTCGGGAACTCTTGCCGTTGTGATTCGGCAAAGTAAGCAAGCAGAATCGTATGGCGTTGCGAGCCAGCCCGAATCCCCGCCGACTTCCCTGCCGTCTTGGAGGTTTCGGGGTCGGTGTTGCGGTAGTTTTGCCCCGGCTCGGCAAAGTCCATCGTCAGTTGGGCGGCATAGTGAAAGGGCATCATTTGGAATCCTCCAATGGGTTAATCTTTGGCACTAGGCTTTCGATATTCCGTATCTGGGCGATGAGTTTTGCTTTCTGGGCATCGGGCTTCCTGATTGCGAAAAGCTTTGTGATGACGGCCATGGCGTGCATCGCCGTTGCGTGATCTCGCTTGAAGAAGTTGCCGATTTGGTTGAGCGTCATCCCAAGCCGTGTTCGAAAAATATACATACATACCATCCTGGGGATGGCGATATGGGCTGGGCGTTGCCGTGATAAAAGCTCCTTGGCACTCACCCCGAAAACACTTGCCGTGATTTTGAGAACCTCGCCTGTCTCCTTGATGGTGTCGCCTTGAAGGATTCCAAGCTTGTGATATACCGCAAGCTCCTCAGCCAACCGTTCGGTGACTTCTTTGTAAGTCAAAAATTGATCCATGAAGTTTGTGAAAAAGCTAAGTTGCTTTTCCAGTCCAATCACCCGCTCCTCCAATCTTGCAACCTCGCTTTGAGTAAGCGGGTCAATCATTTGGGCTATTGAGATGCTGTCCATCTTTGCGTTCTGCATGATTTTGATTCGTGCCGGGACATCCACGGCGACATTTCGGGGTTCTTCAATCGGGGATTTCATCGTTTGGTTCCTTTCTTGGTGTGGTTTCCTTTTTTTCCGGGTAAAATCGTTTTTAGGGGCATTTCTAGGCGATTTTGGGCCATTGTGGGGGCTGATTCGGCATTTTGAGCCAGCCTTTCGATTCTGGCAAGCCGTTGGGTGAGTTTTTGGATGTTTTGGGCGTTGGAAAACTCCACCGCCTCTGCCGCCAAGGTTTTGTAGGATTCCCTCGGCCTTTGGGGAATATCCCCACGCTCTATAGACGCATTAAAGGCTTTTATAAGACTCATGATGGGCATCCCGCTTTCGACCAATCGGCGTAGCTTGCGTAACCCATAATTCTATAAAGGGGGTCGGATTCGCACGATGAGCGTTGGGGCTTGGGTTGGGGTTTGGCTGGTTGGTTGCCGTTCCTACGGAAGCAGTTCCTTGCCGCCGCTTGCCAATCCTTTACCGGGGCTTTGCCCCCGACCTTCCAGCCGTTTGACTCATAATGATCAAAGGCTCCTTGAACATCCTTACCTTGCCATCCTATTTGCCGTGCGTAGTCAGTCCATTGTGCGAGCGTGGGGCGCACTTGTTGCGCCCTCTCTCTATTATCTGGCCTCTGGCCTCTAGCTTCTGGCTTCTGACCCGTTACATTTTTGTTACATGGGCGTTTCATTTCCGTTACATCGTGCGTTACATTGCCGTTACGCCAGCGTAAAATCCTTTCCCTGTTGGATTTACGGCTTCCCTCATCCTTCACCATTCGGCGTGAAAAGATGCAGTCTTTTTCGATGGAATAGACCCCCGCTTGGGCTAGTTCGACAAGCAATTCGGAAGTGCGTTCCATGGATTCCCCGAAGATTCTTGAGATGTGTTCCGCCCCCATCGGCTTATCCCCAGCTAGTAAATAGCCGTGTTTTTTGGATTTTGCCATAAGGCAAATCATATCCACCCAAAGCCCTCTTGCCGCTGGGGAACATCCCCGCAAGGCTTCATCGGAAAGCCAATCCGAAGGGTAGAACTTCAGCCAGGGCAACTTCATTTCTTCGCCTTTTCCATATCCCTTTTCTGATATTTCTTGGCTCGCTCCAGTAGCTCCTTCGCCATCACTTCCGCCAAGTCAGCGTGGCGCAGAATGTCCTCATAGGCTTTCTTTTGGGCGTGGCTCCAGTCCTTTTGCATTTCCTTGAGCCGCCCGGTTGTGTAGCCGAGCAACAATTTAAGGTAGGAGAGTCTCTTAACGCTCATTCCACAACCTCACGATCTTGTCCCACACCCACCCGCCGAGCAGAACCAAGCCAACCAATGCGGCGAATATAAAGCCCACGGCCAATCCTATCCCTACCGTGATCTTTGCCAGTTCCAAACAGAGTTCTAACATAAATGTCCCTCCTAGATTTTTTATTGGTATTTCCGAAAAGGCATACGGCGAATCGCAATAACCACATCATTTAATAAATCCTTTCGGGTTGGGTCTTCCTCTGCGTCCGCCATTTGTTGCACCAACTCGGCGCAACCTTCCCGCTCCTTGCAAGCTATTGTGGCCGCAAGGTCGGATAGGGCTGAATCAACAGCGTCAAAAGGGGATGTCATCTTTTTTCTCCTGTGAATCCTCGGCTATCACGGCCTCAATCACCGCCCGAAGTTCCAAGTCCTTTCGATAAGGTTGACCATCGGGAGCGTTCTTCAATGGTTGGTTCTTCAGCCACATCAGATAGGAGAAGCCGTCCGACCTTCGGGCAACCTCCCTTACCGTCCGACCCTTGTATTTGCCGAACCCAATCACCGCATCCTTAACCAAGGAATCTTCGGTTTTCTTTTCCTCAACCAATCTGGCCGTGATTTCTTTCACCTCCGCTGGGGTAGGCTGTTCGTATTTGTCGGTGTTGAGTTGTTTGCTTTCCTCGAAGCCTCCAAAGGGAACTTCCTCGGCAGGGGTTGTGCTGAGATTGCGGTCAATCAAAACGACAACATGGGCGAAGGCCGAGCGGCAAGCCCGACTGATTGCCCTTGTTTGGCACATTGCTCGTTGGGCGTAGGTGGGTCGCTTAGCCCACATATCCTCATCAAAGCCAAGGAAGCCCTCGGCGGTTGCGATGACTTGGCCATTGTCCATTCGCCTTACTTCGCCTATGCATTTGTAGCCCTCCTCGGTTCGCTCGACATCCCTTGCCGAAGCTACGCATCCGTGGGCGACTGCGATGGATTGCCAGCCTTCCACCCGCACATAGTCCCGATTACCAATTCGTTGAGCCGTGGCCTTGACGATCTCTCGGCAAGCCCCGGCAACATCGGTCGCTTGGCGGATATGCGCCGCCACTCCGTTGATTCCATTCTGATGTTGTATGATTTGAGTTTCGCTCATTGTGTGGTTCCTTTCAGTTTATTGTTTGCCTTCTGCAATAAGCTTGTTCTGTCTTTCAATCTCTCGGTAAAAGTCCTCTGGGCTTCGGGCAAAGACTAGGTTTCCTGTTATCTTAATTTGCTCCCCAAAATGCTTCTTGACCCACCATCTATCCGCCTTCATGTCCATCAGTTGCTCATCCAGTTCTTGCTTGCGGTAGGAATTAGCATTTAACTCATTCCATGCTCCGTCAGTTCTCGCACTCATTGTGGTTCCTCCTTTAGTTTTTGGTAAGTAAGGCTTCCGCCTCGGCCTATGGTTTCTTTTATGGGGTAAAGCCTCGCCACGGTTATCTCATTGGCGGGAACTCGAAAAAGAAGGATGCCCCTCTCGGAAAGAGCGTTGTATTTTTCGATGTCGGCCAGGAATCCTTTGCCTCTGGTATGGCGACCTTTCGACCAAATCCCGCCCTCGATCTCCACCCCAACCCCGCTTTCGTGGAACCAGTCGAGCCGCCATTTGCGAGTGGGATGGAAGCGGTATTCGGGCGTTAGCTTTAGGTTGCTGATAGCTCGCCACACGATTTCAAATTTCGTAATCAATTTCGAAGTTCCCATTGGCTAGGATTGCGGCTACGCCTCTCGGCTTGTTTTGTCTCCTCGGTGATTTTGTCCAGTCTATCCAGCTCTTCTTGCACTAGCAGATAAAACTTGCGCCGTTCATAATCTCTTTGTTCAAGATATTTGCAAAGCTCTTTCCCCCCGAAATACATGAAGAGACAGATAAAAATAAGAAGGGCTTCAATCATAGAATCCTCCACTTGTGCCAATCGAGGGAGCAGTAAGAAGGATTCGTAACAAAGGGGTAACGCTCATCGTTCTTCATCACGAAGCCCTCCCAAACCAAGCCGCCTCGGTTGTGAAAGTTCATCTCTTGCCAGATTGCCTTCAAGTTTTTGTGGTTAAGGCGGGGCATCCGAAGAAGGGCATTCGTTTTAAGGTTGAAGGATGCGGGTTCGATTTCCTCAAATTCTTTCACTCTCTGGGCGTAGGGCTTGGGATTGTCGGGGTCGAAGGCATCAATCACAATGATGGTTCCAACGGCCTTCTTCTCCCGCATCCCCATAATCTCACAATCAATAAACCGAGACTTGATCCCGGCAGTTGCCAATCGCTCGAACATCAGCGGAGCATTCGAGGCAACCTTGCCATGCCTATTATATGCCACGCATTCCCTTTGATCGAACCAGCCACGCCATCCATTTGCCTTCGGCTCGATTGCCCAATCGCTATAAGTCTCCGACCAAGGGGCTTCGGCGGCTCCGACTGGCCGAGCGGGGAAGTAGGATTTCATGGGGGCTTTCTATTTGCCTTGGTTATTTTTGTAAATAAGAAACCGCCACAACATCAAATTCCTTGTCCGCCCAAGCCAAGGCATCTTCCTCGGTCATCCCTTCCCGCATGAGTTGATCCACTAGAAGATGATAGTTCTCGCTCATTTGGACATCCAGATTTCCAACCAATCCCCAAGGCCAAGGCCGACAAGGATGCCGACCATAACAGCGATGTAGATTTTAAATGCTTGTTTCATATTAGGATTTCCTTTCGAAGCAGTTCAATGGCTTTTTGCGGAGGGTAAAGCCAGAGCCAATCGTTGCACTCCATAAAATCTTTTGCGCCACAATAACCGGCCTGAATTGCAAGATGGTCAATCTCAGCAAAGATTCCGCTATAAGGCTCGGCCGTGTTGATTTGAAACATTTTGATGTCGCCATCTTTAACCGTGGCGACTTCGGTTGTGGTTCCGTTGTTCATCATGGAACCAGCTTAAGGTATCTTTAGGGTTTGTAAAGGAAAAATTGCTAGTTATTTCTCTTTGAATATCAAGCACTTACGAAGGCTAGGCAATTTTATAATGTAGAATTGGCGAAAGTCTGCGGCCCGAACCATCAAAAACTCTAAATTCTTTTTGAAGCAAAATCCCTTCCTTGACCATCTTTTTTAGAAGGCCGTTTCGTTGTCCGCCAGCATCTGCGGCGTAGCCCATTTTTTTTAGGGCTTCCTCACTCCGCACCCATCCCGGAGGAACTTCCTCGACTTTTTTTTGCAGATAGCTTTGAAGGGCTTTTGCCCATTCTCCTGTGAATTTCCGCTTGCTCCATCCCTTGCTTTTTTTGCCGCTCATACTGGGAACCTCCATTCGCCTTGAGATGTTGGCGAAAGAACATTGACGATGCAATCCCGATCATTATATTCGCCCCAAGCGATTCCGTGTTGCCATGCTAGGGTGGATCGGTTTCGCCTTGCATATCCCATCGCATCCACATTTGCCAAGCATCCAATAGACCAACCCACAGGTGCGCCAACGCTACGGCCAGCGGCACGATCCACACGGTGAAGATGACCAAAGACGCAAGACTTTCTAAGCATCTCGGCGTGGTCACGGGTTGCCATTTGGTTGAACATAAACCCGTGTCCGAATAAAGTCCCGCCAAATTCTCTCCATCCCCTTTCAATATCATATTGGACGATTTGGCAACTGATATCCTTTAGATTTTGGTGAAGGTCAGCAAGGGCAGATGTGGCACAATGGGAAACAATCGCACTTGGGGAATACTGCATTTCATAAAGGCGGTGTTCGTGATTGCCAACAAAAAACACATTTGGCTCTAACAAATGTAAAAAGTTTATGCCCGCACGAAAATCTTCTGAGATGCTTGCGGCCCGATCTGCTGAATCTGGGTTTCTCATCGCCCCAGATCGAAGGGCGGCTAAGTCTATGGCATCCCCAAGGTGCAGGGTAAGGTCTGGGCGAAACCTCTTGCGAAATTCAAGTGCGGCCTTCGTTGCTTTTGCATCAGCCAGATGGCCGTGGGAGCAAGACACCGCCATAAACTTTTTCCATTTGGTCATTTGTCGTGTCCCGTAATTGTAAACCAGATGGCCCGACAGTTCTCCCTGCTGGTTGTGGCACAAACGGAATCATCATTCAAGCCTTCATGGGCAAGCTCCATGATGATCCGCATTTGCTGGCGCAACGAAAGCAAGTATGTGATCTGGTCAACGGTTTCCTCGATGGCGTTCTCGACCATCTTTGCCGCTGGCATTGTCCAAAGTTTTGTGCCTTTATAGGCTTGAACTCCAGCCCTGTATTTGCGATCCAGCAAATCGCAGGTGGCCAATTTTATTTGCTCAAGGTGATAGCGATGGGCTTCGGTGAATTCAAATTCCATTTGCTTAGGCTTTGAATCCACAACCTTGCCCGTTGTCATTTGCTTAACGACTAGCCCACGGATTTTTTTTGGAAACAACTTTCTTTTCTTTTTTCACTTCGGTTTCGCCCTTGTGAAGAACAAGTTCACGCCATCCCTTTACGCTGGCATCTTCAAGGTGAGGCTCCTCCCAATCAAGACGGCGCAGTCCCCCCGTTGCTTGAGCGATCTTGTGGGCAATGGCGTAATCTTGTTCCGAATCCCACCCAGCAATATAAGAACCATTTGAGGTCGCAACCAGAGGAACAAAGTCGATTGCCCTTGCGCCTTCACCTTGGTCAATATGCAGGCTCTGGGGAGGATAGCCTCTTGCATTCGTTACCTTCGGCCCCGGATGGCCGGGGACTCTGCCCTTTTTGTAAAGCTCCTCTTGCTCCTCTTGGGTTCGTGCCGAACAATAAATTAAAACATACAGCTTCTTGGCCCAGCAATCATGGAACCATTTGGTTACTGATTTTGCGAAGTTCTTTTCCAGCTTCTTTATATGGCCTTCGCTACGCTCTAGGGCTTGTTTTAAGGTCATTTGTTTTCTGCCCTAGCCCTCCACCTTTCCCCTTCTGCGATGGCATTAGAAAGCTCAATAAGAGCCTTGGCGTACTGCTCCCGAAGCCGATTGTTGAAAATCTTGGTTTCCTTTTCGACCCTATCCCAATCCTCCATTAAACCCAGAATGTCGGAAGGAGTGGGGTAAGAATAGGTGATTTCTTGGGTCGTTGTGGCGCAACCGCTAACGATCAATCCAGAAAGCGTTACGCTCAACACCCCGAACCCAACCATCAATAGCCTTTTTCCTTTTATCATTCTTTTCTTCTATTTCTTGGTCGGCCTTTTGCAAGCGGGTTTTTGCCCTGTTCTTTAACCACCATACCCAAGCTCCCAACAAAGCCCCTGCGACTGCAAGGACTCCCTCGATCATTTGCGGGAGAATTTAGCCAGAAAGTCCACCACTTTTTGCAGGGTGTTTTCTGGTTCATCGCCGGGAATCAACTGGCAGATGGCGATGACCGCACCCAGAAGGGCCGTGATTGCGCCTAGCCAAGCAAACAAATCAACATTCTGAACAAGGTGAATGAGGTTTTCCATGCTATTTGGCTAGTGTCAATATCCAATGACCGTAATTCTATAAGTGCCGGAGCCAAGAACCTGAGAATTGTTGCTTCCGTTAATTGCGGAAACGCACACAGTGTTGGTTGCAAAAACAACGCCCTGAATAATTGGGCCATTTGAAACAACCGAGGGAAGCCCAAACAAAACCACATCACCAACAGATGCCCCTGTTATCGTCACATTGCCGGATGAAATGGCATGACCATTAAGAGTTCCAAAATCAATCGTTGCCGTTGTGGTTAGGGTTTTGCTTGAAAGAGGCAAAATGCCATAAGTGGAAACTCCTGGCCCTCCCGCCAATAATCCACAACCACGAAGCGCAGTAACAACATTATCTTGATTTGGCTGAGTTACAGGAGTTGCATTCCAAAAACCAATTTTTTGTGCCGTTGCTGTTCCTATTTTTGATCCAAAAGATTGCCCGAAAGAAATTGAATTGATTGATGAAGAATCAACTAAAACCAGATTGCTTGGAGCCGCACTTTGACCAATAGATAATGCCGTACTATTCCAAAAGGCAACCGTTGTTCCATTTGAATTTCTTAAAGCCCTCCCAGCCCAATTTATGCTTTGTTGGCCTCCAGAATAAAGGGCTTGTCCAGACGCATCGACATTAACAATAGATTGCGAAACAACATTTCCAAGGGTTACGGTTGTTGCAATTAACCCAACATCGACAAGGGCAGAAAGAACATTTGTATTTGTTGGCTGTGCTGTCGGTGTTGTGGAATAAAATCCAAGGCAAGTCGCTGTATGGCCAAGGCCAGCTCCATAAGTGATTACAGAGCCGCCAGCACTATCAAAAAGGGTTCTCTGTCTCCAATCAATAGACTTAACCGCAGACAAATCCCTTAAGCTGTGATTGGCGGCATCAACCGATCCCGTGACCCCCGTGGACAAATCTTCAACAAAAAGAGCGTCCACCTCAGATTTCGTATAATAGCTGGCTTGTGGGCCGGGAACTGATGATCCAACGGTAATAAGGTCTTTGCGGATTGTAACGCCACCTTGATAAATTGTTTTTGGTGTTCCGCCTTGTGAAAGCTCAATTTCAAGCGTTGGGGTAATGGTGTCTGTTCCGGCCTCAGAAAATGCATCTTCAAGTTCTGCCGTTGAAAGGGTGAGGGTTGTTTGTTTGAATGGAATAAAATCAATTCCAGAGGCATCCAGAGTAAGCGGGGTGGTTACATCGGTCAGGCGAAGCCTTCCTGTGAATGAAATAATATATCCGCCCTTCCCGTTCTCTTGAACCGAACAATTTGATGTAATGGTGCTGATCCCGGAAGAGATTGCGGTTTGAACAGAAATGGCCGAAGCTCCGGGAGGAATTCCGGTTGTTGCATTAGTGCCGAAGACCAAAGCATAAGAACCTCCGACAACGGCAGAGCCAATATTTAGCTCATAGGTTTCATTTTGCGTTGCGCTTCCGTCATTTAATTTTGTAAGGGCGAGTTCGCTCGCTGTCGGAGCATCCACAAAAGTATCGGCATAAACAATCGGATTTTTAATCAAACGGATTGTTTGCTGGGCGGCAATTCCTGTTGCTGGATTTCTTCGAGTTCCAATAAGAATTGTGCTTGAGGGAAAGAGGGTGAATGTATCGGCTGAAAAACTCATCGCCGTGTTGCTTTGGGTTGCGGTTAAAAGATATGCGCTCGCCTCGCCTCCATAAAGACTTACCGTGGCAACATTGTTTGAAATGGCGCTATAGACGGCTAGGGCAGAGGCATTGTAATCAATGGCATCGCTAGTAACCCCATTACAAGTAAGCTTAAATGCCCCCGCTGAGGGCGGGTCTTCAATTTCCCCAATGCCAGCCTTTAGGCTTACTCCAGATAATCCAATATCATCATAAAGACCGTTTGGCTGTTTTTCCAAAAGCCGCAATCGAAGAGTATAGGAATCATTTCTTGTAAGGGTTGGAAGCGATCCGCCAACAGAAGCCCCTCCTTGAATAAGTTCACCTGTGGCTGTGTCAATATATAGGTCTAGGGATGCGGACATAAGAATTATTTAGTGTCAATTACCTCTTTTCCCCACTTTTTTATGGGGCATTCAGCAACCGAAATCCACAATTTCTTTCCACTACAACCGCACTTTTGGCACTTGCCAAGCCCCCACCATCCTTCCTTATCCCAAAATTCACACTTCTCACAAATAGATTTTCTTTTTTGAAAAATTTCATTGCTAACATTATCAAATCCCGTCATCGCATATTTTTTAATAATGCCCAATGCACTTCTCATCTGCCTAACATTTTCTTCAAATTTATCAAAATCTAATGGATTCATAATAGAAAAAATGCTCCGCTTCCAATAAAACCGTACGGACCTCCTTGTGGGCCATTTTCAGCAAAATAGGATACATAAAGGAAAAAAGTTTTTGAATCAAAAGAACCAATTTTCGCTCGGGTTGTTCCAGATTTTGAACAAAGACTACACCCGCCTGGGTATGGACAAGAGTCGTTCCCTATTGTTCCTCCGTCATCAAAAGTTGCCGAATAAGAACAAAAGGCGTTTTTATCGGAAAGACATGAATTTGGCCAAATTGCATTTGATACGATATAGCCAGAAACCGATAAACCAATACAACTTGGATTCGGCCCTGTCTCGGGACAGGGCGGCCCAACATATGGACAAACATCATATCCAAAATGATCGCTTTTTGACCAAGAAGAAGATTCTGAACAATTTAAAGTTGCTGGGTTTGTTGGCGGGACAACATCAGAAGGATAAGGATATGGTAAAAGGTTTTCCCGAACTCCTCCCCCAACCCCTTGCAAATAACTTATCCTTGTTCCATCCGGATGCGGCTCAACAAACATATCATCACCCGCAACGCATTTATATTGCCTTAAAAGTTCTGCGGCATATTCCGTTCTTTTGATAATATGATTAACCAAACCAAATCCTAGCTTTTGATTCGGCTCGACTTGCGGGATTCTTGGAACTGGAATCATCCGGCAGTTACCGCATTGATAACCGCACCATTCCCCGTATAATCTATCTGAACATTATTTCCGGCAATCGGCTTTTGAAGCTGGGCTTGTAGCACCAAATCTTCAATCCTGTTGATTATGTCATTGAAAAATTCCGCCGATAACGCCACCCCAGCGGGAGTTTCCCTTAATGGCCTTAGTGGGCTTGTTCTCATTTAAAAGGTTGCGTTAATATCTGAAAAGGCGAGAACCTTATTTAAATCAATGACTCCATCAGCGGCATAAAAGACATCTGAGCCTCTAAAATATTCTGTAAATTGTTCCTCAATTTGATTGAATAACCCCCGCCTTTGAAAGCTGATTCCGCTCTGAACATACCCGGCATAAACCCATTCATATTCTGGCGTAAAATTATATGGAGGTCGGCCCGAAAAGAAAACAAATCCTTGGGCTTTTACGCTTTTCAAGAAATCAGCGTTTTGTTGGGCAATTTGCTCCGAGCGGTTTTTGCTTCTCCTGTATTCCCTTTGCCTTGGGTTAGGCGGCATGGCCGTTCCATTGATCGTTGCTGGAAGAAGTTTCTTGGTTGGAAGGGGAAGTTGAGTTCCTTGTGATGCAATCGTTACTTGTGATCCCTTAAGCGTATTAAATAGTGAATCGGCTGTTAGGTATCTAACCACAATGGCCGCATCAGCCCCAAAGACCCCAGCTCCGGGCTGGCCCACCGTGGTGATAAAGGCTGGTGGCAATCCACTTGCGTAGTCCAGCCCAACATAAGTAACCACTAGTTCGGACAAATCCCCGTCCAAAGGATCAACCCTTGTCGTTTCAACAAGCATTCTTGAATAGGTTGGGGTTGCGGAGGAAAAGGATGAATGAGGCGTGTTTCTGTCTGGCTCAAGATCGGCGATGTCGGAAGTCCTAATAATATAGGTTTCAACAAGAGTAACCAGCCCGTCCACCTCGGTTGAGCGTTGGGATTTTCTAAGTATTTTCCCGCCAGCATTAAGCGTGGTGGATCGAATAACAGCACCCATATTAGCTTGCACTCCTTAAAACAGGGACTCCAAGGCGGTCAATAATTACTTGCAGGGTTTCCTTGAGCAGCCCCTTCATGGTTTCAACGGATTCAAAAAGCCTTGTGTCGGCCTCTCTTTGAAGTTCTCCCTCGGTTTGGGCAAATTGGGTAATCATCTCATTCGGGCGAAAGCCCTGCATTTTTGTCGGATCAATGCCAGCACGACCAAGCAAGGCAACATCAGTTTCCCTTTGCTGTTTTTGTCTTTCTAGGTCAATTTGGGAAACAACCTTTCCAAGCCCGAATCTTTCAGCCGCACCCCGAAGCCTGTCCAGAATGGTTCCCTGTGCCTCCCGTCCTGTCTGAATTAAATCTTCCCTTTTCTTTTTAATTTGATCGGCTTGCCGCATCTCCTCAAGAAAGGCTTTTTCTTTTGCCTGTGCCTCTTTTTCAATGGCTCTTAACCGTTCTTCCTCGGCTTTCTTGGCCTCATCAGACTTCTTTTGCTCCAGGGTTGCCTCTTCCTCGGATTGTTTTTTTGCCAAATCCAAAAATTCTTGATCCTGTTTTTTCTTGAGTTCCGCAAGCGTTTGTTCGGAAACTCCCAATTTTAGATATTCTTCCCTTTCTTGCCTTTGTTTTTGGGCAAGCCTCAGTCTCTCTCCCTCGGCCTTGTTGGTTCTTGAAATTGCCATTAGGCTTGCCTCATTTGCAAGCTGGTTCTGAATGGCAAATTCAGCCTGTTTCTTTGTTATCGCCGCATTTTGCCTCGCAAATTCAAGTTGCTCTTTGTTCCCGCCAAAAAACCCGACAATTCCCTGCCCGATTCTGTCCAATAGTCCCGGCTTGTTGGCCTCGGCCTCAACATCCTTGATAGTTTTGGTTAGGTTTTGAAATTGGGAAATCGCCCCGCCAAGATCAAGAGTTGAGGAATTGGCCTGGAATCCCTCAACTGCATTATTGAGCTTATCCGCCGCTTCTTTCGCCGCCTTGCTTTCCTTGGCAAAATATCCAATCGCACCAGCCGCCGCCGCAATCCCGATCCCGATTGCTCCTAAATTTCTGGTAAGCATGGAAAGGCTGTTGGTCAAGGTGGAAATGGGGTCTTGCCCAGAGGCAATTCCGCTAAACAGGGTTTTGACCGCTGAGGAAGCCTTGTTTGAGGAAATCCGAATATCATCCATGCCCTCGGAAACAAGGTCGAACCTTGCTCCGCTCATGTCGGTTAGAAATTTAAAGACTACTGGAAGTGGCATAACTATTTGAAGGTGTTAAGATTCTTGGCCGTCTTTTCTATCTTGGTTGTGTTCTTTTCAAAATAGGTGTGAATGTCGTCAATCACCTCCAAAATGCCTTGGTTTAGGCCGTCCTCGATAATCTTTGCCGCCCTTTCTTGATCTTGGGCTGACCTTTGTCTAACAGGCTTGAATCTTGTGTCATATTGTCCAGCCCCATTAAACATGGAATATTCAACGACATTCTCGCCCTGCGGGGTAATTCTTGCCCCCCCGTATGCTTTCCCGGAAAAACGGGATAGGGCATCTGGGCCAAAGTCGCCACGCTCAAAGGGCTTCTTGAAGAATGCCGCCGCCACGCCCCAAGCCGCCCGCAAAAACTTAATAGAGCGTATTCTTGACTGGATGAACTTTTTATATTTTCCATCCATGAAGTTAGATGCAGGCATGGATGGCCCCTTGGCATGAACACGATTTTTTATTTTTTTAATTTTGCCATCAATCTTAACTTTTCGTATTCTTGAATTGCCAAGAGGACGAAGCCCCTTGTTTTTTCTTTCCCAATTTATGAGTTTGTATTGACCAACATATTTGGTGTCGCCATATCTTTTTATCCCGCCATCCTTGGTTATGGGAAGATTTGAGATTTCAGAGCGTATGATTTCCTTGCTTGTATAGGCCGTGTTTTTTGCGGCTCGAAAGGCAATATCCCCCATCTTTTTTCTTGCCGCCGCATCAGCATCCATCTTGACCACGCCCTTGTAATCCTCAATGGCCTTAATGACGGCATCCATGTTTGTTTTTATCCCCGTCATCTTATTTTCTTTTTATTGTTAAACCCCAAGCAATTTGGCAATTTTTTCGACATTTTTTGCCTTCACGATCCCAGCCCTCCTTGTTCTTATGTTCAAGGCATAAAGGAAGTTATGATTGGCTTGGACAAGAATGCTGATGGGAACTTCCCACAAAATATATTCAATGGCCCAGCCCGTCTTTTGTGCCAGCGAGAAAACCGTTGAGGCCGTCCCCGCTGGCGTTAGGAGTTTCCCCTTGGGGCCGTGGTGGGGGTTGGAATGACCTCAACCTGTCCCTTCCCCGCTTCTTCAAGAATCTGCCCGACAAGGCTTGTGGCATCTTCCCGGTCTTTTTCACTAAAATCACCAATCCAATCCATCAGCCTTTCCCTAAAGCCCTCCTTGTTCCAACAAAGCTTGATGGCTTCCTTTCTGTCCTTTGCAAGTTGAATATGGACATAGACAAAGGCCCAGACGAAAAAGACGGCAGTATCGTCATCGCTTCTTATCTGAACCAGCAACAATCTTGAGCCTTCGGTATAAGGAGCCAGCCTTTCCCCCCTAAAGGATCGCTCTGGGGCAATAAAAGCCGAATTTAGTTCGCTATCTAGGATTTCATTCATATATGCTTTAAAATGGCCTTTTTTAGCTCTGGACGGGCATTCTCGGCCACGATGAGGGTTTGTCCGCCACTTTGTATGATTCGAATGGGTTCAGCCCTTTTAACCAATCCTAGAAGCGTTTCCCTATTTTCTAGGGCGGCTCGCATATATCGAATTGGGCTTTCGGAATTGCTTTTCATGTCCACCCAAGAACGCTCCATTTCATTCTTGGCCTCGACCCCGGAGCCATCGGCTTGAAACCAAAATGTAACTTGTTGATGGCCATCTTCCTTGATCGTCCTTGTTACGGGATCATATTCCCTTAACTTGCCACCGCAAGCCGCAACCACGGCGGCAACCTTTATATTGGTCGTTCCCCAAAAGGAATCGCCTTGATTCATTTTAGGATTTCAATGATTCGGGGTTTCCCCCTTGAATTAGGCTAAGTTGGGATAACCTGTGGCGGCGATGTCCACCGTCACAAAAGCATCATTGGTTTTATTGACCGTAACTGAATCAATAACAATCTTGCTTGAGCCAGAAGTCAGCGCATTGGCGAGGGTTGAAAGAACAGTCCCAGCGACATTCCCATAATTTCCAGTCACCGCAACGGAAAGGGCATAGGCCGTTGTTGCGTTATAGTAAGAAAGGCCAACCACATCTCCGGTTTGATTTCTTGCCTCCACCTTGTCGGCATTCCGAGTCTCGGTAAAGGATTGGACAAGGCCAACCCCAGATTCCGCTGTTACTCCAAAAATTAAACCCGCTTGTCCAATAGTCGTTGCTGGCATAGAATTATCCTTTCTTTTATGTCAAATTTTAATCTTAATGTCCAAGAAGCCTGTTTTTAATGATCTCCCAAGCCGCCGCCAGCACGCCAAAGACGATGGTGCTGACCAGCCACACCCTTCCCTTTAAGCCGTGGGCTTCCTGTTCGATTCTGTCCATCTTGGTTTTGTGTTCCGTTAGAAGCTCCAGGATATAGCTCTGCCGGGTCTCTATCCTCGCCACTCTCTCCCTTATTTCTATAAGAACTCCGTGATCGTCAGCACTCACACTTCACACTCCTCCGCCCCTTCACA
>OGWG01000060.1_pt1 | contig 17785 bp, 13 predicted proteins | sample 1575911 | NCBI WGS metagenome assembly OGWG01 (sample SAMN07581534, study PRJEB24739) | freshwater metagenome
ATTGGGTGCCTGATATGAAACAACTATTAATTGATACTATTGTATTTGATGTAAAACCACAACAGCTTAAAGAAGCTGCTATGAGTGGTAATGGTAGATTAATTGTAACTGGTGTTCTTCAAAGGGCAAATGAAAAAAACCAAAATGGTAGAATATATCCCGAAAATATTTTGAAGCGCGAGGTTGATAAATATAAGGGTAGAGAAATAAAAGAAAATCGTGCATATGGTGAGTTAGACCACCCAGAATCATCGGTGGTGGAATTAAAAAATACTTCACATATTATTAGAGATGTATGGTGGAATGGTAAAGATGTTGTTGGTAAAGTAGAAATACTAAATACCCCATCGGGCAGAATACTTAAAGAATTGATAGAGGCAGGTTGTACAGTAGGTATATCTTCGCGAGGTATGGGTTCAGTTCGTCAAATTAGAGAAGATGGTACTGTTGCTGTAGAAAACGATTTTGATTTAATTTGTTGGGATTTTGTAAGTAACCCATCTACTCATGGGGCTTTTATGAAACCTGTTAATGAGGGTGTTAGTAGAGATTCAAAAGTGAATAAATATGAAACTGCCAATAGTATAATGCGAGATATTATTTGTGAAATTGGTGGATATTGTGAATACCCTAAAATTGGAGAAACAAAATGAATCGTGAAATAAATATTGCTATCAATCAACTTTTACGCAAAGAGTTGAGTGAACTAAAACCGGGTAGCCCAATGCATCAATACGCAGTAATGCATATTTTAATTGGTGCTTTAAGGGATGCTAATTTCGCTACTACTATTAAAAATGTTCCAAAGATATTTCCAAAAGCCGAATATGATGGTGATAATAGAAATGAAAGAACTATTACAAATATGTATAAAAACAAAATCGGCCCAAAAATTGCCAAAATTGCAAACTGGGATGGAAAAGATATTGTAAACGGAATTGGTTTTTATGTATCAATGCAAATTGGTAGACCGATGGGTCAAAAAATTGAACAACTTGTTGAGGGAAAAAATATGAAATTAGAACAACTTAAAAAAATGATTAGAGAGATTGCAAAAAAAGAAATGCTGAAAGAGGAAGAAATCAATTGGAATGCAGTTCAAAACGCAATCATCAATTTCTTAAAAACAAACACTAAAATTTTAGACAAAAAGGTTCAATCAAAAGATATTGATGGAGTTAAAGGTGGGTTAAAATCAATCCTTAGTGGTTTGACAAATGCACAAAGAAGCTTGAAATTAGAGTCCGCTTCGAGAACCGCAATGGAAATTGGTGGACTTACCGGTTTAAATAAAGATGCAGTTCAAAAGTTTGTTGATACTCACAATTTGGATATCGAAAAAGTTTTCCAATTTGTTAAGAAAGGAAAACTTTCAGACAGAATGGATTTTGTGACTGCGGTGTCTGGAAAACCGAATAATCCAATTCAAAAGAAGATAATTAAAATGGTTGGTGAATCAGTAAACGAAGGTTTATCCGCTGATATAGCTAAACATATGGGTTCTATCCATAAAGGATTTGTTAAGGTAGAAAATGATGGTACTATGATTTATGATTCACCATCTAATGCAAAAAAAGCATCCGATTATTTGAATTCAAAAAAGATTGCAGCATCATCTGATGGTAAGTATCTTTATATAGAATCAGTAAACGAAGGTGTGAAACTATCATTAGTAGACCCAAACACAAATAAATTCATAAAGACTTTATCTTTGGATAGAACTTATAGAGAAGCTGAAAAAGAGGTTGAAACTCTTAATAGAAGATTATCACCATCTCAAAAAACTAAAGGATTATATTGGAAAGTAACATCAATTAATGAATCTATAAAAGCATTTGATGAAAGAAGTTTTGGTAAGAATGGTATTATCATTATGATTGATGATAATGGCAAAAAAGTATCGGCAATATTCAAAAATAGAAAGAACGCAGATAAGTACAATAGAAATAAGCCCGAAGATTTAAAAACTTTAGTTTCTTTGGCTAATAAAAAAGGATTTGGTAAAGCAATAGATGAATCAGTAAACGAAGCTACTAATTCAGCAAAAATGATGGCTGGTATTAAAAAGGGTTCTCAAACAGGTCCTTGGACTATTGTAGTATCGTTTAATAAAAAAGTATATTATCAAACACAGGTAAAAACAAAAAATGAAATTCCTGCAAAGTTTGAACACATGAAAAAGGTTACAAATATACCGGGTTATATAATTACAATTGAGGATAACACCGGTATGACCGTATATTCGGAAAAATTACTAAATGAAGCTAAAAAATACGATATTGGGTCTGGATATTTGGGTAATGGTTTAACTATTTGGAATAGGGCAGAAGAAAAAGATGGTGATTATGAAACGATAGCCCACATTGGAAAAGATGGTAAACTAACTATTTATGATAAAGAAATTCCCGCTGATATTAAAAAAATGATTGGTATTTGGGCAACTTCTATGAAAAAGGGTAATAGACCAGGTTCTTACTGAAAAAAGGAAAATAAAAGATGAAAAAACTATTTAACTTATTAAAAGAATCACAGCATATGGATTATCGTAGATTAAACATTGGTGAGGAAGATTTAGATGATACAAAAATGACCAATGAAGAAAAAAGGGCTTTTATTGAGGCAGTTGCTTCATACCGAAAAATCGGTGAGGCAATTTACCATAATGGTAATTTGATGGAAGCATACCAAAACATTAAAAAGATTGTTGAAACTGCTCATAAATTAACCTTACAAGAAACTGGTGATTGGTTTGATAAGGTAACTGTTTCTCGTCATATGAAATCTATGAACGAATCTTTTAAGATTTTTACAAACACTATCAAAGAAGTATCAACTCTCCAGCAAAGGTTGGAATCATCTTATGATGAAATTGGTGAGATATTGGGTAAATATTACGAAATAAAAGAAGGTAATGAATTTGGTGCTGAAAGAGCAAGAGCAATTGCAGCAGGTGAAGATACATTCCAAGTTGGTGATAAAACATTTAAAGTAACGGATGTAGATTCCGAAGATAAAGAAAATGCACAAAATTTTGTAGGAGAAAACATGAAATTAAGTCAATTAATAAACAAAAAATCAATCAATGAGGAATTTAAACACATCATTCATGTTGATACACCAACTCAAATTGTTTCTAAATCAGTAGCGGCTCAAATAATGGCATTAGCTAAAAAAGGTATTCCTTCAAAAGAAATTGGATTGGAAATGGGATTTGTTGGTAACACTAAGTTAGCAGCAGATACATTCCAAAAAGTTAAAAATAGAATATACTTTGATCTTGATAAGAGAGAATCGGTAGTAACTGAGGGTAAGTATGATGCTACCTTAGATAAAATTGAAGCAGCTGTTAAAAACGCATCTTCTTTTATGAATATCGGTGCTGAATTGAAAAAAGCAGGAATTAAATATGATTTTTCAACTGAAATGATAGCAATGTATTCAATAAAAGTACCAGGAAACACTATCGCAATTGTAAATAAGAAATACGTAGATGGTGCAGAAAGAGAGGTGGGTAATTACGCAATTGGTTTGATGGAAGGTAAAAATTTGGTGAAGGAAATAGCAATTCGTAAAGGAACTAGAATAAGATCATATATTGATGGTAGAACTTATACTGTGGATTATGAAGTAGTAGATACAAAACATTTCAGTCTTAGATATGGTGGTGGTACAACCAATTTACTTAAAGTTATAAATTCAAATCATCCCAAAATAAAAGTCGGTTCTACTGAAGAGTTTTCTACGGGTGATTTAAAAAAATCAATAAGTGCAGGTATTAAAACAATTATTAAGGAATCTTATATAGGGGAAGCAAAAAAACCAAAGTTTGGAGATACTGTCCATCTTAAATCGCAAAATAAGACAGGGATGGTTTATTCTGTTAAAGGTAACGAAGTTGTAATTAGAACTGTAAGTGGTCTTGTTAAAGGAAAATTGAGTGATGCAGAAATCGTAATGGATGAAGGTAATGAGTTTGGTGCTGAAAGAGCAAGAGCAATTGCAGCAGGTGAAGATACTTTCACTGTGGGTGGTAAAACTTATAAAGTAACCGATGTAGACCCGCAAGATAAAGAAAATGCAAAAGATTTTGTTGGTGAAATGAAACTATCAAATTTTATTAAAAAGAGTGTAAAGGAATCGACTGATGAATTACCAAAAGCAACAATACCTTCCACAATTAGTGCAAGATTAGAACAAATAATTAATAAATTAAAAGATTCTACATTAACCTACAATCAAAAACTTCAAATACTTGGTAGATTAGTAGATGGTATGGGTGTTGATAAAAGTGAATTTTCAAGATTATCAACCAAATTGCGTGGTGTTGCAGAATCAACTAATTTAAAAAAAAAAGTAAATGAAGCAAATGTAAAATTATCTGACTTGTTAAAGGGTGTAGTAGATGGTTCTACTTCCCGCGTTGGTTCTACAAAAGTTGATAAGAAAACAGCAGAAAAGTTGTTGAAATTATACAAAGTTGGTGATGTTGCAATGCAAAACAAATTTGATAAAATGACAGCAGATAAGGTTATTTCGGCTTTTAAACCATTTATGGAAAATAAAAAAGTAACCAACGAAGTTTCGCCTGAAGGATGGGAAAAAACAGTAAAAGCGATGAAAGATGAACCGGGTATTGATAATCCTTGGGCATTGGCTTGGTGGATGAAGGGAAAAGGTTATCAATCACATAAAAAATAAAAAAAGGGAATAACAAAATGCCATCAATAGATATTATACAAAACTTATCACTTAAATTTTCCGATTTTATAAAGGATAATCTAAAGGATATTAATAAATTACCCCAAAAACAAAAAACAGGTATTTCAAAAGCAATTCGTGCTTTTAAGGTTGTATTGGATGATATATCCGAAAATGTGGTAATTGAAACCGCAAAATCTATTGAAGTTGGTTCTCCTGTAATGATAGTTACAAAAGGTTATGGTGGGGTTGTGATAGAAATAAAAAAAGAAAAAGCATTAATCAGAACTAAAAATGGCTTGGTTACTGAATCAATATACAATTTACAAATAGTTTAATTTTAAAAAAGTTATGAACGACGCCGGAGAAAGACCAAAAAAGAAAAAAATTAGAAGAGAGTTAATGTATGTTCCTGGTAGGGGAATGGCAGTTAAAGTGGTAGACAATAATGTTGAAGCAGCATTAAGACTTTTCAAAAAAATGGTTAAAGATAGTGGAATGATGGATGTTTTGAAAGAAAGAACTGAATTCGTACCAAAATCAATAGAAAAAAGAAAAAAAATGGAATTGGCCATTAGAAAACAATATCTGAGAAGTAAAGCAGAATAAAATATCGTTTTTAAAAAACTCCTCTATTTATTATCAAATTAATGTTCCAACACATATTGTGGAACTAAAATTATTATAACAATTATTAAGATTTATAATAATCTTACTTTTCCAAAAAAATTTAGGAGATTAAATGAAAAATAAAGGCAGAAAAGATTTGCTTAAAGAAGCAATCGCCGATGCTAAAGCCGTTAAAGAAACAGCATTAGCAAATGCAAAAATCGCTCTTGAGGAAGCATTCACTCCAAGACTCCAATCAATGTTGTCTCACAAAATTGCTGAAGAGTTAGAAGATGAAGAAGTTCCAATGGAGGAAGAAGAAGAGTTTGCAACAACCGATGAGTATATGGGTGAAGAAGATGAAATGGGTGGTGAATTTGAAACCGAAGAGCCTGTTGAAGAAGATGATGATGAAATGGGTGGTGAATTTGAAACCGAAGAGCCTGTTGAAGAAGATGATGATGAAATGGGTGGTGAATTTGAAACCGAAGAGCCTGTTGAAGAAGATGATGATGAAATGAGTGATTTAGACTTAGAATCAATTATCAGAGAATTAGAAGGTGAAATGGAAGAAGAGCCTGTATCCGAAGAAGAAGATGAAAACCCAGAAATCACAGAATTGAAAAAAATTCGTGAAAGAGTATCAAAAAGATTACAAGAATTAGAGTCATCTGAAATTGGTGCTGGTGATAATAAAGTTGCTAACTACGATTCTGAAACCGAAGATGAACAAGGAACTGGTGAGTTCTTTGAAGAAGAAGGTGATGATGAAGAAGTTGATTTGAATGAAGTTATTAGGGCCCTTAGAGAAATGAATGGTGAAGAGCCAGCAGAAGAAGAGGGTGGAATGACTGAAGAAGAAGCTGAAGAAATGAAGGGTGAATTAGAAGAAGCATATAAAGTAATTAAATCGTTGAAGAACACCATCAATGAAGTAAACCTTTTGAATGCAAAACTACTTTACACAAACAAACTTTTCAGAAACTTTGATTTGAATGAAAAGCAAAAAGTTAAAGTTGTAGAAAACTTTGACCGTGCTTCATCTTTGAGAGAAGTAAAATTAGTGTTTGCTACATTGGGTGAAAACCTTAATGTTGCTAAAAAATCACAAAAAAGATTTGTTAGAGAATCATTTGCATCTAAACCAACCAAAGGAACAAAACCTGCTGGTATCATAACCGAAGGTTCTTCGTTGGCTACAAGATTCCAAAAGCTTGCTAACATCAAAAAATAATTGTATAAACTATTAAACAAAGGATATAAAAATGAATATAAATAGCATTTTAAAAGAAAGCGCAGGATTCGAGAGAGTTCTTCGCAAAGAAGCCAGAGGTTTAGTAGCCAAGTGGAAAAAAACCGGTCTTTTAGAGGGAATTACCAATGAGACCGAAATCAACAACATGGCTCAACTTTTGGAAAATCAGGCAAAGCAGTTAGTAACTGAAGCTTCTGCCACATCAATGTTCAACAACTCTGAAGAGTGGAATGGTGTAGCCCTTCCGCTTGTTCGCCGTATTTTCTCTGAAATCGCTGCGAAAGAGTTTGTTTCAGTTCAACCTATGAATCTCCCATCCGGTCTTATTTTCTATTTAGATTTTAAGTACGGAACAGGTCAGCCTGGTTTTACAACAGGTTCAGGTAAAGATTCACAAGCCGATTCAGTATTTGGTATTACCGAAACTGCTAACCAACCCTCAGGTGGTTTGTATGGCGCTGGTCGTTTTGGTTACACTATCAACGATACATCATCTGCTGCGTTATCTCATACATCATCAGCAAATCTTAATAGTTCTACCCACCTTACGGCATCTATTTCATATGGAACTAATCTTGCTGCTATTAATTATGATACTGCCTTTTCCGCATCAGTAGCACCTGGCACATTATTAACTATTACGGTTTCTGCATCTGCATTACCATTCGCAGATTTTGAGGGTGTTAGAGCATTTATACCATCTGCTAATTTCATCCACACATTTTATCCGCAATTTACTACATATACCGATAGTACACAACGTGTAACATTTGTGGTTAGCGGTTCGGCTACAGCCGGCGGGGCCGTAACTGTTAGGTATCAAAAACAACCAACCGATGTAACTCGTGGTGATTTTGAGGTAACAAAAGCACAAATGGCACTTAATGCTGAAACCGATATCGATATTCCAGAATTGAACATCGAAATGCGTTCAATTCCAATTGTTGCTAAAACTCGTAAGTTGAAAGCACAATGGACACCTGAATTTGCGCAGGACTTAAACGCATATCACTCTATTGATGCAGAAGCAGAATTAACTTCGATGTTGTCTGAATATGTATCACAAGAGATTGATTTTGAGATTTTGGACATGTTGATTCAAAACGCATTGACTACAGGTTACTGGTCTGCAAGAATTGGGCATGTTTGGAATGGTACTGCATTCGGTACTGATGGAACTATAAATGGGCAGGCGTATATTCAGGGTACTTGGTTCGCAACTTTGGGAACTGTGTTGCAGCGGGTTTCTAACCAAATTCACGCTAAGACAATGCGTGGTGGTGCAAACTTCTTAGTATGTTCTCCTGATGTTGCTACTGTATTGGAATCAATTCCAGGATATGTGGCCGATGGAACTGGTGATGAAAGACAATTTGCATTTGGTATGACCAAAGTAGGTTCTTTCGCACAAAGATATCAGGTTTATAAGAACCCATATATGCAAGAAAACTTGATTTTGATGGGTTATAGAGGAACACAATTCTTGGAAACTGGTGCTGTTTACGCTCCATATATTCCATTGATTATGACTCCGCTTGTGTATGACTATAAGAACTTCACTCCTCGTAAGGGTGTAATGACCCGCTACGCCAAAGAAATGGTGAGAGGTGAGTTCTATGGTAAAGTATATGTACATGGTTTGGAAACTATTGGTGGTGCGTAATTAACCATAATAGTTAGTATTTTGAAAAGGGGGTGATGAAAATCATCTCCTTTTGTTTTTTATGGGATATTTATAGTAAACTAAAACGGGGTTATAGTATGAGTGAGAATATCGAAAAAAGAGTACCCAAAGGTGATATAAAGTTTTCAATTACACTTTCCGAAGAACAAAAGGTAGCAAAACAAAATATCTTAAATCATCCATTCAATTTTATTTTAGGAAAAGCTGGTAGTGGTAAAACATTACTTGCTTGTCAAATAGCATTAGATTCCTTTTTTAAGAGAGAATATAACAAAATTGTTGTAACACGCCCAACCGTTTCTAATGAAGATAATGGGTTTTTACCAGGTTCTTTGGAAGAAAAGTTAGAGCCGTGGTTAGTTCCTATACGTTCTAATATGCGAAAAGTTTATGATAAATCGCAGATATTAGATAAAATGGAGCAGGATGAAAAAATAGAGTTAGTATCCCTTACGCATTTTAGGGGAAGAACTTTTGATGAGTGTATTTGTATTGTTGATGAATTTCAAAATCTTACGAAATCCCAATTAGCGATGGTAGTTGGTAGGTTGGGGAAGAATTCAAAGATGATATTATGCGGAGACCCACAACAAATAGATTTAAAATCACCAAATGATTCAGCAATACATGATGTAGCAAAATTAAAATCAAGTGGATATGTTTATACTGTAACATTAAAAGATAATCATAGACACCCCGCTTTAGATGAAATATTTAAACTATTATATGAATATTAGATATTTATATTAATAATAGGAGTATAAAATGGCCGCTGGAAGATATTTATTAACTATAGAACAAGGAACAACAATCGATTTACTATTAGAGTGGAAAGATTCTAATGGAGAACCCGTTGATTTAACCGGATATAATGCAAGAATGCAAATAAGACCTTCGGTTGATTCTTCTACAAAATATTTGGATATAACAAGTGTAACCGCATCTGATGGAACTGGATTAAATTTAACACCACAATCAGGTTCATTTACACTACCAAAAACATCGGGTAGTATTGGTTTGTTTATTTCTGCTCAAACATCTTCGAATTTAAGTTTTAGTGAAGGTGTGTATGATATAGAATTAGAATCTTCTACGGGGGTAGTTACGAGATTATTGGAAGGGCTTGTAAAACTTTCAAAAGAGGTAACTAGGTGAGTAATGATAGATTAAATGTTAAAGGGGTTGTTGTATTGCAGAAAGAAACTTCCGTTGTTACAATAGTAAGTAAAGGCCCTAAAGGTGATTCTGGTAAAGATGCTGTAACTCCCGGCTTAGACAGACAAATTATTTTTAATAGTGGTAGTGTTTTAGGTACTGACTCGAATTTTGTATTTAACTCACTTGGGAGATTGGGTATAGGGACATCAGCACCTACAAATACCTTACAAGTAGTAGGTGGTGTAACCGCAACTTCATTTACAGGTTCTCTATTTGGGACGGCAAGTCAAGCTTTAACAGCATCATTTATAAATACGGCAAGCACAAACGCATTTGTTCAAGGTGGTAATTCATTTGGTACAACCGCTCTCTTAGGCACAAACGATAATCAAGACCTACAATTTGAGACAAGTGGTTCGGTTAGAATGACTATAAGTTCAACTGGTGATATTGTTAGTTTAGAAAAAGTACAAATACAAAATAAACTTGAACAAGGAGTAAATGCAACAGCAACTGGCCCCTATTCACATGCTGAAGGAAATCAAACAACAGCAACTGGACAATTCTCACATGCTGAAGGAAAGGAAACAACAGCATTTGGTAATTACTCACACACTGAAGGTGAAGGAACAATAGCCAATGGTCTTACTTCCCATGCTGAAGGATATTATACAATCACTAATGGACAATTCTCACACGCCGAAGGAAATGAAACAATAGCTGGAGGTGATTACCAATTAACAATAGGACAATATAATACACCTTCTTCAGCCCAATCTGCTTTTATAATAGGCAATGGTGTTGATAGTAATAATAGGAGTAATTTATTGTTTGCATCTGGTTCACAAGTTCAAATTACCGGTTCATTAAATGTAAATGGTTCAATAACAGGTTCTCTATTTGGAACATCATCTTGGGCCCAAAATGCACTAACTTCTTCATTCATAACTCCAACAAGCACAAACGCATTTGTTCAAGGTGGTAATTCATTTGGTACAACCGCTCTCTTAGGCACAAACGATAATCAAGACCTACAATTTGAGACAAGTGGTTCGGTTAGAATGACTATAAGTTCAAGTGGAAATGTAGGTATAGGTACTATAACACCTACAAATACCTTACAAGTAGTAGGTGGTGTAACCGCAACTTCATTTACCGGTTCGTTTTCAGGTTCTATTAGAGCTCCGGGTTCTAATACTCAATTGATTTTTAATAATGCTGGAGTATTAGCTGGGACTAGTAATATAACATATGCTAATAATAATTTATCTATAGGTGGCTTTACACATATAATTAGTGACACCTTAGCTTCCCAAGGAGAGCCTCAATTATTAGTAGGGGACGGTACTGGTAATGAAACATTTTATGCTATAATTCCAAAAATATATACTTCAAAAGGAGCAGCAGCTCAAGGACAAAAATCATTTGCTTCTCGACAAAAGGCTGTAGAAGGTAGACAAGTACAAGAATTTTTCATAGAAACCGGTATTATAGGTGGCAAACCATCAACAGGTACTGAATCACCTATATTAACCTTAACAGACCAAGAACGTGTAGGTATAGGAACAATAGACCCTCGAGCTAAACTTGAAGTCTTAGGTTCGGTTTTAATTAGTGGCTCATCAACATTAACTAATATAGGTCCTGCTATATTTAGTGGTTCAATAACCCAACAACCAATATTTACTGCATCTTTGGGTTATTTAACATCAACTGGGGCTATAATAAGTGGAAATGTTACAGTAACAGGAACTGCTTCTATAAATACATTACAAATAAATCAAACTATATTATCTACTGGTTCAAACCAATTAGGTGATAATACTAATGATACTCAAACATTATATGGTAGTGTTATAATACCAACGGGGAGCTTAACTGTTACCGGTTCATTAAATGTAAATGGTTCAATAACGGGTTCACTTTTTGGAACATCATCTTGGGCCCAAAATGCACTAACTGCATCTTTCTTACCTATTGGGACTTATAATATAACATCTTCAAATGCTGTAAGTGCTCAAACCGCTTCTTTTTTACCAACAGGTACTTATAATATAACCTCAAGTTGGGCACAAAGTGCTTCAAATGCTGTAAGTGCTCAAACAGCATCTTTTTTACCAACAGGTACTTATAATATAACATCATCTTGGGCACAAAACGCACTAACTTCTTCATTCATAACTCCGACCGGCACAAACGCATTTGTTCAAGGTGGTAATTCATTTGGTACAACCACCATCTTAGGTACAAACGATAATCAAGACCTACAATTTGAGACAAGTGGTTCGGTTAGAATGACTATAAGTTCAAGTGGTAATGTGGGTATTGGAACAACAAATCCCTTATCAACCCTAACTGTGGCTGGTGGTAATATAAATATTAGTACTGGATACGGGATTGGTGGTAATAATGTAGGTAGTTTTTCTCCTTTTATTAGATACAATACAAATGCAGGAATAGTAAGTTCAAGTTTTGGACACGGAACTGCTTATATGCTCTCGGACGGGGCTGGTGCTTTTGGTGCAAATGATTTATCATTTTATGCTGGAGCATTTTCACAACCTGAAATAATGAGGATTGTAGGTTCTACTGGTTTTGTAGGAATTGGAGAAAGTTCACCATCAGCAAAATTAGAAATAAAAGGTAGCGGTGCAACATCCGCAACAACCGCATTAAGGGTAGAAAATAGTAATGCATCAGCAAGTTTAGTAGTTAGAGATGATGGTAATGTAGGTATAGGGACATCAACACCTACAAACACCTTACAAGTAGTAGGTGGTGTAACCGCAACTTCATTTACTGGTTCATTTTTTGGAACATCATCTTGGGCACAAAACGCACTAACCGCTTCCTTTTTACCAACAGGTACTTATAATATAACATCATCTTGGGCCCAAAATGCACTAACTGCTTCTGTTTTAAGCAATATAAGCACAAATATATTTGTTCAAGGTGGTAATTCATTTGGTACAGCCACCATCTTAGGCACAAACGATAATCAAAACCTACAATTTGAGACAAGTGGTTCGGTTAGAATGACTATAAGTTCAAGTGGTAATGTGGGTATAGGTACTATAACACCAACAAACACCCTAAATGTAAATGGAACTACCTTTCTACAAGGAGGACAAACAACTGTAAGAGGCAGTGGAGCAACCTCCACAACAACAGCATTGCGAGTAGAAAACTCGGCAGCAACCGCAAGATTAACCATATTAGATGATGGTACATCGGCTTTTAACACCTCACATCTTTACATTAGTTCAAGTGGTAATGTAGGTATTGGAACAACAACCCCAACCACCCGACTACATATCAGCGGAGCATCCAATAGTGGCTTATTTGAAATAGACTCACCTGCTGTAAATAATATAATTTATGTAAGTGGCAGTGGTAATGTAGGTATTGGTACAGGAACACCATCTGCACGACTTCATATAAATGGTGATACAATTCTTTCGGGGTCATTATACACATATGGTTCAAATTCAGACATAGACAGTGGTTCATTTAGAACCATAATAACAGTTGCAACAAGTTCATATCGAGCAGCATTTTTTGATTATGTTTTAACAAGTGGTTCAAACGCAAGAGCAGGAACTGTATTTTCTGTATGGCAAGGAACTAATGTAGAATATGCCGATACATCAACAAATGATATTGGAAATACGAGTGGAGTTAATTTATTAGTTAGTATGAGTGGTGCAAATATTGGTTTATTTGCTAGTTCATCTAATGACAATTGGTCAATGAAAGCATTAGCAAGATTAATATAAATAACTAAATACAAAAATAATTATGTCAACATACACTGGAATACCCTTATTAACTCTATCAGGAGTAAGAGACTCTATCTCACAAGCAGTAGCAGACGGAGCAACAACTGAAGTTGCAGCATCCTGTTACTATGATAAATTAAAAGATATTTTACAATATAATCCATCATGGGTAATGATGCCTTCCTTCTTAAAGGATGGAAAAGCATACACTATGATATCAGGACTATCTGGTTCTCTTAATGTTACTCGAACTACAACTCCAACTGCAAGTAGAGCCACAAGAGTAAACGCATCCGGTTTTATTGAAACGGTTACTGATAATGTGCTTCGCTTGGACTATCCGATTGGCGGCGGTTGCCCTGCCGCGTTGATTGAGCCGAGTGGGCAGAATTTGGTTCAAAGAAGTGAGGAGTTCAACAATAACTTTCACTTTCCATTTAATCTTAATGCTTTTGGGAGCGGTAGCGTAGCAAACACAACTGCAACGCTTGACCCATACGGCACAAATGTCGCTGATTATATTCAAGAAAATTCAGCCGCAGGCGTTGCTCACAGCATTATTGATATATTTTCTGGCAATGTGTCTGGCACAACTTATACTTGGAGTGTTTTTGCAAAAGCCGCTGAAAGGACAATCATTAATTTATTTAATAATGGAGGAGGAGGTGGAAGTGCAAACTTTAACCTTACAACAGGCGTAGCCACAGGCACAGGTGGCTCTATGCAGAATTACGGCAATGGGTGGTATAGATGTATATTGACCTATAACTCAACTGCAACGGGAAACCATAACGTCCAAATTCGCCTCTGCGATGCTTCGGGGAATACAACCTACAACGGCACGGGAAATCAAGGCGCATACATCTTTGGCGCACAACTCGAAGCAGGGAGCGTCGCAACGACATACATCCCCACAACGACAGCAGCAGTCAGCCGTGCCGCCGACGTCATCAGCGCATCGGGGGCGCTCGTGAGTGGGCTGATAGGCCAAACCGAGGGGACGATGTATTGGGAGGGAGCGATTAGCAGGATTGACAGAGTTATTTTCTCATTAGCACAAGGCACATCCGTCACAAATTTCATTTATTTACAAACTTTAAGTAACGGCTTTTTTAGAGCCGATGTGTTCGCGAATAACTCATCAACTTGTGCGATTCAATCATTAGCAACAGCAACGCTTGGGCAATTTTACAAAATTGCTTTTGCATATAAAGAAAATGACTTTGCGCTTTACATTAACGGAGTGCTACAAGGGTCTGACAATTTGGGGGCATTGCCGAGCGGTTTGAGTAATGCGATTTTTGCAAGAGGTGATTCTTCATTGATAACCGACCAACGATGTCGCGCCGCCGCAATCTACACCACAAGGCTCACAAACGACCAACTCGCAAACCTCACCCGACTAACGTAATGGCTACCTTCAGAAAGTATCGCTTCCCAACCCAAGCCGAGTTCGAGGCATTCTTCACGCTATCCCAACCAAAATAAAGTTTTTTTGGGGGAATATAAAAAAACAAATCTTTAACATATTTATAATAAAGTATCCCTTTTGGAAAATGAAAAAAGGAAATAAACAATGGCAAACGAATTTAAAATCCGCAAAGGCTTAATAGTACAGGGCTCTGGCTCAACTATTGTAGATATATTTGGTTCACAAGGTGAACTATTCTCAGTAACTGATTCTCTATCAGGTTCACTATTTTCAGTAAATAATATATTTGGTATTCCTATTATGGAGGTATTTTCTAATAATACCATCAATATGGGTACTTTTACCCAAGAAGCCATTATTATTTCTGGCAGTAGAACGGGTATGGGTATTACAATACCACAAGCAAAACTACACATAAGTGGAGCTAACAACGATTCGCTATTTAGAATACAATCACCCGCTTCATCTTCTATAATATTTGTAAGTGGTAGTGGAAATGTAGGAATTGGTACATCTACTCCCACAAACACCTTACAAGTAGTAGGTGGTGTAACCGCAACTTCATTTACTGGTTCACTTTTTGGAACATCATCTTGGGCACAAAACGCACTAACAGCATCTTTTTTACCCATTGGAACTTATAATATAACATCATCTTGGGCACAAAACGCACTAACTTCTTCATTCATAACTCCGACCGGCACAAACGCATTTGTTCAAGGTGGTAATTCATTTGGTACAACCACCATCTTAGGTACAAACGATAATCAAGACCTACAATTTGAGACAAGTGGTTCGGTTAGAATGACTATAAGTTCAAGTGGTAATGTAGGTATAGGTACAGTAACACCAACGCAAAAATTAGAAGTAAGTGATAATATTAATAATGCATTAGCAGCAAGAATACAAAACCTTAATACAAGTACTAACGCCTCATCACAATTAGCAGTTGGGTCAGCTGGTGCTGCAGTAACCATAATAGCATACTCAGCCAACCATACAAGCCGACCATCTCGTATTTGGATAAACTCAGATTCAGCTGTATCAAACGGTATATGGATGATGAGTGATGCAGGCCCATTAAGATTTTCAGCAGGAAATACAAATGGAAACCATTTATTTATAAGTTCAAGTGGAAACGTAGGTATTGGAACAACAACACCCACAAACACCCTAAATGTAAACGGAACTACTTTTTTACAAGGAGGACAGACAACTATAAGAGGTAGTGGAGCAACCTCCGCAACAACCGCATTAAGGGTAGAAAACTCATCAGCAACCGCAAGATTAACCATATTAGACGATGGCACATCTGCATTTAATACCTCACACCTTTATATAAGTTCAAGTGGTAATGTAGGTATAGGCACAACATCCCCATCTGCAAAACTACACATAAAAGACGGGGTTTTATTACTAAATGATACTACTTCTAATACAAATGATATTAGGGTATTAACCACTTCTTCTAATAGTACAACACCAATTCAAGCCACTTTTATATCCGCAAAAACAATATTTACAGATGATGGGTTTGGTAATACCGAAACATATAGTTCATCATCTCTTTTTGCGTCGGGATTAAATAACACAAAAATAGATTTATTTGGTGCTTCATCCAATTATGTTGGTGGACCATCTAATGGAAATATCTTAATTCAAGCACAAAATAATATAAGGTTTAATTCCCCAACAACAACCCGTTTATTCATAAGTTCAAGTGGTAATGTTGGTATAGGGACAGCAACCCCATCCGCTCAACTACATATCAGCGGAGCTTCAGCTATAATGACTTTATCACCTATAAGTCCTCTTCCTACATCAAACGTACCCTCTGCTTCATTTGCTACAAGCGGAAGTGGTGCAGATTTAAAACCTTATTTTTGGAATGGTTCATCGTGGACCGCATTATTTTAAACTTTAATTAAATTAATTATGGCAATACAAGCAACAACCCCCCTCGAATACAACTACGGAACATATTCAAATCCATATTTCCGCTTAGTTTTACACCTTCCATTAAACGGCACAGATACCCCTGTAGACTGTTTTATGTATTCTTCACAGCAAGCATACGCCGATGGCGCTCAATACATTGCTTGTTTGCCGTTTTATATCGCCAATACACCATCCGAACCTAATAATGATGGAAATGGCGTAGTAAACAAATACTTCGGTTTTCGAGCTACGTTGTTAATAACGCGCTGGTAATTTGCGTCGGATAGTCCTCCAGTCCAGAAGCTAAATGTTTTATTCCCCTCCTTTAGATAGGTGAGAATATCTCGACCTTTGCTCACTACATTATAAAACGCATTTGCCACCTGAGCGACTTGTAACTGGTTCGGTAGTTGCGTAAATACCCCGACCGCTATGTCCTCCGAGTCATAGAAGTAGGTATTTAGTGCATCATAGACTTGCTGTGCCTTTGCGGTCGCCTGTTCGTAGGTGAGTCTTTTTGTGTTCTTCGGAACTTTTTCCCAGTCGAGAAATGACTCGAAAGCCCACGGGTTTCCTGCGGTACTCTCCTCGGCGCTTCCGCTCTTCTTTTCGTCGCCTGTTTTTATAACGCCTTTGAGTATTTTATACCCAAAATAACCGACTACTCCGGCGACGATTAACCATTGTATCGGCTTGTTGGCTACGCTCTGGGAAATAGTAGAACTCCCACCGGACGCCGGGGCGCTTTCTTTTGGCCTCAAGGCCGAGGCTAATATGGCTGCACTTGCTACGCTCATGTTTTCAGTTTTTTGATTGTTTACAAGGTTTTCAGATATTGCACGGCCATCTTGTAAATACCCGGATTGCGCTTGGCCAGCTCTGCGAGCTTTGCGATATTTTCCGGGAAGGCCGGGTCGTGGGTAATTAGCTCATTCACGGCGTTAACTACTTTTCTCTGCCGTTCGTCGCCTTGGGTTGCCTGGGGCGCTTGCGTTTGTACTGTCTTCATGCTTTGTATATTTTGCTCGACCTGCTGGTCTATTTCGGCGCCGATCCCGTTCATCGGGGTAACGTGCTGGGGCTGTCGGTTGAATAATTGTGATACCCCGGAAATAAGTCCGAGGAGTACCTGCGGGTCGCTGAATTGCTCTCCGAGACGATCCACGATCGCGCCCATACCGCGCGCTTTACTGTGCTCAGCAACCTCGACCCGGCTATCGTGACTGGGAAAC
>OGWG01000061.1_pt1 | contig 17756 bp, 23 predicted proteins | sample 1575911 | NCBI WGS metagenome assembly OGWG01 (sample SAMN07581534, study PRJEB24739) | freshwater metagenome
ATAATGATAACGCATAATTCTAATTGGATCTGCATACATTAAAGGTTGACCGCCAGAAATATAACTACGTTCTTCTAAATTTTTAATTGTGTCTGGACTTAATTTAATTTTTCCTTTTGCAGCTCCCCCCACCCTCTTTAATTTTTTCAAATATTTTCAAAATACCTTGAATATTCTCCATGATCTTTGATCGACCCCTATTTCTCAAATATCCTTGATGGTCTAAAAAATTTTTGGCCACCCCCCATGACCCCAAACCTCAAAAAGCATGGGATGGCATAAAAAATTTTGGGCCCCCAAAGGAGCCCAAAAGTTTATTCAAAAAATTTTAAGTTTTTACTTATTTTTTATTTACTCTTCGTTGGCCACCCTTATTAAAATATTGTGACAATACTGTACGTTCAAATCTTTCTGGGAACTGTGCTGCTACTGATTGACCTGCTCTCTCTACAGTTCTTGGATCATTTGAATAAGTAGCCAATGTACCAAGTGTATTTATTACATTTGGATCTTGAATTCTTGCCATAAAATCTCTTACTGAACCTGTTGAAGTATTCATTGCACCTGCAATTTGTTTGTTTGATCTTTGTAGACCACCTACAGATACTGGATCGTCTCCAAATGTTTCTTTTGCAAGAGCATCTACACCAGTACCAACATCATAATTTACTCTACGTACTGTTCTCATATTCATATCATTATTGCCGACTACTTCATCTCTAGTTCCACTTTCAGCATAACCAGACAAATTTTTAGCAGCATGTGCTTTAAAAGCATCAGAAGATCCGTGTGTTTTTAGTGCTCTCAAAGCTCTTCTTAAATCATCACGACTGGCATCGACTCCGGGGACTTCCATATCTTGCAAAATTTTTGCAGCAGACAATTTAGTTTCATGGTCTGCTCCATCAAATGATGTAAGAGCGTGAAGATCTGACATTACTTGAGATCTTTGAAGCAATCTTCGATCTTGTTCTTCATCATCTCTAAAAGTATCATTTAAAATTGTGGAAGTTGGTCTATTGACGAAAGCCTCAAGAATATTAACTCTATCTTGAAGTTGTTCGCAAAGATTTTTGTAGTAGTTTGTTAGGTAGTCCATTTTTTCCTTTATAAGATTATTTATGGTTTTTTTTTAATAGTGTGAAGGTGTTACGTGCATTGTTTCTGGTGTTGGAAGCGGTGGTTGGTATCTTCCTCTACCCATTTGCACTACTTTTCTCATTGCTGCGATGTCTGCGGGGACTGTAATTTGCCTGCCAAGGTTCCGTATCGTATTGTGAATTTCGGCAGTTCTTTGTTGATATGATTGCAGACGTTCTGCAAACTCTGGACTAAAATTTCTGTTTCCGGCAACTTTTCCAGAAATATTTTTCTTTGAAATATCTCCAATCACGTCTGCAAATTGTGTTGCAGTTTTAACGTCGCCTGATTGTGCTACTACTGGAAGTTCTGCCGATGCGCGTGCGATCAATTGCTCTCTTCTGTCAGCTCTATTAGTGTATGGAATTATGGTTTCATCGGCAATGGCAGAAACTTCATCATAGGTTAGTTTTCTACCGAGTTCTCTTTCTCTCTTGTCCAAGGCTGTTTTATATATTTCTCTTCCTAATTGTTCAATTTCGGATGCGGAGCGAATATTTGCTTCTGAAAGAAATTTTTGAAGAATTTGAATTCTTTCTTGAAGTTGTTCGCATAAATTTTTGTAGTAGATATGTTGGTAACGCATAAAGTTATTTATTATTTTCAATAACTTTCTGTATTTTATTAAAAAGCTCTTCTTTTTCTTTGTCAGCGGATATTGTAATTTTCACAAGATTTAATTTTTCTGGATCCATATTCTCTATTGTCTTTTTTCTTTGTAAATCTTGCTTTGGGCTGTTTGGATCATAATTGGTAAATCCGGGCATTTTCAATGGGCAGTTTAATTTTGGATAATCAAGCTTCGAATATTCACCTTCTGCCTTTATAAGCCATGTATGAGAATGATCACCACAATTGCAGCCATTACAATAATAATATTCTGATTTGTCGCTTTTTTTCAAATTTGTGCAAGGACTTATGTCAGAATTGCCAAAACAAGATATGTATCTAAGCTGTTTTGTGGGGAGATCGACTTTACAATCAGATAACCCACGCGAGGCAATGGCCATCGCAAAGGACATAATTTTTGTAAACATTTTATGGACTCTCGTAAAGTATTTTCATTCCTGCCGGATAAACATATTCATTCAAAAATGGTTTATACTTTTCTGGAACATTTGCTCTTACAATTATAAAACCCGGACTTCCGGTAAACACATCACATGAATCTGTATTGATACCTATTAAAGCAGTCAAAACATATTTGATTCCTGCCATGCTTCCTTTTACATTAAAATAATTTTCATCTACATTCAGTGCAAAAGTTCTAATATTTGGAAGTAGATCATTTAAGTCACTTGATGAAGAAAAATCTGCCTTTGGAAAATACAAGTCAGCAATTCCCTCCAAAAGTTTTGTTGGAATTGTTTGTGGATCTCTTATGGTTTCCCAAGGAACTGCACCGCCATAACCATATGGAATGCTGAACAGCCATCTTAAGTAACTTTTTACTATTTGAACAATTAAAACATTTGATGGATCATCTTGTGCTTCTTTTATGATCCATTTTGGAAATAAAGATTCTACTGTTATATTATCGCCAAACCACCGGTCGTCTTCAACATCATAAAAATCTGAACCATAGGCAGATTTTACAGTTTCAATAAACTTTGCAATCTTTTGATTTAAAGTTACTGGAAGATGGTTGAATAATAAAATCATAGTGTATAAATTAAGTTTACTCCGGCTACCGCTTTTTCACCGAGGTAATTCATAAGTTCTAGTTCATACGAAGAATCCATGTCGGTGACATATACATTTATTGTGCAAGGATCTGTTCCATTTGCCACTGTTATTTTGTCTTCGTTTTCTGTTCCAGGAATACCTGAATTTAATATTGCGATGACAAAGTCATTTAGTGTTACGCATCTATGTTGTGATGTAGCCGAGAATTGTACTTTTGCTCTGGCCTGTTCAACAGAAAGGCTATCATATCCACCAGAAGGTACATTATTAGTTAAGAAAACCAATCCACTAGGTTCATTTATTGTGGAATTATTGCCCAAAGAACCGTTCGATATGACAGCTTTTACGAACACTGTATAATTTGTTGGAATATCAAAAGATTCTGGTAAATTTGCACTTACAAGATAACCATTTACAGTGTTCAAAACAGAATAAAAATATTGATTTGAACCAGCATTTTGATCCGATTTTGAAACTCTAGTCCATGTTATGGAATTGCCTGAAGTATCAACAGAATAAAGATTTATGGTCCTTGGATCAACAATCAATGGTATTGTCATCGACTGACTATTAAAATCCCAATTTGTGTATTGTACAACTTCATTACCGCAATAAAGATCTACGCTCGAAGCTGTGTTGCCCGGTAATTCTATTGTATTAAAAAACAAAACTTCAGAACCATCTGTTGCAGATGCAGTGAAAGGATAATATGCGGAAAAACCTGCTGCAACTGTAGTTGAAACGTTTCTTGTGCACTTTGCTGAATTTTTTACTTCAAGTAATACAGATGAGTTTGAAGCAATTCCAACGATAGATTCTAGTAAATTTGCAGTGCTTAAAAAACTTTCATGATAACCAAACTGAGCATAAATTCCATTATATGCTGTTGCGGTTGCGAGAATATCACAAAGAAGACTTACTGCACTTGCTGAATTATCAAAATCTAAATCAGATAAAGTGGGTTCTTGTTTTAGAAATGTTTTTAAAGAATTCACAATATCAGTATAATCTAAAGATGCTACATTCAAATTTTTAAAGTTTAGTGTCATGTTAAAGGAACCTCAATTCTGCATTTTGAATTTTGAATTTTTGATTGTATGCTTAAAGTAAATTCAACATCCATGGTTATAGTATTGTCACTATAATAAATTATATCGGTGTTGACTGAGGTAAATTCTGGAATTGCTGCCTTTATGCTTCTTGAAATACCAGATTGTGTCAAATATTTATTTGCTACTGGATTGAATATAAAATTGTAGTAATCCACTCCAATTGCCATATCACTCGGTATTTCATTTTCTTGCAATTTACAAATATTTTCTACCTTTTGAACATAAGAATTAAATCCACTAACAACAGCAATATCTTTTTTATTTGCTGGTGTAGATACTTTTTGCCCAAGTATATTTAAATCTTTAGTTGCCATACATATTATTTATGGCAAAATTGTGCTTGCAACAATTGCTGTTTCGTGTACCCCGCCACTCGAAACCATGTTTTTTACAGATATGACATAATATTTTTTTGATAAAATTGATGAACCAGAATTTTGATATGCTGCCGTGTTATCGGCTTTTATTTCAATTACATCGCCGGGTCTAACTTGAAATGTTCCAGGAACAACGATTGTTGTTTTAGGAGCAAATTTAATGGCATCTAAAAATTCCGATCTTTTTGCTGGAGTTTCTATTGGAGTGTTCCAGAAAGTTGCTACATTCAATCTTAATTTTAAGTATTTGTCAAAATTTGCACCTACATCTGGACACGTGCAACTAAAATCCGCCATAGGCGAACCCCAAAGACAACCCAACCAAGAGCTTCCAAGTACTCTATCAATGCCTGTGCATTCTTTTAAATCCGAGTCATTGCCCAATAAAGTATCGTGTATAGGTGGCAGAGAACCTGGTATTGGTGGACCACTCCAAGGATTATCCATATCAACGCCCAATGCAGTTGCGATTGTGGCTATGTTGGGATAATTATCTTTACATTCGGCTAAAGTGGACGGCTGTCCAGTCAATCCTCTTGTTATTTGGGCATTGGCGCAATCATAAGTTTCTTTTGAAGAAACTGTATTTATTGCAACAGAAGTTTTTGTTGCACCAATTGTTTTAATTTGGGAGGGAACATTTGTCATTTTTATGGTCCTTAATCAGCTATTATAATTCCACCACCCTCAGTTGGTGGGCATGGCCCGTCTGTTATATTTGCAGAATTAAACGTATACAAGTATTTACCAGTATAGTAATTTAAAACATCTTCATCCTGCACACCAGCCTGCAATAATAAAAGTTTTATTGGAGTTTTTGTCATCCTGACAATATGCCTCTTAGATGAAAAGTCAGTGTAATTTTGCACCAATTGATCAACGGTATTTCCAACGGGTCTGTAATAAACATCGTTAAAATCATTCAAAAGATTTAATGCGTACCAACCCGGTGCATAATAACCAGTTGATTGTATAGGACCAAAACCGAAAGAAAAGAAATTAGTTCTTTCGTTTAAATTTACTGCCCACGTAGAATTGTCGTTAATATCTACTCCTTCACTGTCATCTTCCCAACCATCGTTTTCAAAAAGTCTGAACAGAGAATTGTTTGGTGGCACAGGAGGAGTTCCGCTAAATGTTGTATTTGTATATTTTAATCTTCTCCATGCATACAAATACTTCAATGGTTCTTCGTTGGCCCCTATATCACCAGCAGTCACTGGATCTGGTTTATAACCATAAATTGCAGCAAAAAAAGTTTCTTCTTCTAATACTTCACTTTTCAAACAACACAAAACATATGCTATAAAGTTTTGTCTTTCAATTTGTCTTATTTGTTCCAAAGAACTTGATATTCCATTATCGGCTTTGAATACATCGTACCGAATATCCATTACTTTTTGTAACTCTAAGTTTGTTGTGTCCGAATTTGTTGAGATATTTGGATGAATGGGTGTAAAATCAAAAATGTTTTTCCACATTTCTGTATTATCGATATATGGAAACGCTCCAGTCAAACCCATGAAATCTGTTGATGAATATTTATTATTCAATCCTAAATTTTGATTTATAGAAGCTGGCAAACTTATTCTATCATCAGAAACCATAGATGTATAATAACCCCAGTGATAAGGCCATTTTAATTCATCCGCGCCTGGTTCTATGCTGTTTCTTGCACCATCAGATCCAATTATTTCAATATCAAATTTTTCACCTTCGTCTTGAAATTGATATGTTAACAATTCTGTTGTAGATTCTGTAGATCCCGGCGGTCTTTTGTTTAAAATTTTTGGTGTTTTTCTTACATAATAATATTTTTTAGAAACAAACTGTTCTGCGGGCTCTGTTGTTAATATATAAATTTTATAATGTTTTTTGCCGCCTCTGGGTATTTGAATACTGGTGGCATCTGAATTATAAACAGCATATCTCAAATTATAAGAATTTAATTTACTTATTTTTGAAGTATCTTGCTCTATATTTCTATAAAAATATTTAAAATTTAATTGATTTTCAAATCCAGTCCAAAACAAATAATTTGGCTCAAACGTTAACTTATTACATGCCATACTTGAAAGATAATACAAGTACTGAATAAAATTTTCATTTGCTACTTCAATTTTATCTTCAAGAGGATTTAAAGGTTTATACAAAGCATAGTTTGAAGTTTCATCATTTGCCACCAGTGTAGGTGGTGTTGCCGATTCAAATTCAGAAAACAAAGAAGTTGATTTTGAAACTATATCAGATACTAAAGAACTTACTTTTTTAACTATTGGTTTTGGTGTGTTTAATATTTTTATTAAAGAATTATCTTGTGATAATTTATAAAGATGATTGCTAAAATTTATAGAAACAAAGTTTTCTTCTGTTTCTGAAGCGGCATTGGTAATATAAGAAGTACTTGTTATTGAAAATTTATTAACTTCACCATTTATAAAAGTGGCAACAATCGTGTCGATTTCTTCTCTTTTTATGTGGCTTATTATGTCTGATGTATCTTTAACAACCAAAGATCCACTTGGAAATAATTCAAAAATACTTTCCAAAAATTCCATTTTTTCAAATCTACAAAATGTATTTGGTTTTAGTATTGAAAATGCTTCATCTCCATTGTCTTTTTGAAGAACAATGTCTAATACTTTAGAGTATGCTGGATTTAACTGATTTACACTTGTAGGCATATTTTATACAACGTAATTTTGATTTACTTGCAACAAATTAGAATAATTTACGCTCTTTAAATCATAACCCAATATATCTATATTTCGGTTTTTAACATCTTCCTCAAACGACGAAGTGATTCCTGTTCCCTCTGGGGTATAAGCAGATCCACTTCCTTTGGTTAGATATGGTAGCGGAGAAGTTAACTGAGTAATTCTTCTCATGTCTATTTCGGCAAATTCATATTTTATTGTGTTTATGGATTGGGTTGCTGCTGATTGGTTCAAAATTTCTAAATCTTTACTTGGATTATAAATTGAATAAGAATTATTTGAACCACGATTTAACATAAAATAACCGGAACTCGGTGTTATTGGTAAATTTGATTTGGGTTCCTTTATCAATACTGATTTGGTGAAAGAATTTATTCCGTCAATCAAAGCAAAACCACCAGTTAAACTAAAATTTCCAGTAGATCCATAATCCCATGTAACGCCGCTGTTATTTGCCTTTTCTATTAAAATGCCACCCTTAGTTCCTATTGCATCGACTGCAGCACCTTCAGACATATTCAAATCTTCATAATTTTTAACTTTTGCAAGAGCAGTGGGTGTATCTAGTTTTGTTAAAGTAAAGGGGTTTATTTTCTTGTTTGCAAATAAAAATAACCAAATAGCATCAACATCTCTAAAGTTTGTATAACTCGCTTCTACTAAAGTTTGACTTTTATCAATTGGAATGTTTACTTTTTCAAAGTTTGTATCATCTAAAGTATAATAACTGCAGAGATCAATTATATTGAAATCTCCTATTGTTGTTGTATAAGTTCTTGCTGGTAAATTAGTTGAATATTTCATTTTTATGTTGAACTTGTTCCAAAACTATTATAAGAAACTTCGGATTTTGACAAAATTTGATTTCTATCGTAATCGTAAGATCCTGTTTCAAACTCTACAAATACTAGTCCCAGTAAGGTTACGTTTGACAAACCATTAGGAAGTAGGCGTATAACGGGATCACTGTCGTCGTTCTTCTTTACAACCATGGATTGCAACACACATGGTAGTGGTTCACCCAGCCAGTTGGCTGTCAGATCTGTAACTGGTCCAGTTGGATTTGGATTATTGGAAAAACCGGGACTAACTCCAATTGTCCACAAATTTTGTGGATATGTTCTTTCCGGTAAACCGTTGGCCACATTTGGATAAGAAGATTTTCTAAAAGTTCCAATTATATTTTCTACTTGAATGCTATCCGCATCGTTTTTTGGTGCAAATATATAATCAAAAGCGTATACTCTTCTCGCTTCTGAAACCATGGTGTATTCGCTTATATTTGAAAATCTTCTATAAGTAGATGTGGAATACATATATTCGGTTGCAGCAACATCTGGAGCCAGTATACGATTCCAGAGAGTATCAAAATTTTTAAAACCACCACTATTTGCAACAGCACCCATGGACAGAACGGGTCCAACAGGATTTGTTCCTTCACCGAATTCGTGCTTCAAAGAATATCCTGGAACTTTTGGCATCGGAAGTGTAAGTTCTGCAAATCTTCTTTGCCATAGACCGTTTCTTGTTCTGTCTCTATTAACTAAAGAATATTCGGAAGCAGAAAATGTAACCCAAAGCGGTTGTTCTTCAATATAAGGAGAAGTGCTAGGATATTGGTAGGAAAGTCTAACCATATTAAATATTTATGATAAATATTCATATGGCTTACAGGACAACTTTTAAACCAAAAAATGTTGAAAAGTATGTTGGCGATGCCACAAAAATAACTTGTCGTTCACTGTGGGAAAGAAATGTTTGTAAATTTTGCGATGAAAATAATAATGTTCAAAAATGGTCTTTCGAAGAAGTTGTAATACCATACATGAGTCCGATTGATCAAAAAGTACACAATTATTTTCCAGACTTTTTGATAAAATTTACAGATGGATCAAAAGAAAAATCTTGGATGATTGAAGTAAAACCAAAAAAACAAACTTATTTAAAAGAAAATGCATCCAAAAAAGAAAAAATTACTTGGGTTATTAACCAAGCAAAATGGAAAGCTGCAAAGGCTTACTGCGATAAACATGGAATGGAATTTAAAATAATAACAGAAAAAGAGATTTTTGCAAATGAGCAGCTTTAATTCAATTCAACAAATAAAGGATTATGTTGACCGCCACGGTGGTTTACAACTCACCAATAGATTTAATGTTTCATTTTTTAACGTTCCATCTTATAACGGAACAATAGAAATACAAGCCCAACAGGTTGACATGGCCCCAAGAACTTTAAATTTTGCTCAAGATAATTTAAATGGTTTTGGTTTTGGTAGGTTTGTTCCCAGAAGTCAGCAATTGATGGCAGGTGGTAATGGAGTTCTTGTAACATTTCCAGTAACGAATGACAATTACATATTAAACTTCTTCAATGATTGGTTTAATTATTTCTTTTCTAGTAAAAGAAACAATAGTGGTGATGGGAGAGACCCATTCGTATTGCCTTATTATGACGAAGCTATTAAAGATACAAGAATGGTTATAAACATATTAGATCCAAATGGTAATGTAAATAGCAGCATAACTTACTACGAGGTGTTTCCAGTAGAAACACAACCAGTAATGATGACCATGTTAAAAAATGACAGTTATATGACATACAGTGTGTTGTTCGGTTTCCGTGATTATCTACACAATTTTACTAATACTCAATTATGAACGATTTAAAAGAAAAAATAAATTCTGTTTTGCCTTGGTATGAGTGTGAGCTTCCTTTTTGTAAAAAGAAAGTTTTGTTCACACCGTTCAGAGTTAAGGATGCAAAAAATATATCAATAATTCTTCAAGAAAATAATTCTTCTTTGGCAATTAAGAGTTTAATTGATGTTTTAAAAAATAACACCGATTTAAAAGATATAGAAAATTTATGTTTGGCTGATGCTGAATATTTGTTTCTGCAAATAAGATCAAAAAGTGTTGAAGAACAATTGAATTTGATTGTTGGTGGTAAACCAATAAAAGTCAACATCAATGATGTTAAGTTTAAAAATGGACTAATAAAAAATCAACTCATAGAATGTGGAAAATTGCAATTGTACATTACAACACCTACTTTAAAAAAATTATTAAACGTAGATGTAAATGATAACATTTCTTATATGAAATCTGTAATAGAAAGCATTTCATTTAAAAACGAAGTATACGATTTAGAAAAATTTGTTTCAAAAGAAGTTAAAGAATTGGTGGATAATCTTCCTCTTTCATTTTTAAATGAAATAGAAAAAATTAAACACCCGGAACTTTATATGAATTTACTTGAAGAAGGTAAAGAAGTGGAGGTGTCCGGTAGACTAACTTTTTTTACCTTTCGCTAAAGTTTTTTGATTTAAGGGATTATTATGTAACCAATTTTAATTTAATAAATTCCGGAAAATGGAATTTGAATAATTTAGATGATATGTATTTTTGGGAGAGAGAAATATATGTAAAACTTGTTGCAGATTACAATGAAAAAATAATGCAACAGCGAAGAGAGATGGAGCAACAATATGGAAGATAATGAATTAAAAATAAACGTAGATGCTGAATCTAATATTCTTTCTCCACTAATAGAAAGTGAAAATTTTATATCATCCACAGAAAAAGTTAGAAGCAGTTTTCTTGAAATACAGGCACCCGAAACTATTTTGATGTCTGCTCAGAATCAACCAACTGTTGAAGCACAGCCAAAGATAAGCCCGAATGTTGAAGATAAATCTTCGATAATTGAAAGAGATAAAAATTTACTATTGGCGCAAAGAACAGAAAAATTACAAACTTTAGTTGATCAAAATTTAATTCCTGCAGTCAATAAAATTTCCGAAGATATAACAAATAAGATGAACAATCAACCAAATCCAAAAGATCTTTCGGAACAAAGACCTACATTCTCTCTAACAAATTTAGTGTTTAACGATAGGCTTAGTAAAATTACAAATGCCCCTATATGGGTTTAAATAAAAAAAGCCCCTTTCGGGGCCCTTTTCAATCATTATCCATTTCAGAGAAATACTGAAGTGGATCTTTTTCTTCAACATTGTCAACCACAGTTTCTTCAACATCATCTTCGATGTTCTTGGATTCTGTGAATTGAGAACGAATGTCGTCACCAACAGACTTCTTCAATCTTGCCTGAAGCTCATCGTAGCTCTTGAATTGACTCTTATCAATAAATGGCTTAAGAGGATATTGCTTCTTCCAAATTTCTTCAAGTTTCTTGTCATCACCACCGAGCAGAGGTGACGGCGAAGAAAATTCACTTCGGTCATAGTTTACATATCCACCAACATTCCGAATCTTGATCTTAAAATCTGCACCGGTCCAGAAGTTAAACGGATCCACTGCAACCTCGTCTTGGAATTCTGGGTGAGCGAGGCTTTGAATCTTCTGGAAAATCTTGGTACCATACTGATACAGGAAAACCTTTCCCTTATTCTCCGGATTAGCGGGATCTTCGATGACCAAAATATTTGAAATGTAAGTCAATTTACGCTTACGTTGACGAGCAATGTTTTTGTCGTCTTCAATACCGCTGTTCCACAGTTCCGTGTTTGCAGCGCAAACCGGGCACTTTTCTCCGATGGTGGTCGGACAATTTTCATAAAACCATCCACCCTTGCCTTTAAAGGTGTGGCTATAAACAGCTACGAATGGGCTGTCTTCACCGCTAATCTCGGGAAGGAAACGGATTACAGCATATCCATTGCCAGCCTTGTCGATACCGGGTTTCCAAATACGTTCATCCTTGTAACCTTCCTTAGAGGTCATTTTATCAAGGCGTTCGGTTAGAGATGCGACTGAGTTTTTACTCTTCTTTTTGAAATCTGAAAAATTTGTCATAATAGTGAACCCGAGGAACTACCTCGGCCTTTCTTTGGTTAGTATAGTATAGTTAGTGTATTAGTCAAGAGGCAACTTTGTGCTTTTTTTCTTTTTTAAGAAATGCAATTTTTCTGCTTCTTGTTCAATTTTTTCAATTAAAGGTTTGGTTAAAAGTTTACCTGCCGTTGATGCATCTATATTCATTTCTTCACTTAATTCTAAAATGCAATCCATAAAGGATAATTTTGTTTTTTTAACTCTTTCGAGAACTTTGCCTGAAAATTTTTCTTTAGCGGTATCATCCATATACATTACAACTATACTCCATTATAAAAATAAATCAATATTTAAACGTTCTAAATATTCTAGAACTATTTATAGGAAACCTAAATGGCCTCAGATAATGATGATAACATTGTAATTGAAACATCCGGTTTAACAGCTGCAGTTGCAACCGACGTAGTGCAATTTGCTGGTACAACCGCCCACTTTCAACTTTTTAAACTAGCATATGGAATTTGTGGAACAGCAAACATTGTTTCCAGCTCATCCCCGCTACCAGTAAGTTTTTCAAGCGGGTTGACTGCCACTGTGTCCACTTTGGTTACGGTTCAAGGAACAGCAGGGGGCTTCCCACAACCAGTAAGCGGAACGGTCATTGCTACAGGTATAACAGGATCTCCAGTATATGTAAAAACTTTTACAGGAAGTCAGGTTGAAGTTACTGGTGGCCGTTTATACACGACAGCAGATTCGATTTCCGTATATGGTCCAAGTGGTGCAACATTCCTTCCTGTAAAGCTTGTAGGGGCTACTGGATGGAACATAGGAACTGTAGGTGATGCTCTTAAAGTTAATATTACTGGAGCAACATTTCAGGCTACAATTCCATCTACAGTATTGGTTGCTGGAATTTCTGGTGCAACGGCTATCAATGTAACTGTTGGCAACACAGCAAACATTAACGATGCTGCTATTTTGTCCGGTATGACTAACATATATGGACAAGTTGTTGGTCTGAGAACTGATTTAACAGCTCTCGGTGTAGGTAGAGCAACAAACTTTAAGACTGGTAAACTTTCGATTAGCAGTGGTTCTGCGGGGCAAATGGACTCCGCAGGCTATACTTGCTTTGCTGGAATAAACATCAGAGCACTTTCAACAAATACAGACTTTATATATCTTGGAAACACATCCGCTCTAATCGGTTCATCTTTTGGATACGCTTTAGATCCGGGTGAAAATGTATTCTTAGATATTCAAAATACAAATAAAGTTTACGCAATATCTAATACAGGTACTCAAACCATAACATATATGGCTTCATAATATGCCACTTTTATATGTTCTTAATGCCACCAGGACACTACAGAATTATGGGTTAGTTCTTGAAGGAGCTACCTATGATCCTGTATTTGGCCAAGGATATATAAATTCAAAACCAAATATTTCAATAATAGGTTCGAGTTGTTTCATTGATTATTCATCAACATATTCGACTAGTGATTTGACTCATCTTATAAAGATGTTTGAATCAACTCCAGCTGGAACAACTTTTGCTCTTGTCGATGGAAATTATTATGATTCTGAGCAAGACTATAGCGTAGACGTTTCTGGTGTTTTTTCTTTACAAAGTTTAACAAATTCAAATAAACTTATAATTGGTGGAATAGTTTCCGGGTTTACTTATACAACAAACTATAAATTTTACAATCAAAATAACTTTATAGATCCACCACAATACACAACCGGATACACCGGTGGTTCTACGGCAGCAAATTATATTTTGAATAATATTACAAACAATCCATCAAAGTCCTTTTTGAATGCTGGATTTTTGGGATCTGAATTTGGTAAAGAAGAATATGTTGAGTTAACGGGTTCAACATTAAATACAGGAAAAATAAAAATAAATTCTGTTTTAGTGCTTAAAGATAATAGAGAGCTTTTGTATACTGATTCAGTTCTTACTGATGAAAACTTAGTTACAAACAATATAACTGTAACTCAATATCTAAGAGGAAATGCAAATCCAGAAATTCTATCAAAATCAAGAAAAGCTTTGGGTTGCTACGTTGTTCTTGACGCTAATGGAAACCAAGTAAGTTGTTTTGAAAATCAAAATCAATTACAAGCATTTTTGAGATCTCAATATGAAACTTCTACATATAATTCATATTGGATACCTTGCTTATATTGTGCAAGATTGACAGACAATGCAACAAATGCAGCTTCTGCAGATAAATCTATTTTGTTTGATGGTTCTGTTTTCTTTATAATAGATGAAAATCCAGTGCCATCTTTCAATGATTCTGGTGATCTTGTGGTAAATTATGTTTATACTTTACTCGCAAATTCAGAGGGGAGCAGCAGTTTGGCTGCAACTTCTAGTTTAGAATTTGATATAGACTATGGATTTAAAATAGATTTAAGTCATCCAACCTTGAAAGGATTTGCTGTAAATGTATATCTGGATGAAGCGAGAACAGTTCCTATGGCAGATCAATTTTATTTAATAGGAACACCGGGATTTGATCAATCTTATTTTGTGTATTCAAAATCAACTACAAGTCCTAAAAAAATATACATGGAATTGAACGGAAACGTAGTTATTCCAATCGATATAACAATTCTTTAAATAAAAACTCCCCTTTCGGGGAGTCTTCACACTACAAAACTTATTAAATTTTAGCGGCTACGATTGCGAACCAGACGGTAGTATGAACGACCGTTGCGTGTTTCGCGTGTGATGGCGTAGTTCATGTCAAACCGATCAAACGCTTCACGGAGGTCATGCATCGTTGCGCGCATGTTGCTCACACGGAAACGCTTCCGTGCCTCTCCTGCTGTAAGGGTAGAACCCGAACGCATGTAATCAAACACTCTCTGAATCTTAGTAGGACGATCAACTGTAGTAATTTCCATATAAATTTCCTTTCTTATAAGAAGTGCCCATAATATAGCACCCATTGCTTGACTGTCAAGTATTATCCTAAATAATATGGACTGAGGAGACTCCCCTATGAACAAGCGGAATCGTCAGTTTGTCAGGCATGTGAAAAATCATCTGGCAGAATACGGAATGCGCCTCGTCATTGGACGTGGAAAATTGGTGAATGTGGGGGGCTATAGGTGCGTTGGATTTTTTGATGAAGGCAAAAAAGTAATAAAAATTGCAAAAAATTCACCAGAATTTATGTCCACTCTGGTCCACGAATATTGCCATTTTCTACAATGCATCAAAAAATGTAAAATTTTTAAAAAATCAGACAATGCTGGTATTATAATAGATGAATGGTTTAATGGAAAAGAATACTCAGAACAAAAATTGAAAAGAGCATTCTTTCTTGTTCGCGCCATGGAACGCGACTGCGAAAAAAGAGCAGTAAAAATTATTAAAAAATTTAATCTTGAAATCGACAGCAAGATGTATGCAAAGAAAGCAAATTGCTACATCTACAGTCATTTTATGATGGAGAAGACTCGAAAATTTGACTCATACAAAAAGAGTCCTTATCGAAGTCCAATCGTGCTTAAAGTTATGCCATCTACTATGGCCGCTTTAAGTCACCGAACTATTCCACCAAAAATATATTCAATACTAGAATCATTCACTTAACGGTGGATGTTCATTTACAAATTTTTTAAATGGCTGTTCTCCGTAAGGCCATCTATCGTCTTTGTCCATAAACTTATAATGGACCAAAGAATCAAGATGATCTGAAAGCATTTTCAGAGTTGTGTCGTCTATATTCCATTTCACATTGTCCTCTTCATTTATTGCTGGGGCATCTGCTGCATTGTGTTCTGCAACTGCAAGATCAGCAATCTTGGCAAGATTTCCAAGAATTTCTAAGGACTTGGCGCATTGATAAAAAAGATCCTTGTCTAGAGGATCTTCTTCTTTGCGAGCCAAGTTACGAATTTCGTAAACTAACTCTGAAATTTTCATAATTGTCTCCTTACGACAGTGTGAGGAGATACTTGGTTTGTTGTACGGAAGCAAGCATCTCATCTCTTATATTTAACAAAGATGTTTGATTGCTTTCTATTTCTTCTGGCAATTCATTCATTAAATAATCTTCAAAAGAGTCTAATACATTTTCAGGTGTTGTTTTAGAGGGACCATTAAATGAAAGTGTTTCTATTTCATTTATTTCTTCTTTTCCATATGTTCCCAAATAAGCTTCAGTAAAGGTATCTAAAAGTGAATCTATATTTTCATAAAGTTTTCCTAAAGCTTTATGTTTTGCGTATGAATCTGTTCCCCAATGATGGAGTTTAATTTCATTTTGAAAATTTAAAAGTTTTTGAATGCATGGCATAGTATATTATTTATCCTTTTCAAAAAGATTTTTAACGGATGTTAGAATTCCTTTAGCAGAATCTACGGCATCCTCTACTTTGAATCCGGAGCCCTTTTCTACTCCAAATTTTCCTTTTGGACATGATAACGTTGGCATGTAAAGTTTTTGTGATAAGGCAGCTCTCGGATTTCCTACCGAACAACCACAACCGCCACCACACCAACCTATGCTATCTTTAGCATCACCCTTTGCTTTTACAAGATGTGTACAAGAGATGCAAATATTTTTTCTCTTTTCAAAAACACCATCATCTACTTTTCCCTGTAAAGCCTGTGAGCCTTCCGCTTTCATATAAGCTTTTGCTTTTTCTATAAAAGATTTTTGTGCTTTATTTTCAGGAACAACAACTTCTTGCGGTTTGGTGTAAGGTATATTTTGTTGATTTAAATAATTTTGATAATGCGAAATTCTAGATGGACATTCCAAGCATTTAGAAGCATCTAAACCTATTTTGCATTTTGGAACATAATTTAAAGCTCTCCAGTGTACGCAGTTTATCACTGGAAGCTGAATGTCCTCATTTATGATATGTGATAATATTATTTTTTCTTCCATTTTAATCTATTGTTATTGCACTTCCTTGCGTGGTGCATCTTAATTGATCAAACGCATAACTGTAAATACGAATAAATTCAACTGGACCGCCACCCGGCGGCGGAGTTGGTGGTGGATATGGGCAAGAAGGTGTGCTTGGACATGGTACACACGTTAGTGGATTATAGAATTCAAAATTTGCTCTTTCGCTATCAGAAAGGCACGGAGGAACACATGCAGCAAAATCACCAATTGTTAAATAACAATTATGTGGGTGTCTTCTTTGTTCAATCCCATCAACACCTCCACTGGGATCCGAAGGTTCATTCACACAAGACAAACCAGAAACTGCAGGTTCTATTACCGTGTTGGGATTTGCCTCTTCACCTAAAACCAAACAACGATCTTCTTTTATCAATATTTGTGATCCACAAGTTTCATTTTGCATTTGATATCTATAGTTTTGTGCATACTCTGCCATTGACAAAGTATTTGTAGATTTGCAATGGTTTACCACACTAGGGCAAACATAATCATCTGCAGCGAAACCAAATTCATTAAAATCGTACTTACATCTAGCTGATTGAGAAGCACATGCACTATATCTTTTTGCAGATGCTCTCAAAGTATAAACATATTGTTGTGTTGTAGCATTAAAAACTGGCGTAGGCGGGGGATTGATAATATAATCATCTCCTGCAATATATGGTGGTCTAGTGTTTCTACCGCTGCACGGTGGGTCATCTATAATACCACACTGAAAACAAGATTGTCTATTGTAAAACCAAAAATAAGGATTCAATCCTGTCGCACTCACTATTGGATTGAACAAAGAATTTATGGCTTCACATATATGGCCAGCATTGCCTGAAAAAACATTTATTCTATGTCTTCTACCTCCACAAGAAAAATCCAAATAACCAGTTGTTGCTGGACCCCATCCGGTGTTTATATCATTTACACCGTAACCAAGATATCTAAACCCGTTTGGTTGTTCATAAACACAAGCTGGTACAAAAAT
>OGWG01000062.1_pt1 | contig 17612 bp, 42 predicted proteins | sample 1575911 | NCBI WGS metagenome assembly OGWG01 (sample SAMN07581534, study PRJEB24739) | freshwater metagenome
GTTTCCCAGTCACGATAGGTTTACCATAAGTGTCTAGAAGCTTGGGATTTGCCATCAAGCTTAATAAGAGTATTTGTCCTATAGTTTCTAGTCTTTCATACTCATAGCATGGCTTTGAAATAGTATTGCCTAGCATTAAATGCGCTTTGAATAGCTAAACAGTAATATAGGTTCTGGTTGTATAGATCTTAAGAAACGAGCATCAATTGTTGGTGCTCGTTTTTTTATTAATGGCTATTAAACTGGCCAATTATATATGTAGGGGCTTATTGTTTTTGGACCACCCGGCGGTTTAGGAAAAATGGGCAATATGGGCAATATAAACAAAAAAACCCCCTATGCAAATACTGTGCCAAAAATGCACAAAATTTTCTCTCATTTTTTTACTTGCAATTGCCGATATCTAATGTAGGATCAGAGAAAAGAAAGAGAGAAAGAAAATGCTTCCCCACACCATTGTTTTCAATACTGTTTCCGAACTGTACGATTTTCTCGACAATCACGACGTTTCCACTCTCGTGAATCGTGCCGCTTTCGGTTTAGACTTGCTCGATAGGGTTCGTGATAATGAGAATGTTTTCAATATCGAGCGCCCTGTTGACGATGGCCGATGGATTGAAATTGATGACGATGGATATGTTGTGAAAGATTTTCTCTGAATTTTTTTTCTTGCAATTGCCGATACCTAATGTAGAATCAAGGTATAAGAAAGAGAGAATGAAATGAAAATTGGTGACTTTACTTTCGTCGAATATGCTAACGGCAAACTGTATACGGGTGAAGTGGTGAAGATGCAGACCATGCCCGAGGATCGTACCCTGTTCACGGTTCACGATCCTGTTGGATATAAGTCGCTGTATCTTGACAAGTGTGTTTCGGTCGAAGTTTGGGAAAATTCTAACTGAAAAGGAAAATCATGAGCATTTCCGAAATGATCGTGAGACTTGAAGCGGATGGATGCTTCGTGCAGCGTGTTCCGAATGATCCTAACCTTCTGCACGTTGACGGGGATTGTCTCCCCGATTCGAGGGGGTTGCCCCCTTGGATTTGGGACTGCCCCAATTGGGGGGTATCGTCCTGCGGATGGGCGAGAGTATTCATGCACCGCGTATCCCCTCTATAAGAGGATATCTGCCAAAATGGCAGATGGCGGGCGCGGCCTGCCAAAATGGCAGGCACAGCAAATCTTGTGCCAAACGGTATGCCAAATTGGCACAGCAAATATCATGCCAAAAAAAATAATTTTTTCTCCTCAATTTTTTTATTTGTAAATGACGATAAGTAATGTATAATCGTGGTATAAGAAAGCGAGAGTTAAAGATGAAGATGAAGAATGTTGCTGCTAGCGTTCGGTTTGCTGTGGATGATGTGGTTTCTTGGAAGAGTGAGTCTGGTAACCAGTATACCGGTGTCGTGGTCGGTATCAAGCAAGGGTCTAACGACGATTTGATTATCGTTCGTCTGGCCAATGGTCAGCATCGTTCGTTCTACGATAATGCTACCGATTGGTGGATCGAAGCCTAGTCCACCCTGTCGATATAAGAGAAAAAGAAAGTGAGAGTGAGAAGATGTTGAGCGATTGCTGTGGTGCTGTTGTGATTTGGAATGATATTTGCTCCCGTTGTCGTGAGCATTGTGAGCCGCAAGTCGATAGTGACGACGGTTATGATGCTGCTCGTGACGCATACAACCTGGGCTATGGCCCGCCTGTCACGCGTCGTCAGCGTGAAGATTTGCAAGATGAAATGGATAGTCGCCGCTACGGATGGTAGTCCCCCATAGTGGGGGTTGAACGCCAACCCTTTAGTCCCTATAATCCTTCAACACTTGGAGAAAAATCGTGAAAAAGCCTAAGATTATTCGTGATGCCGAGCGTGTCGCTCGTATGTGTTTTCTTGGTATCGCTATTCCCCACCAGCCTAGTCTGGCCGATGGAGTGTACGGGCCTATTCGTAGTGAAAAGATTCTGAAATTCAATCGCAAGGCATTGAAAAAGATTGGCAAGCGTAAGATTGAAAAGGTTGATCCTCGCTACAATGGTGGGGACGATACCATGATCGTGAAGGTTGGCAAGCCAGGTAGTCGGGAAAGGGTTGAGGCTCTGCGGTCACAATATGAGGCTATCGCGGCCCATGGTGAGGAAGTTTCTCCTTTTTCTTGGAAAGGTGAGTGAGTCTAATGAATAGTCTTGATAAGATTTTGGCGGCTATGAGAACCGGTAAGTATGGTAGTGTTATAGACCCCAAAGGTAACGTACACGTTGGTATCATCAACAGTCTCCAACGTGAAGATGGTAGCGGTAAGAACTGGATTGTAACTGTTACTAACAAAACGGTAAGTGAACAAGTGTTCATTCATGCTACCTAAGAGGGGGCTCTGCCAAAATGGCAGGCCGGCCGCCCCGCCTGCCAAAATGGCATACCGAGTTTTTTTATTTGACTTCTAAAGTTCCTACTGTAGAATACCGATATAAGAAGCAAGGAGAAAAAGATGATTACTGAAAATGAAGTTCGTGAAGTTGCTGGTCGATTTTTGGACGGTGTGGATTTTTGGGTTCGCCGGTCTAATGGTGGATTCAGCAAGCCTTGTGGATACGAGGTCAAGATTGTTGACGACATTCCTGGAAATGTCCACACTATTTTCGTGCATGATGATAACGATAACCGTAGTCTAATTTCCAAGATGATCGAATTTTCGGAAAATGCTCTGAACCCTGTTTGACTTCTAAAGTTTAGGCTGTAAGATACCGATATAAAGGGTAAGCAAAGGAGAAAACGATGACTCACGCTGAAGCGGTTCTTATGGTTCGTGGCAAGCGTAACGCTAATCGTCGCAAGGTGGGAAACAATACCTACGCTGAAATTCTGAGCGATGGTAGCGTGGGCATTATGTTACACAGTACCTACGTTGTGAAGATTCATCCCGATAATACCTACACTCTGAATAGTGGCGGGTGGCAGACTCTGACCACTAAGGATAGGATTAACCAGTATAGCCCGGTACGGGTTTATCAGAGAAAGTATGAATGGTTTGTGAAGATTAATGGCAAGGAATATCCTTTTATGGAAGGGATGGTTGTGCAGGGATGAGCGACATTCATTGGATGTTTATCGGTGTGGGATTTGTTGCTGGCATCTTTAGTAGTTATCTTGTTCATGATCTTGTTTTTCCAGTAGGAGAGGAAAATTAAATGACCACTAGAGATAGTATTGTTCTGTTTATTTGTTTTATTATGGGTTGTATGGTAACGTATATTATCTCATGACTGTATCAGCCGATCCAATCGGCTGGCAAGATGGGCTATAGCCAGCCAAAATGGCAGAGGGCGCGGCCGGGCTGCCAAAATGGCAGACTAGCAAATCGTATGCCGCAAAAATCTTTTTTTGTGCTGAATTTTTTTTATTGACTTGCCGATACCATACTGTAGAATCAGAGCATACCAACGGAGAAAGAATCATGCTCAACGATTTTGATGATGTGAATCGGATTCTGGCGGAAATGAGCGATGAGGGTATGATCGAGCCTATCGACGAGGCCGATTGCCACCCGATGGACTGGGCCGAGGTTGTGGGCATCGCGGATGAGATTTTTGATGAAGTCTATCCCGAACCGATGGTTGACAGCGATGGTATTCTTTGGTACACTCACTGAAAAGGAGAAAGTCATGAGTCACCCCGATCCCCTGTACGATTATCACGACGATTTTTATGGAGAAGGTATGGATTACGAGGACTATAACGACGACGTTGACGATTCGTGGTATGATGATATTGATGATAGCATGGACGGTGATCACGATAGTGCCATGACTTCGTGCGGTTGGGGAACCGATGAAGATTATGGTCATTATGATGATAGTCGTGAGGATTTTCATAGTGATGATGGATATGGTTACTATGACGACGAGTGATATTAAATCTTGGATCGATGATTTTTGGAACAATTACAAAAAGGATAATAAGATGATGAAGGTTGTTGTTACTCAGACTGATACTTTTGGTGGTGAGGCTAATTACGCTTGGGCAAACCGTTATGAGTTTGCGATTAACCAGAATGCTTCTCAGCGTAATATCATTCGCAAGGCTAAGGCTTTGGCCGGTATGACTGGTGTTAAGGCTGATACTTATGATTATGATACTGGGCTTACTATCAAGCCTCGTGGTTATAATCAGGTTATCTTTGTAGACTTTGAGTGAGTTATGAAAGTAAAAACTAAGAAGAAAAGCAATTATCAAAAGGCTCTAGAAAGAATGGAAAAGGAAACTAACAGGGCTTTGGCTCATGTTAAAAACCTAGAAAAAATGTATCTACAAAGTAAAGAGCAGAAAACCCAACTGCCATAATGGCAGGCGGGCCGCGAAAACTGCCAAAATGACAGGAATTTTTTCTAAAGAGGCGGCTTGACAACTGCCGATAATAGAGTATACTTACTGAAAAGGTTTAGTAACACGAAAGGGTTTTAGGATATGAACGATATGATTTATGTTGGTATTGGTGCTGTTGTTGTTTTTGCTGGTTTGCTGTTTATGCTTGCCTTGAATGCTTATAATGGCGTTCATGGTAGTCTAAAGAATGCTAAGGTCGGTGAAGTGTATAATTTTGATTATGAGCAGCCATTGCATGGTGAGCATCATAGGGTGCTTGCTAAGGTTATCGAGCCTGTTTATACTTTGAATGATGATACTATCCGTAGACTGAATCGTCGCAGTGGTTATCGTCGTAATGATCCTATTTTTCAGCGTACTCATCATCTGGTAACTTGCCAGACTTTTGACGGACAAATCCGCCAGTTTTACGCTGAACGAGCGAAGAACGTGCGTCGATTTCCTCTCGGAAACGTACTGATGAAGACCGGCTTGGCCAACCTCCTCTTTTGAGGGGGTTTGGCTCTGCCAAAATGGCAGCCGGCCCGCGAAAACTGCCAAAATGGCAGAAAGTTTTTTGTGGATTCTTTTAGTTGACAAACCGATAACCCTAATGTAGAATCGGTAGACACAACGGAGCAGAATCATGAAAGTTGCAAACGGTAACGATAAGTTGGGTAAGGGTTGTTTGGTCGTGAGTCGTCCGGTTGGTGATACTTGTCCATCGGATTGTGATTTTTTGGGTAATGGTTGTTATGCCGAGCAGACCGAGAAAATGTATCCTAATGTTCGTCCTGCCGGTATGCAAAATGTTATCACGGAAAAGCATCGTATTCGTGCGATGATTCTGGATGCTATTCGTCAAGGCAAGAGTATTCGCTGGCATGAGCGTGGCGATTGGTTTCTCAACGGTAGTCTTGACCTTGACTATGTAAATAATGTTATTTGGGCTTGTGAGAGTATTCTAGCCGATGGTAAGGTACTTCCCGATATGTGGTTTTATACCCATATCTACGATCCTCGACTGTGCATGATGGATAAGTTTATGTCGGTCTATGCTAGCATCCATGATGCTAATGATAAGGCACAGGCTGTTGCTGCTGGTTTCAAACTGTTCGCATGGTGCGACAGCGACGAAAAGATTGCTCCCAAACGTCCGCGTAATAAGGCTAAGGCCGACGCATGGCGACAGGCTTTGCCCAAACTTGTTATTATTGACGATACAAAGTATATCACTTGTCCCGAAATTCGTCGTGGTCGTGGCGTTGTAACTTGTACCCCCACAAAGGGTAGCATATCGTGTGACTTGTGTGTTCGCGGTTTGGCTAACGTACTTTTCCCTTCCCACTAAAAGTGGGGGCTGTCAAAATGGCAGCCGGGCCGCGAAATCTGCCAAAATGGCAAACAAATTTTTCTGTTGACAAATTATATTCTGGCTATAAAATGCCGATATATTCAGTAGCAACGGAGAAATATAATGCTTACTCTGAAAGATTTGGATTGTGCTGAAAAGTTTCTGCAAAAGAGTTATGCTTTGAGTCATTATAGTCCCAAGCAAAATAAGTTGTCTTATAAGTTGTGTGCTAAGAACCCTGTTGAGCGTAGTGAAAAACTTGAAATTCTGGTTATGCAGTTGTTTGAGAAGAAGGGTTGTAATGTTTATCGTATGGGCGGCCTAAAGAAGAAGTGTGATATTTGGGTCAATGATGAGAGGATTGAAGTCAAGAGTAGTCTAGCAACTAAGTGTGTGACTAGAAAAGGTATTGTATATTATACTTATACTTTCCCTGGTATCAAACCAGAGTGTTTTGACCGATTGGTTTTAGCCTATGTGACTCCATATGGGGTAGAATTGAGCATCTTGACAAAACGTGCAGTATATGCTAGAATCAGTAGTGGAAATTTGACCAGAGGGCCACAAGGATACTCTATCTATCACGGCAAAGACTGTCGCACAATTGGGAAAAAGTTGTCTAATTTTTTAGAGTTGACAAACCGATAACCTTAGTGTAGAATCGTAGCATAGGAGAAAAAGAGATGAAACGTAATAAGACTATGCACGATGAGATTGGTGAGATTCTGATGGAGTTTGCTGTTTTGGTTAGTGGAATTGCTGAGATTTCTACTAATGATATGGTTGTTCATAAGGCTAAGGTCAAGGCTGTGCTAGACTTGAAAGATGCTACTAGGTCTGCTATCATGAGCAAAGTGGTAAAGAAGATCGACAACCATACCTCTTGTGTCAATAACTGAAAGGTTTAGTCATGCCTAACTGGTGTCTAAATAACTTGACCATTGAACACTCTGACCGATCTAAGGTTATGGAGTTTGTCCATGCCTATAAGGAAGGTAAGGCTTGTGAGCACTATCTTCCCGTGCCGAAAGATGATAAGGGCGAACTTATTACGGACGAATCCAGTCCTAATTATTGGTATACTTGGTGCATAAACAATTGGGGGACCAAGTGGGATATTGGCAGTGATAATAATGAGGCTCATGGACTGAAGCCTACTGTTGTAGACAATCAGGCTACTATGACTTTTGATAGTGCATGGAGTCCTCCTATTGGTCTATATGAAAAGTTGCATGAACTTGGATTTAGTGTAGAAGCAACCTATTTTGAACCGGGCATGGCTTTTTGTGGGGTGTGGAAAGATGGTGAAGATGATTATGTAGAATATACGGATCATAATATGATTCCTAAACGTATTTGGGATGATTATAATCTGAATGAATTTTTTGCTGACGAGGAAGAAACTGTATGAAATACCATATGTTCACCGTAGACTTTCTCATGAGAGATTGTGAAAACCTCCAAGATGCTAAATCTAAACTCATGAGTATGCTCCCACAATATCCAGATGAAAATACAAATAATATGGAATCATGGATAGTTCTTCGTGGTACTGATCTACAAACCTTCGAAACTTGGGAAGGTACAGAGTAAGTTCTTATAGGATAAGGGTTTAGGAATAGCGTGGCCCGCCCGCTTAGTTCTAAATCCTTACTCCACAACGACTTATGACAAAAAAATATTTTTCAAGAAAAGCCACTTGACAGGTCGATACTAGACTGTAGAATGAAACAGTAAGACATGGCGAGTGTAGCGTAATGGTAGCGTGTGGGAAGTTCCGAACTGCGACAGCAGAGTAGGCAAGCAAATGCCCATGAGGTGGTTCGATTCCACCCGTCGCCCCTTGAAATAATACAAACTACCGTGGGTCCATGCCTGGGACTAGATTGGGATAAGCCATTACGATAAACAGTAAGGTTTTACCGACTGTTGACAGCGGGCTTATACGCTGTATAGTAATGCTAATCTATGGGGGATAGCGTCCTCACCACGACCAATACAACCAGTAACCGTCGCCAAGAGCCAGATGAATCGGAACATGATGCTAGCAGTTCATCCGATTCTAGGGAGGATTTCCGTGGACGGTTCCCACTAGTTTCTACCTGGCCCAAGGGTTCATAATATCGGGTATTAGTGGATTATAGGATCGGGGCGTAAATGATCCGCTGGTTTTAATATAAAGGAATAATATTATGTTTATGTGGTATGTTTTTAGAAAAAAAGAACTTTTAGGATATGTCCATGCTCCATCTTTATATCAAGCTAAAGTATTGGCATATACTGATTTTGGAAATGATGTAATCTTAAAGAAAAGCAGGGGATATGATGAAGATTGTGACTATTAAGATGGATTTGATTATTGATGACGATATGGTAGATTTAGATAAGATTACTTCATATCTTAATGATAAACTCTATACTGATCCAGAGTTTTTGGAGACTTTGGAACAGAAAATATAGAACAGATTAATGAAGAAGACGGTACTCATATTTATGATTTTAAAAATGGATACGCTAGTTGGGTGAATAATGACCGATAAGCAACAAGCTATCCTGAAGATTCTGAAAGTTTTGAAGAGCATGATGGGCGTTACCAATAGGTTTAATCGTGAGGAAGCCTTGACTCTTGCTAAAGAGCATGGTATAACCGTAGCAGAGTTGATTACGGTTTGGTCTGATATGGCTATGAGGATATAATGGCTAAAACTGTTGATGTTGAATTGAATAAGGTTGAAATCGAACTGCTGCATGGTCTTGTTCAAGATCATATTGATAGTGGATCATATTATGGGAATAAGAACTGGTTTCTGGTTATGCAGAATAAGGTGTTTGAAAAGTTGACCGATGCTTATACCGAACTGGAGAATGAAGCATGAAAGCCTACGCTATTATTTGTGAGTATGGTGCTGCTGGCATCCATGAATCTATTGAGATGGTTTGTAAGACTGAAAAGATTGCACGATCATATTATAATGATGCTGAGTTTTATGGTAGACCGGTTGATGTGCGTGAAATAGAGATTGTGACCAAACCGTATCAAAAGTCTCCTATATACTTAAAGAGTATCAAAAGGAAAAAGAAATGACCGTTAACGAACTGATTGAACAGTTGAAAATGGTTCCTGGTGATAGTATGGTTGTGATCCCCGGTTATGAGGGTGGTTATGACAACCCCGAAGTAAAGACCGGTACTATTGTGCTGGATACCAACTGGACGGGCAACGGTAAGGAAATGTGGTATATGGGGCGACACGACCGATACTATCCTGACTTGGAGAGCGGTACAATGCAGCCGGTCAATTGTGTGGTAATTGAGAGGGGTGCGTAATGGAATGGATTAGTTTTCACGGACCACGACGCCCTATTAATGGACAAAAGATTATCTATTATGGAGAGGCTATCGGCGTGTGGCGTGGAGTGTATAAGATAAATTATGAGGATAAGTTTTGTATTCATAATATCTATTGTGAAGATGGTTGGGGGAATGTAGATTATATGGATGCTCCGTGGTGGATGCCAGACGAAGGCCAACCCAAACCACCACCACCAGAGTTTGATTATCCACCAGATTATCCTGCCTAAATGGCAGGCTGGCCGCGATTTCTGCCAAAATGACATTAAAGTTTGTTCTTGACAAAACCGATCTATACTCTATACTTAACAATACAGATTGATGTGGGCCGTTGGCACAATGATATCAAAATAGCCACGGTTAAATGCAAAGCCGAGTATGGCATAACCCCATCTATTTGTCTCTCCTAATCCTACGGATTTGGCAGTCGTGGCGATAGTCAGCGAAAAATTAAAGTATTGACAAGCATTAACCGATAAGATATGCTATAATCATGAAACGAACACACTACGAAGTACGATTCCACCTTGGGCGTGGCGAGAATTATATGCACTGGCAAGTAAAAGCCATGTGTGGCAGAAAGAAGTTGCAGGAGTTTTATTATAATCCTGCACAATATCAGTTAGAAATGCTTGGATGCAAACTTGTTAACAAAATAAATAAGGCTAAGAAGGTTCATGAGGCTGGTGTTAAGGATGTATCTGGTTGGGTAAAGTGTGATACGGTTATCATAAATAACGAGATTGGTATTGACAACCTTGAGAAGTTGCATTACAATCCAATCCGCGACATACATTGGCGAAGAGAAAGTGATGCTGGCGAGTTTGTTTGGGACGATTCCCAATATGCAACCCTAATCACACAAGGCAAACAAGTTTATATCTTAGAGGAAAGAACATAACCAATCTGCCAAAATGGCACTTGGGCCGCGCCGACTGCCAAAATGACAGATTCAAAATCTCAAAAAAAGATTCAACAAGGTGGTTGACAGTGCCGATAACAATGGTATACTGATAGCATCACAACACAAGATGCCAACCGATCCCAACAGCAAGAAAAGTTCGGATTGGCTCTTGACAAGTGATGTGCGGTTTGTATAATCTGTTTACTTGGTTGATAACACTAACTTGGAAGGGTTTACTATGAAGAAGTTTTCTTTTGCTGTCGATATTGTTGCTGATGATCTTGATCGTGATGGTGTGGTTGATTCTCTCAAGAGTTGCTTGACCGATAATCTGCCCGGTGATGTTTATGCGAATGTCAAGAGCGGCGAGGTCAAGACTTTTAGCGAGCAGGGTTGGAAGGTTTTTCGTGCTAGGGTTATGGGTATTACGGCCGAGCAGGCTGGAGATGCCCATAATGCTAAGGCTAAGAAGGAAGTGCTTGTCTGAGCAAATAAGTAAACCCGATAGTCCCAGTGGTAGACATACTGCTGGGCTATCGGTGTTTATATGTGATTCCATTGCTTATTAGAAACTATTCTTTTAATGTGCTGATAAGAAACTTTATATTTTCTTCCTAAAGATGCCAAAGTATACTTATTAGTAGAATATAGTTTTCTAATTTGTAAAATATCTTTATCTGATAGCTTAGATCTACCATGTTTCATTCCTAGTCTGGGATTAGACTTATGAGATTTAATTAAGTTATCCGATCTAGATAACCATTGTAAATTATTGATATGGTTATTATTAATATTACCATCTATATGATCTATGGTAGGATGTTGCATATTTATGGGCGCTGGTTCTCCCCAAACGTCCATGACTAAATGATAAACTTTACGCCTATATTTATTACCTACAGTAACAGTTATATAGCCATCTTTATCTTTAAAACCAATAAATTTTTGATATTTTAAACTAAAAATTCTACCATCTTTATAAACAAGATAATTAGTATAGATCGGATGTATTTTGTAATCGCTTGACATAAGTACCTCCATACCTTATAATACACCATAACGCAGAAAAATCAAGTTTTTGACCCCGTAGCTCAATTGGATAGAGCGAGCGGTTTCTACCCGCTAGGTTGGGAGTTCGAGTCTCTCCGGGGTTATTTATTTCTGCCAAAATGGCAGGCCGGGCGCAGCTTCTGCCAAAATGGCACCCTAAAGTTTTCTTCTTGACAAACCGATAACTAAGAGTAGAATCGTTAGACGGAGAAAAAAGATGAAAACTAAGTATAGTTATGTTGGACGATATAGTGATGGTGGTAGCCAAAACTCTTTTTATAGAGTAAAGGGTAAGAAGTACGGTTTTAAGAGTTTTCCTAATAAGAGTCTGGCTACTTTTGCTCATAAGGTTCAAGATGTGCTAAGTCAGGAGTATCTTGCTCCTTATGTGCTTAGTCCTGTTTGTAGGATTAGGGTTCCTAACTATTTTATGCAGCCTGATAACTCTACTAAAACTCTTATGGTATTGAGTGACTGGGGTTATTTGACTGAAATTGCTAAGCCTTTTAAGTGTACCAGCGGAGACTATTGTGATGGTGACTGTGCTAATGATGATGGTTGTGTGCATAACGATTCTGTTCGGACTTTGCTTAATGATATAGAAGGTTGTGGAATAACCTATAGTGATGCTCATCCTGGTAATTTAGGATATGTTAGTCGCGGTGGGAAAAAGGTCTTAGTTGTGATTGACTGTGGTGCTGAGAGTGTGATTGATGAAGATGGTAACTATCCTGAAGTTTGTTGGGATGGTGCCGAAGATATGTATTGTGAGTGTGAACAATGCTGTAACAGGTACGATCATGCCTAAATTTTATATCAAATGTGGTAGTCTAGAATTGATACGATCTTGTCCTGGGTCTAAGAGTATTCATGCTGCTCAATTAGCATTATGGGAAGCAAATAAGTTTGATACTTTAGATGAATACTTTTATATAGACCAAAGAGGATTTAGGGACTATATTACTGCCGATAAGAAAACTAAAGTTTATTCATTGGAGAAGGTTGCAAAATTGGCTGGCTGGCGTTTGGAATAGACTAAAGAAAAACCAGAGTTGTGCCGATCATACTTTTATGAAAGGTTCAACTAAGGTCTTGACTACTGGAGAACGTATGATACAATGGATAGGCTTATTGCTTGCTTTATTGGGTTTTGCTTATAATGGTGTAAAAGATTATCAAAAGGGTGATATTAAACTGCCCATTGTTTCAGATAAAGAGTTGACAAAAACAAATTATCCGATACAATACTGTTTAATGGCTTATGATCCTAACTTAGATAAGGTTTTTTATTTACACGATAATGGTATATGGTATGATTATGCTCCCCAACAACGACGATATGCGGCCACGCCGCAATATAATCAAAGTCAAAACCAAAAAGGCTTGGCAGTTGCCAACAGGTCATCGGGAGGATCAGGTAGATACCTCATTCGATAACCGTCCTAAAAGGCGTCGTACTCGTAATGATATTGACAGAGAGTGGCGTCAAGAATATGATATGTAGGATTGCCCGCATAGTATAATGGCTATTACAGTTGATTTGTAATCATCGGATGGGGGTTCAATTCCCTCTGTGGGCTTTATATTGCCCGGTAGCTTAACTGGTAGAGCGGTTGACTTTGGATCAACTGGTTAGTGGTTCAAATCCACTCCGGGCATTAAATTAAAAACTTGTAAAATTCGAACCTTGGTGTATTATATGGTATAACAATTCAGATATACCTTGTGGGATAGCATAACAGGGGGCAGAACCAGCTCCCACAGCTTTAGGACTTGTAAATGAAAGATAAATATATAACTAGAAATTGCAAGCATCATGGAGATGTGAAGTTTATATTAGAAGGAAGAGGATATTATAGATGTACTAAATGCAGAATGGATGCTGTAAGTAGAAAGCGAAAAAAATTAAAAAAAGATCTTGTAGAGTATAAGGGAGGAAAATGTGAAAAATGCGGTTACGATAAATGCGTAGCTGCTATGGATTTTCATCATACTAATCCAAAAGAAAAAGATTTTGCCGTATCTAAAAATGGACATACTAAAAGCTGGGAAAAATTAAAAAAAGAAGCAGACAAATGTATTCTTGTTTGCTCTAATTGTCATAGAGAAATTCATGAAGAATTAAATGGATATAAAGATATAAGAAAAATAAGACAATACCAATATAAAATCAATAAATCAGAATTACCTCCATCCAGAATTAGAAGAATCAGAAAATCAGTACAGTGCAAAACATGTAGTAAAAATACATATAATAAATACTACTGCTCTGATAAATGTTCTAAATTAGCAAAAAGAAAAGTAGATAGACCAGAGCAAGAAGAATTAATAGAACTTTTAAAGAAATATAGTTGGGTAAAGATTGGTAGTATATATGGTGTGTCAGATGTAGCTGTTAGAAAATGGGCAAAAGCATACGGCATAAATACAAATAGAAAAGAACTTAGGCTGGATGGCAGAGTGGTCTAATGCGCATCTTTGCTAAAGATGTGACGCTTAAAACCGTCCACAGGTTCGAATCCTGTTCCAGCCGATGGTGGATTACCCAAGTGGTCAAAGGGGACTGACTGTAAATCAGTTGTTATTTAACTTCGGGGGTTCAAATCCCTCATCCACCATTTTTTAAAGAAATCCTTGACAAGTGCCGATAACACTGTAGAATGGTTATGCGGGGCCATGGTGTAATGGTTAGCACACGGGGCTTATAACCCCGGCCGGAAGGTGTAGGCTGATTACCTACAAGTGGGAGTTCGATTCTCTCTGGCCCTATTTTTGAGTAATATAATAAGATCTAGTACTAAGTCGATACTGTAGAATGACAATACGGAGGCTGACGTTAGAGTTGCGGTAGTGGCCCCATAGTATAATGGTTTAGTATACCGGGCTTTCATCCCGGAGATCGGAGTTCGATCCTCCGTGGGGCTATTGACAGTAGTGTGGGTTTAGTGTAAAATGGAGAAAAGATGAAAAGTTTGCGTATTTACAATATGTTAACTGAGGATGGAAAGTCTCTGGAAGATATTATTCTTCAAGTTCCGGTTGATTATAGTTGGGAAATGATTTTTAGTATGGTGTTGGAAAAGACCGGAATTGATGTTGATAGTTATTCTTATGAGGAAATAGGCTAATTATTCTCGGGGGTGAAACATTAAAGTGATGTAAGAGACTTTTAATCTCTAGAAGAAGGAGCGTTACCTTCCGCCCCTACTTGACAGTTGACCGGTTTGGTGTATAATGGTAGTAAGGAGAAAGATTATGATTTATGAATATGATTATGAAAGTATTCTAGAAGATACTGATGATCTATATCTTGATGATCAGTATGATATGGAAGATGTTAAAAGTGATTGGGATAATTATTATCATAACATAACCCAAGAACTGGTTGACGACTGATCTTTTCTCCGACGGATGCAACTTGGTGGGACAAGTATCTATTATAAGGAAAACAATCCTTTCTTCTTTTCTCTGTACGTTCGAATCGTACCATCCGTTTTACTATGAACATAATGAACAATTCTATCGAAGATGTTAGAAAAACAGATAATGGCATCATTCAAGGTGCTAGCCATACTTGTCATGTATTGAATCATAAGATTCGTACAAAGATTATTATCAAAGCAGTATGCGATCTGAGAAAAATTTCTAATGAATTCGATAGTATTGCTTGTTGTGGTAGTAGTGGCCTCATGGTGGTTCCACAAGTAGCGGAACTATTGAATAAAAATATTGTTTTAGTAAGAAAAGAACAAGAAAAATGTTATTCAAACTTTGCCATTGAGGGAGTTGCACCTTTTAGGTATATCATCCTTGACGATCTTATATGTAGTGGCAATACTGTTCGGCATATTAAACGCACTATCAAAGATGAACACCCCAGGAGTAAGTGTATAGGATTATATTGTTATCTTCCTAAAGAATGTGCTTATAGTGATGATATTAATGGGTCAAAAATATGCCAGCGTGATATGGGTATACCCCTGCTGAATATTTAGCTGCCAAAATGGCAGCCGCCCCGGCCGGCCTGTCAAAATGGCAGACAAAATTTTCTCAATTCAATCGCTTGACAAGCCGATAACCTATTGTAGAATAGGTGCAGTTGAACGAAGAAACGATAACACGAAAGGGTTAGAAAATGCCTGCTGCTGTTGAAAAGATGATGTTTGTTGGTGAGACCCCCTGGCATGGCCTGGGAAATAAGGTTGACGAAGGTGTTAGCATTAATGATGCTATTGTCGAGGCTGGTCTGGATTGGGAAGTTGGGTTGAAGGATTTGCAGACGGTTGACGGGGTTCCTGTGAATCATCGTGCAACGTACCGAAAGACTGACGGTAGCATCCTGGGTGTTGTGGGGCCGCGTTATACGCCGCTCCAGAATAAGGATGCTTTTGACTGGTTCCAGCCTTTTATTGACGCTAATGAGTGTGGTATTCATACTGCCGGATCGCTTCACAGCGGTCAGAAGGTTTGGGTGCTGGCTCAACTCAACCGTGATAATAGTGAGATTGTTCCTGGTGATGAAGTTTGCAAGTTTATCTTGCTTTCTAATAGTCATGATGGTTCAACGGCTATTCGTGTCGGTTATACGCCGATTCGTGTTGTGTGTGTTAATACGCTGTCTTATGCTCACAAGCATACTAACAGCCAACTGATTCGTATTCGCCATACTCGTTCCAGCCAGAAGAATCTGGAACAAGTCCGCGATATCATGGATAATATCAATGCTGGTTTTGAGGCTACTGCGGAACAGTATCGGTTCCTTGCTAGTAAGACTTTTAACCAGAAGGATATTGAAAAGTATGTTAAGATTGTCCTGAATATTAAGGGTGCTGACGAGGATATCAAAACTCGTACCCGTAATATTATGGACGACATTCTCTCTCGTATCGAAGGCCCGAAACAGGCCGCTACTAATGTTCGCGGAACTTGGTGGGCAGCCTATAATGGGTTCAATGAGTATCTGAATTATGGTAAGGGTCGCACGACCGACAACCGGCTTGATAGCCTCTGGTTCGGTCAAAATGCGAATGATAATAATAAGGCATTGGAAACTGCCCTTGAGTTTGCCAACGCTATCTGATCCTTTCGTCGGTGGAATGTGGGCAAGAGGCCGCTGCTGGGCAACTGGCAGCGGCTTTTTGCTTTTATGCCATGACTGCCAAAATGGCAGGCGGGCCGCGAAATCTGCCAAAATGACAGCCCGATTTTAATCAAATATAATATTTTGCCTATTGTGAAGCATACCAGCGTGACGATATGATGTAAGGTGTTGGTATCAGGGGAGTTAGGAGAAAAATGTAAAATATAATATAATACCAGAATAACCCTATCCTGTCCTATCTAATCCCGCCGGATTGCTGGTCATGCTGATAGTCAGCCCAAATAAGCCTATAATAACAACTCTATCTAGTCCTAAGTCTATGAATCTAAAGGACTTGCGTCGAGAGTAACTCTATGGTATACTGGTGCTAGAGAGGAATAGTAAACTCTATAGTAAATGTATAGGATATTTTATCACCCTCTTTTGACTGTATCACCTTATCCTTCGGATTTGGCGGTCTTGGAGATAGTCAGCAAGAAATTGGGGTCTTTTGATTATGCAAGCAATAAGAGTTGATCTATTAGGTAAGGCTCATAATCCTAATATTGATAATATGAGTGTGGCTCAAATGAGAGTTGTTCTTGAGCATTTGCTTTATACTATGGAGATAGATCAGAGAAGGAATCTTATGGATACTTTTCCTGGTCTTTATAAGATGATTTATCCTAACGGGGGAATTTAAATGATTGATTATTTTATATGGACTTTTATAGTGCTAAATGCCCTGGTTATTTTCCTTATGGTTTATGGTATTAGTAGTGGGTGCGTTGATGATATTTGGTTTAAAAAGTAAGGAACATTATGAATATAGAAATATCTAAGCAAGAAGCATGGAAACTATTAGATGCTATAAAAACTTATACCAAAGATTATGCTGTTAATGGTGCGGTTCAAAAAACTTTCTCTAATCTTATAAAGAAATTGGAAACTATCACTAATGGTTAAAGTTACAGATAAAAATCGAGATAGAATTATCGAAGAATATGCTAGCCAACTAATTGATGGTATGGACTGGGATTCTCTGTACTCTTTTGCTTATGAACAATTGGTGCAGAGTAAAGATCTTATGGATAATATTCCTCTTGAAAATGAAATCCTTGAGTATTGTCCGCACATTCTGAATGACCAGGAGTCTTTGGGCTGTTAGTTTATAGTATACTGTGGCGAATCTTTGTCAAGTTGGTCAGTTTAACAGGAGGATAAAATTACTATTATTTTTACAGTTAGTGTTTTGGTTGGTCTGGTTAGTGGTATAATGTCTCTTAGAGCCTAGTAGTGTTATAGTATCTAAGAAACTAAATCTATTATTACTTAACCCCTCTGCATAATATATAACCCTTAGACTAATGTTGTCAAGCCAACAATTTTTAATCTACAACCTGTTAGATATTAAACATATCGTACTAGCATTAAGTTTAGGGGATTATAGCAGAGAAGCACAGTTGTATTCTATACAACATTATGATCGGGATATCGTGACTGGGAAAC
>OGWG01000063.1_pt1 | contig 17569 bp, 27 predicted proteins | sample 1575911 | NCBI WGS metagenome assembly OGWG01 (sample SAMN07581534, study PRJEB24739) | freshwater metagenome
TTTGCAAAATATTGAGGTTCTGGTTCAATAACTTTAAATTCTGCAGGTTCCATTTTTACTTCACCTTTATAATTTTTAAATTCCATTTTAGGTCTATAATATAAACTTACAGATTGACCGAACGATTGTTGATTTCTAGGTGAATCAATATCAACTGCAATTCTTCCATCAGGATATTCTCTTAAAATAAAAGTAGTATCACCATCTACGTGTTTAGTTAATTTTTCTTCTCCTTTTGGTATTCCAGAAATAAAAGGCCTAGGATCATTTTTATAAGATGGTTCCATTATTAATTCTTTTTCTTCAAATGGTTTTCCTTTTATTTTTATTTTTTCAACAAGATTTGGAAACCATGGATACATTCCTTCTGTTGGTTGTATTTTAGATGCAAGTTTTGCTGCTTGTGCAATTTTTGTTGCTTTTCCTTCATTAATTAATTTTGCTACAATGGGAACTCCTGCTGCAACTCCTATTCCTCCAATAACTTGCCTTCTACTAAGTTTAGTATCCATTATATTTGCAGGTTTTATTTCATCAGATAATGGATCTATTGGAATAACTGGTTTTTCATTTGGATCATCTGTTCCATCTTTATATCCAATTCTTCCACCATCCGCTGCTCCTTGTGCGCCTTGTTCAATATTTTGCATATCTTCTATTGTTGTAGTTTTATCTATTTCTTTTCCGTAAAGAATTTTTTGTTTTTCTAAATTTTCTAATTCTGTTTGTAATTTTGATATTTCAGGAGAATCAACTGAATATTCTGTTTCACCTAAAGAACTTTGTTGAGTTTTTAAATATTTAATTTTATTTCTAATTTGATTTTCTTTTTCATAAATATTTAAACCTTCTTGTATATCTTTAGGATATACAAATTCTCCTTTTTGATTTAAATTTGGTTTTAATTGATTATATATTTCTTCATTTTGTTTTATTAAAGAATCTGCATATTCAGCATTATCAGCATTAAAGTTTATGTCATCTGGAGAAACAATTGCACCAGCTGATTCTTCAATTGATTTAATTTTTTGTAAATTATCATTATATGTATTTCTTAATTCTTCTAATTTATAATATTTATCAGCGTTCACCCCCATTATTTCTGTAAGTTCATCTCTTTCTGTTGTTCCAACTAAAGGTCCAATAAAAGGAATATTAGTCAATGTTCCTAAAACTTGACTACCTGGTTTTCCTTCTTGTGCTTCTGAAATAGCAAAAGGAATATTAAATCCAAGATTAATAGCAGGTCCTAAAAGACCTGTTCCAATAGTAAAATCTTGTATTAATCTTATAGCGTTTGTTCCGCCTTTTAATACATTTGCAATAATTTTACTATCTGTTCCAGCTTCTTTTAAAAACTGTCCAGCAATTTTTATTTCTGATTGATTTAATTCTCCAGATTTAATTTTTTCTAATCCTTTCATATAACAACTAGACCCATTGGAAAAATTAACTCTTCCTCCTATTGACTTACTAACTAAAGTAGGACAACCAATATTAGCTATCATCTGATCTCTTATTTCTGGATTTTTAATAAACTCTTGAATAGTAGCTGCACCTTTTGGCATTTGAATTGTATATCCAGCTCTTTCTGAGGCCGCTTTAATATCTAAACCTAATTTATTTAGTTCAGCTAATCGTTCTTGATTATAATATCTTCCAACTTGTGTTGCAGGTCTAATTCTTGGTAATTTAACTTTATATTTTTCTTCAAAAGAAGAAGCTAATGCATTTATGTGTCTCATTTGTTTATTAAAAGTAGCAGGATTTTCTTCTATGTTTACTCTAGCCCTAGATAATGCAGATTGAAAAGAAGCTAATTGTTTTTGATTTAATTCTCCTTCCATAATATCTATGAACTGAGAAAACTCGGCTGCTTTAGATCTAGCACTTCCAGAAACACCTGCTATTTCATTTATATTAAAACCTTTTGGATTTTTACTTTGTGCATTATATATTGGAATTTTTGCATCTCTTAAAATTTCTACCGCTTCTTTTTTAAGTGAATTAAAAGTACCTTTTTTGTTTCCTAATTTTTGATCAATAGTATCTAAAGCTACTTTATATAAAATACTTCTGTATGGATTTCCAAATGGATGTTTATTTAATTCTTCAAATATTTTTGAAGCAATATTTTTATTTATTCTAATATTTTCTAATCCTTCATTTCTAAATTTTTTACCATCTAATATTTGAGCTAGTCTAGTGGTTGCCAATCCTGCTTCGTTAGGCGTCATATTTTTAATTTCTTCAATTAATGGAAGTTTTCCTTTTTTATAAACATCTAAATAATCATTATAAAGTTTGTTTACGTTTTTAACTGTTTTACTTTTTAAAGCATCTGTTAAAAAATTTGTTTCTTTCATTTCAAGAATTTTATCTAATAATCTTGGACCAGGGTTTTTAAAGTATTTAACACTACCTCCTACTTTTGTTCCGCTTTCAGTTGTTCCTCCCTTGATACTACCAAAAGTCATTGGTTTTAATTTTTCATTAATAAATTTTGCTAAATAAGTTCTTGTTTCATGAAGAGAGTCTTTAGATACACCTAATTTTTCTGCTAATTCATCTATAGTAATATAATCTTTAGGAATTGATTTTAAAATTTTTTGTTGTCTTAAAAAATCTGTTTTAAAATTTCCTCTTTGATAATTTTTTAAATCTTTCCATTCTTTATCTGGATATCTTAATTTAAATACTTTTTGCATTTCTTCTGGTAATTGTTGCATTTTTCTTCCTTTACCGACACTGACATTAAATTTTTTTCTTAAAATTTTATTTTTTTCTATTTGACGGTATGCAGCACCTTGTTTAACTTTAATTCCTGAATCTTTAATTAATTCAGGAATTGTTTTATTAATATTGTTTTTATTTTTATACTCATTTAAAATCCATTCTCTAAAATCAATTCCTGGTTTGGTTCTTTTGACTACATTAAATCCTTGTTCAATAAAAGAAGGATTATTTAAAACTTTATATAATATGTTATAAGGATTTCTTACTTTTTTCTTTTTTAAAAAATCTAATAACTCATCATTAGTTACTGTTTTATTTTTTTTCTTTTTAATATAATCTGTCACTAATCCTGCATAAGAATATCCCTGTCTCTCGACACTCCCTCCTTCATTAAACTCTTGTACAGTCTCTAGCTGCTCGACACTCGTTTCTGGAACAATGTCTGGCTCTGTGCCTGTATATAACGGGACTATAAAATCGCGAGACAAGTAACGAGGGTTTGCTCTGTAGTTTAAAGCTTTCTTATATTTTTTAATTTCACTCATTATAACAATCCTGCGATTCCACCATCAGCATTTGGTTTTCTACCAGTAACATCAAAATTTTCTATTTCATTTAATTGAGATCCTAGTCCTTCAAGTCTTTTGTAAAGTTCAGGATGGTTTTCTCTTAAAAGTAATGCCATTCTTTTTACATTTTCTGGATTAGATACATCGACCATTCCTTGTTGATCTTTTATAAACATTGATTTGTCATATTGATTTAACACCATGTTCATTTCTTTTTCTAAATCTATTTCTTTAGAAGTAACTGGTGCAGTAAGTTTGAAAGCACCTCGATTATAATCCATAACATAATTATAAGCTTGATTATAAAGTTTCATTTGTTCTTCAGATGAAAGACTAGATGCATCCTCTAAACCAAATTTCATTTGAGCATAAGAATCTACAATTTGATCGGCTGCAATTTTTGGATCATTATAATCTGGAAATATGTTATTAGCTGCTTTTGCAATATCTTTATCATACTTTTGAACATTTGTTTTTTCTTGTGTTTTTGGAATTGATCTTTCATCTATAGTTTCAGGTTCAGCATCCATAACAGTTGTACCTGTTGGTTCTTCTGCTCGTTTAATTGGTTTTTTAGGAAATGTAACTTCTCCAGTTTTTGGATTAACAGATTCCATGGATTTTTTGCCTTTAGTTTTTTGATTTAATTGTTCTATTAATTTATCTATGTCTGTTAAAACTCTTTTACCTTTACCAAATCCAATTCTTCCACCATCTGCTTTTTCTTCTGGTTCTGGTTTTTTAGGTCCTTTATATTTTGCGTATTCTTCCGGATAATCATATTCAAGTCCCATTTCAAATGCAGATTTTCTAGAACCATATTGTTGTAATTCATTTTGAATTTCTTCTTCTGTCATATCTGCAAATCTAGATTCACGTCTTTTGATTGCATCTTCAATTCTTTGCATCTCTTCAATGTTAGCTCTGTATTCACCAGGAGTTAAATATCCACCAGGAGTTTTAGGAGGTTCTGTTCTAATTGGTGGAGCTTCTACTTTAGACATTACTTCCCTAATTTCAGAAGGTGCGCCGGTAGGTATTTTATCTAATGGAATTTTTTCAAACACATCATCACCATAATGATAACGCATAATTCTAATTGGATCTGCATACATTAAAGGTTGACCGCCAGAAATATAACTACGTTCTTCTAAATTTTTAATTGTGTCTGGACTTAATTTAATTTTTCCTTTTGCAGCTTCATCAAGTAAAAAGTTTCGAGCAACAGCTCTATACATTCCACTTGGACCAAATACTCCACCTGCATAACCTTTACCTTCATATTGTCTTGCAAGCATTGCTTGTCGTTCTGATTCTTGTTTAGCAAGAAATTCAGGACTCATTTCTTCTGCTGCTTTTTCTAATCGTTTACCAGCAGCTTCTAATCTACCCAAATCTGTTGTTGGTGAAAATTTACTTCCTTGTTTTTCAATTAATGTCTCTAAACCTTTTCCTTTAATTTCTTGACCAGTTCCAAATTTTATAATTTCAGCTGTTTCTGTAGGTGGTTGTTTAAAATTTAAAAGTCTTCTAGTGTTTGCAGTATAAGTTAATAATTCTTGATCATTCATTCTAGTAATGTCACCCATTCTATCTGCAATAGAATTTTCAATGGTTTGAACTAAATCAGGATTTTTTGCATAAGTTCCTTCTACATCAAATTCAGATTTTGTTGGATTAAGTCCTTGTTTACCTTTTGGAAATCTAACAACATTTGTACGTGTACCAATCGTTCTTGAAACAGCTCCTTTACCAAAAAGCTTTTCTAACATTTTTATTAGTTCAACGTATTTATCCATGCTTGCCATATTAATAATATGTTTTGTTATTCCTGATTATAGGTTCATCTTTGTAATCTTCTGGGTGATCTACAAAGCCACCTTGTCTAAAACGCATGACTGCTTGTGTCATTGAATCCACTAAATCGTCATGGTCTCCATAAGGGAACGCAGCACATTCTTCAATAACCTCTTGTGCAAAATCTTTATCAACAGGAGCCCATATTTGTCCTGCTTCAAATAAAGGTGCAACAGAGTTTACTCGCGTGTGCTTATCATTACCTTTTGAAGGTGTGTAGTTTATAACAGGGATGCCCATTTTACGCAATTCATAAGTTAATGGTAATCCTGATGCTTTAGCTTCTATTAATACAGTTTCTGGTTGCCAATACTGATATTGTTGATATGCTACACGTCGAAGCTCAGGAAATTCAAATCGATCTTTAACAGCATCTAACAAAATAAGTTGAGGTCCTGAGTCTTCGTTGTTATAAAAAACTCCCCACGTTGTTATCGCCGAATAGTCTGCAGATTCTTTTTTCATAAAAGCCGTATCATAACTTTGAATGACATGTTGAAGTGGTGGTATAAAATCTCTTTCCCACTTTCTCCACCATTCACGTTTTATAATTGCACCTTCTTCTGATGTTGGATTTTGCATCCATTGTGCATTCCATTTTTGTAAACTAATAGATGCTTTAACTCCTTCTAATTCATCTAATTTCCAAAACTCTGGCCATACTGGTTTACCTGATGGAAGTATTGCAGGAAATTCTATTAACTCCCATTTATCAGATTTAATGTTCCCCGATTCTCGCAGCAACGAACCCGTTAAATCCTTCGTGTTCCATCTTGTCATAACAAGTACAATTGCTCCTCCTGGTTGTAAACGCTGACGAGGGCCTGATGTGTACCATTCATGAGCTCGCTCAAGAGCATCTATGTTCATTGCATCTTGTTCAGAATGCGGATCATCAATGATTAATAAATCTGCACCTCGACCAGTAATTGCAGATCCAACACCGGCTGCATAATACTCACCACCTTGTTCTGTTTCCCATTTACCAGCGGCTTGACTATCTTCACGAAGTCGAGTTGGAAATATTTCTTTATACTCTGGCATATCCATTAAAGTTTTTGCTTTACGACCAAATCTAACAGCAAGTTCTGTGGTGTGGGTTGATTGAATTATTTTCAAATTTGGTTTACGCCCGATCATCCAGGCTGGCAGCAAGAAGCTGGCGAATTCAGACTTTGTATGCCTTGGTGGCATATTAATAATTAATCTTTTTATTTTTCCTTCTGCAAGATCATTAAACTTTGCAGCGATCTTTGTGTGATGGGAACCTTCAATAAATTCTGGCCAAACACGTTTAACAAACGTCATAAAATCAGTTTGTGCTTTTTCTATTCCACGTTTTTGTTTTGCAAGTAATCCAGCCTTTATAAATTCTTCTTTTATATCCGGTGGTAATCTATTTAACTTTTCTAAAAGGTCATTCATAAAAATTTTCCGCAAAATTTTTTAGGATCAATTTTGGAACCTTCAAAGTATTTACAGCTTATATATGTCTAAATCAAGGGCTAAAGGGACAAGTTATGGGACCCAATTTAAAAAAGGTGGATCGACTTATTAGAAGTAAATTAAAAAAGCAAAGAGCGTTGGGACCTCTCTCTATGTTAAAGAGTCAAGACCCAAGCCGCTCGTCTCGAGCGGCTAGAGGCTGGCAACTAGACTCAGTCTAGTAGTGTCATATATTGTTTTGGAAAGTATTGTCTAAACCAATCCAATCCCTGTTGCATAGTCTCATAATCATTGAACTGTTCAGCGCCCATAATTAAATCATAGACCGCAACAGCAAACCAAGGCAGACTTGCCTTCTCGCCGCTGAATCTATTCGCAACATCTATTGTTTGATTCTTATCTAATTCCAAATCCAAATCAAATGGAATGCGATATTCTTTACCCTCGTAGTTTATTACATGTAGTGGTTTAGTCATATTATACCTTTCATTTAGTTATACAGTTACAGTATCATCCTGTGTTATATCATTCAATAACTTTATAGTTGTGCGCGTGTAATCGCGTCCATGCCAATCTTGGTGGACTGTTTCAACTATTTCTATAGGGCTTTCTTGTGGTTTAGTTTTGATACCAACAAAGTTTATTAATTGCGTCATATGTATTCTTAACCAATCATTCATACATCTCTCATCGCAAAAATAATATTCCCAATTATCAATCCATTCACGATTAACTCCTAAATTAAATCTTGCAAATCTAGTGCGCAAAACTTTATTGCCTTTCGTTCCACGAATCCTTGATTGCGTTTCGTAAGTATGGCAATTCTGTCCTTGACAAATGTGTTTCATAATTATCCTTTCAAAGTTATTATAAAGTTTTTAGCTGTTCGATAACCATTTCTCTCAACATCAAAATAAACTAATGCTGTTTCGCCTTTGGTAGTAGTAAACACTCTTGATTTCTCATCAAAGATTGCTGTTCTACGAACAACTTCTGTTTTTGTATTTTCCTGTCCATTTATTTTTTCTGGTATGTAGCTTACTACAAACTTTACATCTTTATCTATATTCATATTTTCCTCTCTAATTAGTTATGGGATAATATTACTATATTATCCCATAAGTGTCAAACAATTAATTTAATGCAACTGCAGATTGTCTTGCCTTTTTAAATTGAGCAATAACAGCTTTGTTGTCTTGTTTAACTCGTCTTGATTTAATTAAGTTAGCCAAGTTTTCTGGTTGATAAATAGTTAATGAAACTCCAACTGTTTTTTGCAATTCGTTTTCATTAACATTCAAACCCAATGCACCACACAAATCAATTGCGTCCTTAACATATTTATAATCTTTAAGAGCATTATTAATATCTCTCATATCTTTAAAAATATGTTCAGCCCAAATATAATGAGCATTAACAAAACTTTGTCTTGCGTTTTTAAAAAGTTTCATTTCATTAAACTCACTATTGAAACAAGGTATCGTTCTTGAACGACAATAACTTGTACCGATTACATCAAGTGAAAATTTATCTTTCCACTCTTGATACAATCCATCCTCGTTTTGATAGCCAAGAAATTTTTTAATCTTGTCTGTTTCTTGTGTCCAATGTGGATTGCTACGATTATCTTGTGCTTTGTTTTGGATTGTTATTTCTGGATTGATACCAACAGCTTTTAACTCATCACGATAGTATGCAATACCAAAGTCCATACTGTCAAATCGTCCAGACATACTTGCGTCCAATTTAAAGTCAAAATGTTCAGCAACATTCTCATCACTATTATCAGCCCTTTTCATTTCTGTATTAGCAAAATAAAAACAACTGTCTTTAGCTACAACATCACACGCAGTACCATATTTTTTTTTAAATGCGTTTAGTGTTGCAACATCACTTGTCGGATATGCTCGTTGCACAATTTTAGTAGCTGTTTTAAATGCTCTATTATAAGCAACATCTATATCCTCTTTTGCTGATTTAAAATTTTCAAGTTCAGTAGTTTTCTCATTTTCAAAATGAGATAAAATTAAACCACCGATTTTTTTTCTTAAATCAGTATTTAGTCTTGCTTTACTTGTAGTCATACTCACTCCTTTTTTTTAGTTAGAATTATTTTATTTCATATCTTGAAATTAATGTCAATGGGATTATATAGGATATATCTGGAAACACAGTCTTGTAAAATAGCTAGCTATTCCAGATACCTTTCTAGTTGGTGCGCAGGCGCGCAAGCGCCTGCGACAATATGTCGCATTGACATAACTTTAGGTTGTATGTGAGCTTACAAGCGACCTGCGACAATTTGTCGCATATACACGGAGCGTGGATTGTGATATAGTTAAAACAGAAAGAAAAACAACTAACAAAGGAGTGACTATGGGACTAGACCAATACGCTGGTTTTCGTGATGAAAACGGACAAGTTAAAGAAGAATTCTATTGGCGTAAACATGCAAGACTGCAAAAGTTTATGGCAACTGAATTCAACGAACAGCACAAAGAAAAACAAAAACATAACACAATGAGTGATTTACAACATCTTGGCTTCAATGGTGGGCAAGGTGGAGTTAAAATCACAAATGAGTTAGTTGAGCGTTTAGAAAATGCATATAAAAATAAATACTATGATTATTTTGCTTCCGATGGTTTTTTCTGGGGACAACAGTTTCAAGAGGAACAAGTTACGGAATACGCTCAACAAGATGAAAAGTTTATTGAGTGGTGCAAGGAACAGTTAAAAGCTGGTAAAGATATTGGCTATGATTGTAGCTGGTAATGATTGAACTATTCGGAATACACGCCACAGATTTACTGCTGGCGTGTATTCTATTTACATTATGGTACGCAATATGGACAAAATAACATTAGCCCAGCTGCAGGCCTACGATTCGCATTTCAGAAAAGCGCGCACCGCGAAGCGTGCAAGCGCACAAGCTCGCAAGCGTACAAGCTCGCAAGCGAGCAAGCGCACAAGCTTGACAATTTAAATTATAAGATTATATAGGATATAAACAGAAAGGAATAATATGAATAAATCACAAGGAATGAGACTACATTTAACAAGCAATTTTTATCCACCACTACCAGAATATTTTATAAATCGTTTTATAAAAGCTTGGGAAAGATATTGGAATGAAGGCAATGTTGAGAAGCTTCAAGCAGATTTACTTGAAGTTGGATACAAAGGCGATTTGAATAGTTATGATTTTTATACATATCTAAATGACGAAGATTTAAGTGAATGAATATAAGCGAACTAGATCAAATCACCGGCACGCTGTCGAAGCCTTCGAAAATGCCTGGCTGGTCTTACGGTATACCTGCAAAGGAATGTAAAACAGGCAGCAAGCTGGCAAAGATTCCAGGCACTGTCTGTCATGGTTGTTACGCTCTTAAAGGTTGTTACGTGTTTTCCAATGTACAAGCAGCTCAATACAAAAGATTAAAAGCAATAGATGATCCGCGATGGGTCCAAGCAATGGCAGCGCAGATCTTACGGCATAAGTCTAAATGGTTCCGCTGGCATGATTCAGGAGATATCCAATCACTTGATCACCTTAAAAAGATATTCTCTGTCTGTCTGTTGACACCGGATGTTAATCACTGGATGCCGACACGCGAAGCGGGGATATTAGCTCAAGTCAAACCTGAAGAGGTACCAGCTAATTTAATTATAAGATTATCAGCGACGAAGATTGATGGCCAGCCTTCATCGTCATGGCAACATACTTCTACTGTAGTCACGGAAGGAAAGACATGCCCAGCAGCGGAGCAGGATAACAAATGCTTAAGCTGTAGGGCATGTTGGGATAAGCGAATACCTAATATCGCTTACGGTAAACACTAACATGGGCTGTTACTCCCATAGCAGCCCGCCAACCACAACCCACGTTTCGCGAAGCGTTCAAGCGCACAAGCGCACAAGCGCTAGTGCTCAAGCGCGAGCAAGCAAGCGCGGATAGCGGACCAGTCATCAAGCGCACAAGCGCGCGAGCGCTCAAGCACGAGCCCCGATTCGGTGACCGCGGAACTTGGATAAAGTTTTACGGATCGAGGAGCGTCTTCTTTTACTAAGATAAAATTACGCTTTGTCATGGTCATGTGAAATAGAATCTGGTGCGGTGACATATGTACTTTTCCTTTGCGTGCAATCTTCAGCTCACACATAAAAAATGCACAAGAATCGTGGTAACCCAATAAATCTGGAACACCAAACGATGACCAAGATTCTAGTCTTGTCCATGTAATATCATTTAAATTTTTCTTAACTTCTTGCCAGAACTTTGTCTCTGGTTTCATCGTACTAAATTACATCCGTTGAGCGGATAACTTGAGGCATTTTGTGTGATTCTTTTTCTGTGACTAATACAATTCTGTGGGTTTCATACAATCCAATTAATTTGTTTTCCATTAATTTGATTGTTGCAATATCTCTTAACTCGCCGTTTGGCATTTGCACTTGAACTCGTGCGTTCTTTGCTATTTCACTTTTCATGAAATAATCTACTATTCGTGCTAATAACTTCCCATCTACCATAGTTTTAAATGGGGCCCAGTATCTGAAGGCAAATATCTTTCATCTTCTCGTAAGCCGACCCCACTATTGCTTCGTACTATAGATTACGGTATAAGTCAATATATGGGTATACCAGCAAAATTAACAGAACGACAAATAAAGTTTGCAGAGTTATTAGTTTTTAACGAAGGCAGGAAAACTAAAACTGAATGTGCACATGAAGCAGGTTATACAACAAGACCTAGACAAGCAGCACATGAACTGACAAATCCAAATATATCTCCATTAGTAGTTAAATACATTGGTGAACTACGTGAGGAGATGCAAAAGAAATATGAGGTTACATTTGAAAATCATATTAGTGAACTTGCAAAATTAAGAGATGAATCAAGAACTAAAGGTGCATGGAGTGCAGCAATCAATGCAGAAGTAGCACGTGGTAAAGCTGCTGGTTTATATGTAGATCAAAAGATAATTAAATACGGATCATTAGATAGTTTGACACCAGCAGAATTAGAATTAAAAATGAAACAAATATTAGAAGATCACAAAGGTTTGCTTGTTGAAACTGATTTTGATTTGGTTAAAGAAAAAGACCAATCAACATCACAAATAACATCAGATATAACCAAAACTTTGGAATAGGTTTATCCCAATCTATAGATTTCAAATTTTATTCTTCCCAATTATGACTATTAGTGTGTTTAGTATCAATTATATAACCAATACCAAATGCAATAATAACTAATATTAATAACCATTCCATATTATTCCTTTCGTTTACATTTACATTGTAACAATAACAGGCAGCCAAAGCAAGACCTATAGATACAACTAGAGGTACTCGATTTTTTTAACAACTCCAATAGGATAGATATTTCTGTCGCCATAACTTATTACCTCATTGTTTTCAACTTCGTATGATGCAAAAGTTACTACCACATCATTATCTTTTTTAAACAGGAATCCTTCGCTAACGCAAGTACTACATTGCATATCTTGGAATTCATCTTCATTTGCCCACCCTGTATCTCCAAGTATATCAATCCAATGAATTCTAATTTTTGGATATTTATCAATGCTCATCCTACATAAGTAGAATTTTTACCCCACCTTTGCAAATTATTTTTGCAAAAGGGGGTCGCGTAGCGGAATACATGTAAAGTCAATAAAATCAACACTTTTTGATACTGTGCCACGGAGCTAAATCGTCTAGAATCATTGTATACCAACACTTCTAGACGAAGTGTGCCACGGCATTTTCTGTCGTGGCACACCTCCAAATCGTCTAGAATCATTATGTACCAACAGTTCTAGACGTTTTGTGCCACGTGTGCCATGTGCCACGGGGTAAAGTTGAAAAAAAAATTTCATCACTACCCCTAAAACTCCACTTATAGTGGCACGGAACAAAAAAGCTATATAAATCAACGATCCACGTTCCGCGCACCACTTTACGCTTGTTCTGCCACAATGATTTGATATGAGCGCATCGCGGATCGGGGGTAATACAATGGCTAAAAAGAAACAATCAATCGAAGACATCTTGGAGGATATTAGAGCAAGTTTAGATATTCTAGAAGATAAGATCAACGACATCGAACAATGCGATCACGAAGACGAGGACTTTGACGATGAAGATGAGGACGAAGACGAGTAACAAATGGTGTGGGGCTTAAAAAACCCCACATTAAATAGCCCAGTGAGGTCCAGTGAGGTTCAAAATCCTAAAGCAACAATTTCTTTATAAGTTCTAATCAATAACTGTGGGTATTCTGGGTTAGTAGAATAGTTATACAACAGATGAAAGTATCTATTTACATCATTAATACGCAATTTTGCTTGTAATTGGCGCTCATTTCTAAAGGATTTGTAAGCATCTTTCGTATTAAGAAGATTTATATAATACTCAATAGAATGGCATTTAGATTGAAATTTAGCCACTCTAAACTTCGCATTTGGGTTCTGGCTAGGGGTCATACCCTTATGCAAATCTTTAAACTGATATATGCCCATTAAATTGTTTCCCTCTACAGCATAACGACTTCGTCCATAATTAGACTCTAGCGCTGCCTGTGTAAGCAACAATTTTCTTGGTATTCTATCTTCTTTCTTAATTCTTTTCTCTAAATAATCCGCGCATTTATTGACAGATTGTATAAATTCCGTGTTATTTTTATAGCCAAAGGCGGGTTGTGAGAACACTACAAGCAATATGATAAATAACCATATTGCACCTATAATCACATACAACGTATAATTTTTTAAATTATTCACTTGTCCTCCTGCGATGTTAGTTGATTTTTATCTTATCTGTATAGATAAGGTTGCAGTCCTGTAGCTGCTCATTAGTTATATCCTTTCATTGTGTCTATTTTATCAGATTTGTCAACCCCAGTTAAATCCTTGATATTATTGTAATATTGATCAACTCTCCTTAACCATTCAAATTTAGCTTGTCTAAATTCTTCTCCTTCAAATACAAATTTTTGAAAGTAATTATCTTTGGTACAAATAAGATTAACTCCTTTTTGTATATTGGTTCCATAAATTTCGTTGTGCGCTAAAGCGTATGCAGCTAACTGCAGTTTATAATCCGCGATCCACTGTCTTTGTTTCGGTTTATTTGATTGTTTGAAATCAATAATCGCTTCGCCGTCCTCGTATATTCCACAAACATCCGTTTGTCCTGCCCAAAGATCCGGATAATACAAACAACATTCGATTCCCCACAGCTCGGATAATTTATTCTTTAAACCATTCTCAATGATTTGTGTTGCCATGGTATGTGCCTGGTGACCAACATCTGTTAAATCAAGATAACCTTGTCCTAATAAATACTTTTCAATAATAGAATGCATGGCCGTTCCACGATTCGCTGCTTCATTTTTAATTTTATCTGCTTCAACATTACCGACTCTTTCTTTCCATGCATCAAGAGCTCTCTTTTTATCATCAGGCATGGTTGCTGAAAGAATGGTGGTCACGGATGGAAGTTTAGTTGATTCAACTTCATAATGTCTTTTCTCATCAATAAGAGAACGCATAGATTTAGGATAAATGAATTTAAAATTCTGTTTCATATTTTCTTAAATAAGGTCCTCCAAAACCAAGAACGTAAGATAGATACAACAGTAAATATAATTGCGATTTTAATTCCGACTGAAACAGTAGGATATAAACCAAACAATGGAAATATATAAAACTGTATTAGTAAAGCGATTATAAAACCACTACCAATATCAATGGAAGCTTCAATTAAATTCCGCACATTCCCTCGCATTCATTATTAAATAAATCTATTTGATCATCTTTTTTATCTTCAAGATTAACTTGATCTATTGGAAGTCTATCTTTATGTAAAAAAATTTCATCTGTATTTCTAAAAGTTCCTTTCCTAATATATTTATCTAATTCAACAACTTTATCCCATTCTTCTTTATTTTCTTTAACTTTTCTCCATTCTTCATTGCTATGAAATGGACAAAAAGTACATGCAGATCTTGGTGGTTTAGGATAATTATTTTTCTCCATCCAATCCATACAATTTTTACGACTCATTTTTAAATCAATTAAGGGATAACTATTGGTGATGTATTTAATTCTATTTGGTTTAACTCTATATACTTCATCCAAAGATATACCCATTAACATTTCAACAGCAGTTCCTTTCTTTCTTTTCTCTCCTTTTTCTAAACCTAAAAGTTCTCTAACTTTATTATTTACAGGAAAAATTTTATAATCTGCTGTACATTGTCTTCTTAACAATCCTTTTTTTCCTGTTTCAGGGTTTTTAGTATAAAGTGGAACAGATAAAAACTTATATTTACCATCAACGGCATCAATCATATCTTGTCTTAAATTTCCCTTTGATACGATATATACAGGGTAAGATAATTGTTTTCTTAACCATTCTAACCAATCATAAACTGCTTTAGGTTCTCCACCTGTATCTGCAAATATAGCAGCATCAACCATTGGAACTTCACCTTTATTAATCATCAAAGCTAAAGTTGATGATTGAACACCTGCACCCAATGATAATATTCTTAAACTATTTGCCATATATTTCTAATATTTTTTTACACATTTGAATAGTTACTTGGCCTTTAATCCAATTAGCTCGTGAAGAACAAAAAACAATATTATCTATTGTATAAGGTTTATTATTGTCAATACGATCAATTGAAATTTGATTTCCTCTTATTTGTGATTTGTTTCTTTTATGAAAAATAGGTTCACCGGTATAAATACAATTTTGTCCATGTTTTAATTTATGTTCTTCCCATTTTTTTATTAATTGTTTGTATGTGAATTCAACTTTATAAACTCTACCTCTATCTTTTCCTTCATCACTTGATTTTTTTCTATTAATCATATTACCATAAATAGATTTTAAAAAACCATTTTCAGTTGATAAAAATTTACTTTTTCTAATATAATCACACTTTTTGCAATTACTTCTTATCCCAGCTTTTTTCCAACAATCTTTAGTAAATTCAGATAAAGGTTGTATTTTTAAACATTTAGTACATTTTTTCATTTTCTGTTTCATTAATGTACCTTTTTAGTTTTTTCATATTCTTTTTTTTCAAAATATGCATGAGCAATTTTTTTTCTTTCTATATCTTTTTTAATGTTTAAATATCTTATAATTTCATTAGTTAAATATTTCTTTACTCCTTTAGATATTTTTTTCATTAATGTAACGTGTTGTGGTTATATGGTTCTATGTTTTCAGATTGTCTTAAAACTGTTTCAACAACTTCTCTAAACTCTCCCTCATGTTTAAATACCGTTTTATACAATCGTAGAGCTTGAGCCATCATTGTAGATGCAACCATTTGTGGTTCATTGGTTCTTAAAACTAATTCAACCATCTTATCAAACAGTTCTCCATAAATTATTTCAAGTTCTAACTCTTTATTCTTTTTATTTTTTTTCATAATCCAATCTTTCTAACATCATCTTCAATAGAAATTGGATTTAACTCTTTGTTTTTTATTTCATATAGTGGTGCTTTTGTTTTAAATGAACTACCATCAGTTCTAAAACGATCTTCTCCTTTTTTATAAAAATCACATTTTAAAAAGAATTCATCTTTTGGCAGCCAACCACATATTTGAATTGTTCTATCTTTCTTTACGATACTGTTGAATATGTAAATGTCATTTGGGAAATCTTTTTGATAACCAACAAAATTGTGAACATAATCCGGTTTCATATAAACTGTTCGGCCCATGGTTTTGATATCTACTTTCTTATTGTTGATAACAATATCCACGATTCCCGCTTCATTATAAACAGGCAGTTTACCATAAACAATATCATAGATTACTGTTTCGCCTAAAATGCCAGTGTATTGTTGTTCTTTATTTCCATTAGCGCCAACAGATCTATTACCAAAATTTCTTTTGTTAACAGTATCCCAAGCAAAGGAACATAAATCTTCTCTCAACTTTATATTTAACATTACATACTCTCCTTACAGTTTAAAACTTTATCAACAAATTTAGTGTCAATTAAAGTTTTTATTTTTTTCTTTAATCTTTTATTTTCTTTCTTTAAACGATAGATTATTTCGTCTAAATCATTTGGTCCTCGTTTCATGTATATATTACAATGGATAGAACTAATAATAACCAAGATATAATAATCACTAACAACCAAGGATTTGGTTTAAAGTTATTCAATTTCATATTGGCACTCCTGCATCATCAACATTTTCAAATATCTCATCTTCTGTGAGTTCTATTTCTCCCTGTGATTTGCAATTTTTGCATTGATATACTTCACCATAGCAATCTCTACGATATCCATTACCACCGCAATCATGACAAATGATTTTATGTGTTTTGTTTTCCATTTCTATATCCTTTTGATCTAGCGTTTTTAATTGCAAGATGTTCTATAACTTTACTAATGCTTAAATCAGCATCAGTTAATTTACCTGTTAAGTATGATAAAGCGTTGTATGCTTTTATATTTACCGATACTGACTTGTATTTATTTGGGTCTGCCATTTCTTCTCCTTTTGTTTATTTTATTATGCTTTCTGCATACATGATATGGGAAGATATACTATGAAAACAAGTGTTGCAAGATAATTATTTTTAAGGTATTGTGGACATCTCTTCTCACACCTTTTGTTTGCTCGTCCTAGTACAACTAGGACGGGCATTCATTATCTTCTTCCTTGACCTCTATATTCTTTTCTTGAATTACGTTTATTTGGTCTTTTAGAATGACGCCCTGGACGTTTTTTATTAGTTTGTTTAATAAAGGTACCTGTACCCGATTGAATTTTACGGGCCATTATCTTTTATTTCCGTCATTAAACCAATTCTTTTACTATTTGTAATTGGAATATATCTAATAACTCCATTAACGTATTGTTCTACTTCTTCACCGCCTACCAAACCCCGACGATATCGTGACTGGGAAAC
>OGWG01000066.1_pt1 | contig 17320 bp, 30 predicted proteins | sample 1575911 | NCBI WGS metagenome assembly OGWG01 (sample SAMN07581534, study PRJEB24739) | freshwater metagenome
AAGACAGAAACGAAAGGAACTACAAAACTGTTCAGTTTACTGAATGTGTTATGATGCAAACTCCTTGGGGTCTTGTTCCTAAACCTTCTACTCAGTGTGTTAGTACCAAGATTAACTGCTATGAGGAGAGTAGGTAAAAATAAACTTACAGGAGATGAGTATTTCATCCTTGAAGAAATTCAACCTACTCCACCTTATGGTGGTTACCATGTGAGGAGATTTAAACTTCCTCATGAAGATGCAGTTGCTGCTCAATATGAGTTGCAAGCTGCGATTTAATATTTATGAACAAAATTCAACATTATCTTTAAACAAATTCAATATGAGTAAAAAATCTTAAAATCTTTTAAAACAAAAAGTAAAGTTATGGCTATTTCAAATTTTGTTATCAAAACCGGTGAGTCTGAAGTTAAAGAAGACAGAAACGAAAGGAACTACAAAACTGTTCAGTTTACTGAATGTGTTATGATGCAAACTCCTTGGGGTCTTGTTCCTAAACCTTCTACTCAGTGTGTTAGTACCAAGATTAACTGCTATGAGGAAAATTACCTGGGTAAAGAAGATCCAGGTTACAATGATCCAATATTTGACCCTAAAAATCCATCTGCTGGTGGTATTTTTATGGGTGCTATTCCTCAAAGAGCAGTAGAAGAGTATGATATTGTATCATCTGATGGTACAGTAAGACAAGTTGAGGTTTATAAAACCGTAGTATTTGGTGATACTTCTTCTCCATCTTGGGAGAACACAGTTAAGGCTGCTTTTAGAAGCCGTGGTCATGAGATTGTTGAAACCTCAATTGCAGATGCTGCAGCTGAGAATATGAAGAATCTCATCAAAGGTGACAATTTAGTTGATGCCTAAAATTTGTTGAATTATAGGAGGGGAGAAATCCCCTCCTTTTTTACTTAATTTCCTATGAGAATAAAAGAAAGCTGGTCTGCACAAAAAACCACTAAGGAATTGAAGTTGGTAGAAGAGTGGAAAGCTCACAGGTCTGTTAAAGACAAACCTGTTTTCTCAGTGATGAAAAATGGGTATGCATATCATAATGCATTCCTAAGAAACTCATTTGAGTATGAGGATGTGTGGTATAGGTTTACAGATGATGGTATCAGATTTTCTTATTATGAAAAACGCGGATACTCTTATCTGCAAAAGCTTATTCCATTTCCTTTTGAGTATGTTTCTACTAAACATAAGAATGTTTACATTCTTGAGGAAGTAGGAACAATGAAATATAAGTTTATACTTGATAATAAAGTTGCAAAAATTAAAATCATTAAAGTATCATGAACAAAAAAGTTAAAGACACTTCAAACAAGATTGAATTCTCAGATAAACATCTCTGGAAACATCGGGATGGTAGTATGGAGTTGCTACCCACAATGCCAACTAAGAAATTGCAGGGAGTAATACTTCCTGAGATTAGAAAAAGAATTGAGGAAAAAAGAGCCTCACTTGTTCTATTTCAAGAAAAGTTGCAACTTTGTAACTTAATTCTTGTTGATAGAGGAATTATTGCTAAAGAAGATGGTATTAATGATGCTGTCATTCAGGCAATAAAAAGATTTCCCATAGACGTTGTTGAAGAAGCATTAGAACAAATGCTTGAGGAAGAGCGTATTAGGGTAAACAAGGTGCATTAAGCACCTATGGTTCTGTAGCTCAGCTGGATAGAGTTACTTTATTATTCAGAATGAACTATACGATGACAATTTGCACAAAGCAGTTGACATTTGTCTAGTTCATTCTTAATAATAGATTTAGATTTTAATCTAAGTTTTGACCAGTCAAAATCTTTTTCATTAGGATTAAGATGATGGAATTCAAAAACAGAATAATGAGTGTTATCTAAATGTAAATTACATCTTTCACAAGATGAACCTTTATATTTAACAGCTTCAATTTTTCTATCTATCCATCTTTTCGAACATCTTTTATTGAAACAAGTTTTGCAGTAACACATCCTTCCTTGAGAATGTGTTTTTGAAGCATAGAATTCTAAAACATTTTTAGTTTCTTTGCAATCAGAGCAGGTTTTTAATGTATCCATATTTAATTATACGATTAACTGGATAGAATTTATAAATCTAAGCTTATATGGCCTCATAGTTAAATGGATATAACACCTCTCTTCTAAAGAGGATTTCCAAGTTCGATTCTTGGTGAGGCTACAGGTTAATTTGGTTAATTGTGAAACAATAGATTGATTGGATATAGTGGGGTATATTATCCCACTATATTTTTTTCTCTTATATTTGTATCATGAATTTTGAGTTTTACAAATATAAAAAAGAGGTAAAACGCTTTGCAAAGAACAACTTTAAATTAAAAGATGAGGATTTAGATGACTTTGTAGAAGATATACTTCTTAAAGCAACACTTAAACAGCACTTATTTGATAGTACAAAAAGTGCACCTGTAACCTGGATAAATAATATTGCCAGGAATCATTACATAGATAAATATGTTAGAAAACAACATCCTGAATGTGTTGAAGATATACCTGAAAGATTATTAAAAGATGATCATACAGGTATAGATATTAAGAGTTTTAAAGAAACATTAATGGGAACTCCATTATATATGTTCTTCTTATTAAAATCAGAAGACAAATCAGTGAAGGATATCTGTAACGAGCTCCAGATATCTACACAAGATTACAATGAGCTCAATAAACAATTAAAACAAAAGTGGTATGAGTACAATGATTGAGTTAATTGTAGCATTAGCTGCACTTAATTTTACCATCAATGGTATTGAGTATTATATAAAATACTCTAATTTTAGCGAAAGTCCAGTAAAAGCAGCATTTAATGCATTTTCTGGAGTATGTGCAATTTTATTATTTTTCTTTCACCTAAATATTGTTCTTGATAAGTATGAGAGTAATAAACAAATTAAGATTCAAGTGGATAGTGTCGAAGTTAAAGAGATTCCTTACAAGAAACTCAAGGCTACGTTCTATAATCCTGTACAAAGCCAGTGTGATGGTAACCCACTCATCACTGGATCAGGATATAGAATTAATTTGTCAAAACTTAAGAAAGGAGACATTAAAGTAGTAGCAGTAAGCAGAGATCTTTTAAAGATTTATCCATATGGTTCTACTATTTATGTACATCAACCTGTACATCTTAGAGGAACTTATAGGGTAGAAGATACTATGAATAGTAGATTCAGAAAGAGAATTGATTTTTTAGTATACGATAGATTAAATGTAGACTCTGTACATATAAGCATATGATTCATTATTTTAAAAATAATATTGCATCAAAGGACCATTGTCCAAAACACTTCTCCTCAAGAAAGTTGAGGAGAATGGCTTTAAAAAAAACTAATAATATAGAAGAAGCTTCTATAGAGTATGAAAGATTGGTAAAAAATTTAAAGAAAGGTTTTAAAATATGAACTTATCAGAACTTAAAGAAAAAGTAATAGCCTTAGGATCTGAGTATCCACATCTAAAAGACAAAATCTATGAAGCCTACAGATGGTGTGTAGGAGAGGTAGTAGATGGTGGTGGCTCAGAAAGCCATGAAGTACAACTATGTCTCTCAGATATTGGAGACATTATTCAAGAAGATCAAGAAGGATTACCAGACCCTCCAGAACCTTGTTATGAGTAATAATATGAAACAGACAGCAGTAGAATGGCTTGTGGCTAATCTTCCTTCTCTATTTGTTGATGATTCTGGGCATTACAAAGAACTATTTGAAAAAGCCAAGGCAATGGAGAAGGAGCAGATAATTGAGGCTTATACAATAGGAAGTTATGATATGGCAGAAAAAGAATTTAGACCAGAACAATACTATCAAGAAACCTATGGAAAAACTGCATAATATATACCCTATAGGGTATGATAACTCATTCAGTATAGCATATTATACCCCTTAAGGTATAATATCTCATTCATTTTATTTACTTTTGTAAAACTTAAAAAAAATAATAAATCTATGAATTTTGGACAAGCACTAGAGGCTCTCAAGGAGGGTAAACTGGTAACAAGAGAAGGCTGGAATGGTAAAGGAATGTACTTAGCTCATTCTACAAAACTTTATGTAAGACTTTATAATGATGAAGATTTTGCACCAGATAATATCTGTTATTTTTATGAAGATAAAGTTGGTATGATTGAAGGTGATAATGGGCAAGTTTATGAGCTAGAACGCTTTATTCTAATGAAAACTGCAGATAATAAACTTATTCCTTGGTTAGCATCTCAGAAAGATATGCTGGCAGAAGATTGGATGATTATCTAAATGATTAGAGGTAGGGATGACTAAGCTATCCTCATAGAAAATAAGCATTGACTGATAGGAAAGACTATCAAATAGTCAGGTGGCGGAATTGGTAGACGTAAAAATAGAATTAGTAAGGTCGTAACCCCTTTACAATATTACAGGTTCAAATCCTGTCCTGACTACTGCTTAGGTTTTCTGTGGAAAGTTTCCTTCGGGATTACACCATGCAAAATCCATTCTACATCCCTTTGGTGGAATGGGCTAATAGGGGAAAACAGATGACAGCTGGAAAGACAGCACTTGTCAGAGTGGTGGAATTGGTAGACACGCAGGACTTAAAATCCTGTAACTGCAAAGTTGTGAGAGTTCGATTCTCTCCTCTGATACTAAATAAATAAAATATGAAAGCATATCAAGTATTTAAAGGAGATATTAATAAACATGGTTTTCAAGAATATGAGTTAGTAGCTACATATTTCGATAAGAATAAAGCTTTTGAACATGCTGAAAAAATTGCAAGAGAAACTCCACTAATGGGAGATATCTTAGAATTTGATGGATGGTATGGAAAAGGTAAGTATGCTTCTTGGATTGCAATTGGATGGGAGAGAGTAACTATTTCAAGATTTGAAGAAATTGAAATTACAGAATAATTAAAAACAGTCAAGTAATGCGTAATGTGAAAGAGGCCCATCACATCCTATAAGGTTGCATAGTCATGAGTTCGAATCTCATCTTGACTACTAATTAAAATAAATATTTTATATTTGTAAATATTTATTACAATTATGCATTTTGATTTAAACACTGTATATGGTTCTCCAGAAAAAAGAACTGGACATTTTGGAATAACTTATAAAGGGGTTAGTGCAATTAAATGTCCATTTGATTATGTACTTTATCAAATGATTATAATGTCTGTAAAACCAGATCTTATAATTGAGATTGGTACATATAAAGGAGGTGCATCTCTTTATTACTCTGATTTATTAAATTTATTAGGCAATGGTGGTCAAATACATACTATTGATATTGAAAATTATGTTAATTCTGAACAAATTATTAGTAATTCTAATATAAAAAGATTTATTGAAGGATATGAAAATTATGATTTAGAATTAACTAATGGTTTTAAAAACATTTTAATAATAGATGATGGTTCTCATCAATATTTAGATGTTAAAAAAGCATTTGAAAAGTTTTCAAATTTGGTGAATAAAAATTCTTATTATATTATTGAAGATGGTGTAGTTAGTGAGTTAGGTATTGATAATAACTTTGGTGGAGGACCAATGAAAGCAATAGATGAAATTATAAAAGAAAATAAAAATTTTGTAATTGATAGAAAATATTGTGATTTTTTTGGAAACAATGCAACTTTTAATCCAAATGGGTATTTAAAAAGAATTAGTTAAAAGTTATGATTAATTTTGATGAAATTCCCAAATGTATAATTAATCTTCCTACAAGACCTGAAAGATTAAAACAAGCTGAAGAAGAATTACCTAAGTTTTTTAATAATACTTCTTATACTCTAATAGAAGGAGTTGTAGATAAAACTTCTAAATTAGGTATTGCAAAAGCTCATACTAATTGTATAGAGCATGCAAAGAATAATAACTTTCCTAATATTCTTATTATGGAAGATGATGTTATTTTTAGAGATGGTGCAAGAGAATATGCTAATGAATGTATAAAATATATTCCTAAAGATTATGATATTCTTTTAGGTGGGTTATATGATTCTTTAAAATTAGAAAGTACAAATGATTTCTGGAATAAAACAGAAAGATTTTGTGGATTACATTTCTATATAGTTAATGAGAAAGCATATGATAAAATTCTTGCATATAATGGAGAAACACATATTGATAAATACATGGTAAGATTTGCACAATTAGATTGTTATGTTACCAAAAAACATTTTGCTATACAAAGAATAGGTTTCTCAGATAATGTTAAACGTCATGTTGATTATAGCAAATTATTAGAAAGATTTGAGTTATTATAAAAAATAAAATAATGAATATTAAAGCCTTTGTTTTAAATCTTCCAAACTCAAAAGAAAGATGGGAAACTTTTAATTTAAATGAAGTTCCAAGATCAAAAATAAAATTTGAGAGAATTGATGGAATTTATGGATCAATATATTGTAATCAAGAAGATAAAAAATATAGACATGGAATAATAGGATGTGTTCTTGCAAATAGAAATCTTATAGAAATAGCAAAATTGAGAAAGTATGATAAAGTTTTAATTCTTGAAGATGATGCTCAACTTTGTCATAATTTTGATGAAAAATTAGAAGAAGTAATAAAAGAACTTCCAGTTGATTGGTGCATATTAAGATTACATAGATCTAGTGGACCAGTACCTACATTTATTCCACACAGTAAAAACTTAAGTAGAGTTAAAGGTGCAAATGGCGCATATGGATGGATAATAAATAGTAAGTATTATGATGTTGTTATTGACGCTTTAACTAAAAATCTTGGAGTATTAACAACAACTAAATGGGGTACATGTGAGAAAAATTTTGATGAGATATTAATAGAATTGCAACAAAATTTTCCTTTTTTTCAAACTAAAGAAAATTTAGTTTTTCATGCAGATGGTTATTCTGATAGACAAGAAAGAGTTGTAAGATATAATTTATTTAGAAAAGAAAGTAATATGGATTTTAAAATATTTTATACTCCACATGTAGCTTTACATGCTAAAAAATTGTGCGATGATATAAATTCTCTTGGATATAAATGTGAATTAACTCAAAGAGTTAGAGATGATAACTCAATTTATATTCTTTATGCTGCATATAGAGCTAATATAATTCCAAAAAATTATATTGTTTATCAATGTGAACAATTTTCTTCAAATTGGTTTACTGAAAGATATTGGGAAATAATGAAAGGTGCTAAACAAGTTTGGGAATACTCAGAAAACGGACTTGTTAATTATGATAAAAGTTTTGAAGGTAAATTATTTTATGTACCAGCAGGAATAGTTGATGGTTCAAGAAGTGAAAGAAAAGATATACCTGTTCTTTTTTATGGTGCATTAAATGAACATAGAAATAATGTTATAAAAGGTTTAAAAGAAAGAGGTATCAATGTTGTTGTTGAAAGCAATTCTTTTGGAGATAAAATTATAGACATGTTAAAAAGAACAAGAGTAGTTCTTAATATACATTATTATGAGAATGGTTATCTTGAAACATTTAGAGTAAATGAAGCACTTGCTCATGGTTGTGCTGTTGTTAGTGAAAAAACAAACTCATGTTATTATCCAGAAAAATATAATAACTTAATTCACTATGGAACAAATATAAAAGAATTAGATCATCTTATAAGAACAACAGGAAGATTAAGAAATTATACAGATATTTCTCATTTAAGTAATAGAAGTTATGTTGAGAATGCTATAAACTCATATATTAAGTTATATAACATTAAGACGTAAAATTAGAATATGAAGAAGTTAATATTTATCTTATTACTATTTATTAGTAATACTCTTTACTCTCAACAGTTTTATGAAGCCAAAACTTTCTCTTTCTGTACAATTAAGAGAGGTGAGAGATGGAGTGAGTGGACTGAAGTAGAACTTATTAAAGCATCAATAGAAGTAGATAGTGCTGATGGTACTATAGTATTATATACTAATAGGATAGCAACTTATAGCATCTATAAAACTGAGAAGTTTGTAAATGATGGTGAAGTAGTCTATTGGTTTTTTTGTGAGGATGATTCTAAAGTCCTGTGTAATATCCAGTTAGTTCTAGATAGAAATGGATATAATAAGAATGAGATGGAAATTAGGTATGCAGATTTAAAATTAAGATATGAACTTAAGTAAGAATTTAACACTCTTTGAAATGATTAGGAGTGATATGGCTAAGAGAAAGGGAGTTTCTAATCAACCTACTCCTGAGCATATTGAGAATATGAAGGTCTTAGCTGAGAAGATATTCCAACCAATTAGAGAACACTTTGGAGTACCTATCTATATATCCTCAGGGTATAGAAGTGCAGCTTTAAATAAGAAGATTGGGGGTTCTAGAACCTCTCAACATCTTACAGGAGAGGCTATTGATATAGATTTAAGTGGTCATCCTTCTAATATTACAAACAAAGAAGTCTTTAATTTTGTTAAAGATAATTTGAATTTTGATCAACTTATTGCAGAATATAAAGAAGGCAATGATTTAGGTTGGGTACATGTTTCTTATAAACCTATTGGTAATCAAAGAAAACAAGTATTAATTGCTACTAAAGGAACATTTGGTACAAAGTATTCTCCATATACTAAAGAGTTATTTGAGAAGATTTATGGATAATATCCCTCAGCAATAAGCAATTGCGTAAAAGGTAGACAAAAGACTGCTGGAGGATATATATGGAAACAATATTAATTGTATTAGGATTTATATGTCTTGCTTTGCTTCAAATATTATCTGATAATGATTATTAGTATGCACAAATGTAGTTTAGTATTTATCCTTCTCTTATTAACTTCTTGTAAGAAGGAATGCCAAATATGCACTCAGATGTTATCTGAGGCTTATCAGCCTAAGAGAGAAGGATATCCTAAAACTATATCTGTAACATATAATTCTTGTGGTCCTAATAATGACTGGATTGGAGAGCAAGTAAAAATTAAAATAGATACTCTTGGAGATACTGTCCATACTAGAGTACTCTCAACTGATTGTAAATGAGTAATATAATAATACTAGAAATAGGTAAGAATTACTCTAAGTTTGAGGAACTTGCCTACTTAAAAGAGGAGAACTATTGTCTTCTAAATATGGACAATTTTGTATGGTATATTGGAACATGTCTAAATGATCCTTACCTTGCACAGCAATTACTGGCTAAGTATATGGGAATAACTCCTTTACATGCTAATGTAATTGTGCAAATCAATAAAATATGAGAAACAAGATTAATTTGGACTTCAATGATGTACTCATTTGTCCAACACCTGCTTCTGATATAAGGAGCAGGTCTGAGTGTATTTTACCAGAAATTCTACCATTATTTACAGCTCCTATGGATACAGTAATTAATAGAGATAATATGCACATCTTCAAAGACTTTAATATATGCCTTCCTAGAGAGAATAATGGTCCTCATGTAGATGAGGATGTATTCTCTTCTTATGGTATAGAAGAATTTGAGAAGTTATTTCTAGAGAATGAGATATCCTTTACCAAAGCTAATATTCTTATTGATGTAGCTAATGGTCACATGAGGAGATTGCATTATGCTGTATCTCTTGCTAAGAAGAAATATCCTCATATGTCTCTAATGGCAGGTAATATTGCCAACCCAGAAACATTTGAGATATTACAAGATGCTGGTGCAGACTACATTAGAGTAGGTATTGGTAATGGTGGAGGATGTTTAACTACTGTACAAACAGGAGTTGGGTATCCTATGGCCTCACTAATTAGTGAGTGTGCTTTTGTTAAGAAAGAATCTAAAATTATAGCTGATGGAGGCATGAAGAATTATGGAGACATCATCAAGGCTTTAGCCATTGGTGCAGACTATGTAATGCTAGGAAGCATCCTAAATAGAATGCTAGAGAGTGCAGGAGAAACAGTTATAATTGATGAGGTTACCCATAAGAGATTCAGAGGTATGTCTTCTAAGAGTGTACAAAAAGACTGGGGTAGAGATACTCTTAAAACTTCTGAGGGTATAGATAAGATGGTTCTTGTAGAATATACATATGTCCAATGGGTCAGCAACTTTAAAGATTATCTAAGGAGTGCTATGTCTTATACAGGATGTGGAACTCTTGAGGAATTTATTGGTAATGTAGAGATTATACAAATTAGTAATAACGCTTACAATAGATTTGCAAAATGAGAATTTATTATAGTCTGGATGAGATAAAAGAGATTGTTGATGAGTTGATGCCTCCTAAGAACAATCACTTGATTGGTAAATTTAAGTTAGAGTTTCTAATTAGTTCTAAGAATTGGGATTATACCTCTAATGAGATTGAGATTGTTAATCAAAGAAATTTTAAGTATTACATTAAGAAAGCAACTCTTGAACAAGAGATAGATGTTCTTAAGAGTTATCTGGAGGAAAATTATGAGTATTATGATGACCATGCTGTTTGGAAGTACCAAGTAGAATTGAGAGAAAAAATTAAAAAGTTAGAAGATGAAAATAAAATATGGATATTGCAAGAGTTGTCAAAAATCTCTCTTTAATTTCAAACACCATGAGATGGCTTGGTGTAATAGCTGCAATAAGTCTGCTGTTGATATTGAAGAGTTTTACTCCAGAACTATTGGAGATGCTGAGGTTAGAGAAGGAGAAATATCTGATCTCATAGAAGGTATTAGGGAATCTTTTGTATGGACCTCTAATTATGATAAGAATATGAAGAGGATAGAACCTGTAGAAAGATTACTTAAGGATTTAGAGTATACACATATACTAAAGATTATTGATTATCTATCTGCTAGAGATGTTTTAACTGTAAGTACAGCAAGAGCTATTAATGTTATGGTCAATGAGTTAGTATATAGATATGCAAAAGGTTTGGGTATATGATTTGTAGTAGTAAATATGTCTAAAAAAGTGTGGGTGTACGACTTAGAAACACTTGATTTGTTCTCGGCTACCTTTATTGATAGAGACTCTGATGAAACCAGAGTCTTTGTCATTAGTAAGGATAAGGATGAGAGGGAATCTCTCTTTAAGTTTCTAAAAGAAGAAGTTTCTGGACTGATTGGTTATAATAATGTAAACTTTGATAGTCAAGTGATAGAGTACTTATTTAGGAATCCTAATTGTACTGCACAAGATATAAGAAGGTATGCACAAATTATAACCTCAGAAGAGAATAGGAGACCTGATGTTCCTGAGTGGAACTTTAGGATTCCACAACTAGATTTATTCAGAGCTCTATCTCTCTCTACTAAAGCTAAAAGGGTAGGCTTAAAGTGGTGTGAGTTTATGATGGATCTAGAGAATATAGAGGATATGCCCTCACAGGGTGTAGGTGAGAATTGGGAAGAGATGGTGCTCTCTTACAATCTAAATGATGTTATTGCTACTAAGGAACTGTACAATAGATTTAAACATGAGATTGAGCTACGCAAGGCTATTACCTTGAGAGACAATGTCAATGTTATGAATAGTACAGAGCCTGATATGGCTAAGAAACTATTTGGTAAGTATCTCTCTAGAGCTATGAGGATTCCCCTCAATGATTTGAAGAGTATGTCTACCAGTAGAGATGTAGTACATGTCAAGGATATTATCTTTCCTTATGTTACCTTTAAACAAGAGAAGTTTCAAGAAGTCCTAATACACTTTCAGAACCTCTCTCTTAAGAATAAAGATAACTTTGAGAAGATAGTAAACTACAAAGGCATTCCTATAGTTTTTGGCTTAGGTGGTATCCACGCTGCTCCTAAGAACAAGATATATAGTAGTGATGAGAATATGATTATTAAAAGTCTGGATGTAGTAAGTTTCTATCCTAATCTTATGATTAGGAATGGCTTATGTCCAGCACATCTACCTAAGGATATATTTCTTCCCTTGTATGAGGGCTTCTTTAATGAGAGGAGAAGTATTCCAAAATCTGACCCTAGAAACTATATACTTAAAATTTTGCTTAATGCTACTTATGGCTTGACAAATGATGAGTATAGTTTCCTGAGAGATAGAGCAGTAACTCTCTCTATATGTATCAATGGTCAACTCCTGCTAACTATGCTACTAGAGATGTTAGCAGAGAAGATGCCTTTAGAATTAGTTATGATGAATACTGATGGTTTTGAGGTTAGAATTCCAAGAGAGTATGAGGAAATCTATAGCTCTGTTTGTAAAGAGTGGGAATCCTTAACTAAGCTGGAGTTGGAGTTTGTAGACTATCAGAAAATGATTATCTCAGATGTTAATAACTATATAGCAATTTATACAAATGGTAAAACAAAAACTAAAGGCAAGTATGAGTTCAAAGATATCCCACTTCATAAGAATAAGTCTCACTGTATTATACCTTACTCTGTTTATGAGTATTGGGTTAATGGGATACCTGTGGAGGAAACTATTAAGAAGCATAGGAATATCTTCGACTTCTGTGCAGGAGTAAAGGCTAAGAAATCTGTAGAGAGAGGGCAATCCTCCTATGAGTTGCATGCTATAGCAATACAAGATTTAAAAATAACTAAGCTTAGTAAGACTGTAAGATACTATATTTGTAATAAGAACCATGATGGCTATCTGATGAAGAGATATTCTATTGGAAGCTTAGAACAAGTAGAAGCTCCGGCTAGAAAGGGTAAAATCTTTAAAGCTTGGACTGTTAAATACTTTAATAAGTACTTCCAACCAAAAGAATTCTCAGATTATAATATTGATTATCAGTATTATATCATGAAAGCTAATGAATGGATTGCAGAATTTGATGAAAAACAATTATCTTTATTCTAAAATTATGTACAAGAAAGTGATTATACAGCCTTATAGAAGTGTTGGAATTGATGGTAAAGCCACAGTTACTGGTAGATACAAGGATAATATTGGTGTAGGTAAATTTGAGACAGAAGATGCTTATACATTAGTATGCACTATTTCCAAAGATATTGGTAACCAGAAAGAACAAGAAGCATATGCAACTCTAATAGCTAATCTCTTAAATGAGAATAGAAAATATGTTATGGAGTAGTATTTTATAAGAATATGTGAAAAGAAAAAAACAGAGTATTAAGCTCCTAGCTCTTAGTAAGTATAAAAATGTACATGAGCTAAAGCAACAGCTTTATAGAAGTGCTAGAAAAAGAGCACTTCAAAAGGGGCTTGAATTTAATATTGAACTGAGAGATATACACATTCCTAAGAAGTGTCCTATCCTCAAAGTTCCCCTAATATGTAGTACTAGGTACTCTCCATCCATAGACAGAATATATCCTGATAAGGGGTATGTTAAGGGTAACATTGCTGTTATTAGCACCCTAGCTAATAGTATGAAAGCTAATGCTACTCCAAATGAACTTTTAATTTTTGCTAAAAACATTAAGAAGTATATGGATTTATATGAAGAGGTAGAAGTGGATGAACTTCCAGTTCCACCAGATCCAGATGAGATAAATAGACTAATGAATGAAGAGTAAGGATCAAAAACAAGCTGAGATTGTAAGTACTTGGGAAGACAATAATAGAGTAGGTCTCCTAACAGCAGTAGGTAGCTTTGGTAAAACCATTACTGCAATTAAGTGTTGTAAAACACTACCGGAAGATACTGTTATTCATGTAGTTGTCCCTAGACAAATCTTACAGGAACAGTGGGTTAAGATTCTTAATGAATGGGGAGTAAAGGCACAAGTTTTTGTTGTTAATACATATGTTAAAACTAGCATGCAATCAGACTTTCTGATACAGGATGAGATACATATGTATTCTAATGATGAGGCTGTTGTCTTTAACCAAGCTGTGTTAAATAGCAAGTGGAAATATTTCTTAGGCCTATCAGCCACTATGTCAGAAGCCCATATAGAGACTCTATCTAAGAGAGGTATTACAGAAATCTGTAGTATTACTATGAAGGAGGCTCTCCAAAACCAATGGGTATCACCTGTAATAGAATATAATAAGATGTTGGACTTTACAGAGCATGAAGCTAAGCAATATGCTGAAGCTAATAAAATGTATGAGTTCTACTTTAAGACATTCTATAATAGGTTTGATGATGTAATGGCATGCTTATCTCCTGCAGGTAGAGATGCTTATCTGTATAGAAGGAATCAAGGACTACATCCAACTAGTCCTGCATATCTTGACCCAGGTAAAGCTACTGTACATGCAGTGCAGTTTAATAGATGGCTTAAGAAGAGAAAAGATATTATCTACAATGCATATAATAAGTATGAAGAAATTCTTAATATTATATCTGAGCACCCTGATGATAGGTGTATCATATTTTCTGAGAGTACTTCTTTTTGTGATCATCTTCACACTATTCTACCCAATAGTGTACTTTATCACTCCAAGATTACTACCAAGAAAAAGAAAGAGAATCTAAACTCCTTCTTAAATAAGGAAGTGCAGTATCTCATAGGTGCAAAGAGCGTAGATCAGGGATTTGATGATTCCTCAGTAACACTTGGTATTATAGCCAGCAGTACTTCAAGCTCTACCCAACACCGTCAAAGGTTGTATAGGGTAACTAGGTATGAGAAAGATAAACTCTCATATCTATATAATCTAGTAATAAGAGGCTCTCAAGATGAAAGTTGGGTTAAGAATAAACAGAAAGATACAAGAGCAGCAATAGTAATATGAGTCTTTTATAGAGGGGTTAGGATTTTTAAAAAGTAAATAAAAGACATGCTAGATTTGGATAAATGGGTGGATATTCTCGTGAAATATGATATTTCTGGCGAGGAGCTCACCTATCTACTCTTGATTTATAACAAGAGGTTTGATTTGGTGTATAAGTATAGTAACTTTACACCAAAGGATGATGAGGTAAGACCAACTTCTGCTACTGAGAAGATGGTTGGTCAAAGAATAACTCTAACCTCCAAGTATGGAGTTAAGGAGAATGTCCTTGTCAATGGCAACAGAAGCAGGAGAGCTATAAACTCTGAGATGATTCTTTCCTTGGCGGAAAGAGGTCTTATTGAGCAAGTAATTCCTAGTGTCAAAAATGTATTCCAACTGGATTACTTTGAGGTCACTGAGAAACTTGCTAAAGAACTCTTCTTTGAGGTAGATAAGCATATTGATGAGCTTTATGAGGCTTATCCTGCTTTTACACTAATTGAAGGGAGACAAGCATTTCTTACCTCTGCAGACAGGAATTTGATGTCAGTACTGTATGCAAAGAACATTAAAAGAGACATCAAAACCCATCAAGAAGTAATAGCTAAAGTCAAAGCTAATTATGGAAACTTGAATATGAAGATAGAAAACTTCATTAAGAGCAAGTTGTGGGAAAAATTGACTATTGAAGAGAAAGTAGAGAAAGTGTCTTCATTATGAATTTAGAAGAGAGAATACAAGCTGGCCTTGATGGTAAATTCCAAGGCTTATCTAATGGCTTCAAGAGAATTAATTCTGAGATACATGGTATTCAGCGAGGGGTATACACCTTACTGGGTGGTCTATCAGGTACTTATAAGACTACTCTTGCAGACTTTATGCTATTAAATGCTATAGAGGATGCAGAAAGCAAAGGACTGGAGATCAATGTATTCTACTACTCCTATGAGATTGACGAGTTATCCAAGAAATGTAATTGGCTTTCCGTCATCATAAGGAAGAAATATGGAATTATTATACCTCCTGAGGTAATTAAGGGTTTTGGTGACAATAGATTGACACCAGAGCAACTAGAGTATGTCAAATTGGAAATACCAGCAGTAGAAGCTTTGTTCTCTAAGATAAATTTTAGATTTAAGAGTACTAACCCTACTGGTATCTACAATGAGATGTGGCAATATATGTCTTCCAAGGGTACATTTACTTATCTAGATTACATAGATAAGGAGGGTAATCCTAAGAAGAAGATTGATAAGTTCATACCTAATAATCCAGAAGCTTATACTATAATAGTCCTAGACCATCTGCTCCTCTTGCAAAAGGAAAGAGGCTTCTCAGATAAGGAAATTATAGATAAAGCTTCAGAATATATGGTAGAACTTAGGAATATGTTCAATGTTTCTTGTATCTTTATATCGCAATTTAATGATGGTCTATCAAGCATAGATAGAGCCAAATTTAAAGGTGTAGATATATCTCCGCAAATTACTGATTTTAAGAGCTCTAGAAATCCATATGCAGATGCAGATGTAGTACTTGCTACTATGTCAGCTTTTAAGATGGATATGAGTACATGCTTAGGCTATGATATTAATAAGCTTAAAGACAGTTTTATTATGCTGAAGGTAATCAAGAATAGATTGGGTAGAGATAATATTGCCATAGGATTGCTAGCCAATCCAAAAGCAGGTAGTTTCTCAGAACTACCTCCTGCAAAATCTGAGGAGATGCAAATTATTTATAACTCAATTTAAAGTATGGAACTTCCAACAAGTAAAGTAAAAGCTACTCTCACAGATCCTGGTAAGTTAATTATTTATAGCAAACCTAAGACCGGCAAAACCAGTCTTCTAGCAGAATTGGATAATAATCTTATCATAGATTTGGAGAATGGTACTCAATATTATGATGCACTAAAGGTTAGTATTAACTCTGTGCAAGAATTAATGGACCTTATTAAAGCTATCATAGCTGCTGGTAGGCCATATAAGTATATCACTCTAGATACTCTAACCAAGTTGGAGGATTTAGCACTGCCTTATGCACTGACTTTGTATAAACAAACACCTATGGGTAAGAGTTTTACAGGACAGAATGTGCTAGATCTTCCTAATGGTGCAGGTTACAAATATCTGAGGGATGCCATGACAAACCTACTGAATGCCATTTATAAGTGCGCAGATAGGGTAATTCTTCTTGGTCACTTGAAGACCACTAACATAGAGAAGAATGGCAAAGAAGTATCTGCCAGAGAGTTAGATCTCACTGGTAAAATTAAGAGTATGGTCTCTGCTGATGTAGATGCAATAGGGCTTCTATACAGAGGTGAAGACAACAAGAATATTCTGTCCTTTAAGACTACAGATGATGTTATCTGTGGTGCTAGGCCAGTCCATCTTAAGGACCAAGAGATTGTTATCTCTGAGCTCGTAGATGGTAAATTTATTACCCATTGGGATAAAATTTATAATCAAAAGTAAAATTTAAAACTATGTTTCAAGTAATTGCAACAACAACCAGAAAGTCTAGGAAGACTCAGAGCTGGGACCTTCGTGCTAAGAATGAGAGATTAGAGTTCTCTCAGACATTCTTTAGCCTTAATGAGTTACAGAACAATGAACTTACCTTTGGTAAGAGCAATGATACTTATCTTTTGCTCATCTCTCCAAATGGTCAGTTCTATAAGAAGACTGCTAGAGGTGAGAAAGATCGGAAGAGCACACGTCTGAACTCCAGTCACTAATGCGCATCTCGTATGCCGTCTTCTGCTTGAA
>OGWG01000067.1_pt1 | contig 17267 bp, 19 predicted proteins | sample 1575911 | NCBI WGS metagenome assembly OGWG01 (sample SAMN07581534, study PRJEB24739) | freshwater metagenome
GTGACAGCCAACATTTTCAAAATGTGGTCTCGGATGTGGTCACGCTCTCGTGCGAATGCAGTTTGGTTTATCAATCAGGATATCGAACCACAATTGCTTGCGCTTGATATGCCGGTCGGTACTGGTGGCATGCCAGTTTACCTGCCAGCTAACGGTATCAGCGGTGCGCCATTCGGCACGTTGCTGGGGCGTCCGATTGTGCCGATTGAATACTGCGCTACGCTCGGCACCGTTGGAGATGTGATCCTGGCTGATTTATCCCAGTATGTCATGATCGAGAAGGGCGGGTTGCAGGCGGAGACGAGCATCCACGTCCAGTTTCTGACGGACGAGACCGCGTATCGGTTTGTCTATCGTGTCGATGGCCAACCAGCATGGAAAGATGCGTTGACGCCATTCAAGGGCAACTCTACCTTGTCGCCGTTTGTCGCTCTGGCCACACGAGCCTAGGAGATCACTATGCATATTTCTCAGACCCATAAAATTGTCCATTTGTATCAGGGTGCCGCGAATGCAGTTGATTGCGATTATGTATCGATGAAAAATTTTCATCATGGCGCGATCGTGGTCACGCATAAAGGCTCGGATGATACTGATCTGGTCTTAACAGTCAAAGAAGCCACGACTGTAGCTGGTGGCTCTGCCCAGACGGTCGCCAACAATGTCGATATCTATGCCGATGTGGATGCAGGCACCAGCAGCGACGTGTTGCTTCGGTTGACATCCGCCAAAACCTACACCATTGATACAGGTGTGGCACCCAATCAGGTTGTAGTGTTTGAAATTGATCCGGACGCGCTCAGCACGGGATTTGATTGCATCAATCTGGGTGATAGTGGTGGCCATGCCAACAACACTGTCAATATAACGTTTATCGGTATCCCACGATATCCTGGATATCCATTAGCGTCAGCCATTACCGACTAGCATGTATGCACGGTATGTATGTATGCAGTGACGAGTATCTATATATAATTCCCTATATAGAGAAAAACTTATTACTGCATACATGCATACTGTACATGCGCGCAGGGCACCCGACTATAACTCGTAGGATGGAGATACAAAAATGACTGTAGCTAATTTAGGGTCTAAATGGATTTCGGGGAATCTAGTATTCGCCCAGGATGTCAGCAACGGTACCGCACAAATACAATTCGACGGCGTACCGTTGCTCCTGAAAGGCGATTATACCGTAACCGGATTTAATGCCATTTCCAGTCGCTTTGAATTGTCATGGCAGGCGGGGCAGCGTGGAAAACCTGGCATTAACGCCGATATCCAAAATGCGAGCGAGTCGGTTCGCATGATTGCCGACCCGGATTTCGAGGTGCTCGGCACCAATGGCACGTCGGCATTATCGACATTCTATGCCGAGGGCGGGATCACGTTCACGACCGCCGGCGCAAATGATGACCAGATGATTCTGGTCCCGCATCTGGACGCTAATCAATCAGCATGGGAGCAAGTCACTTGGGGCACGGACCAAGAGACCATTTGGGAATGTGCGCTGCGCACCGCTACCACAATTACGACTATGACCATCTGGGCCGGGTTAAAACTGACGAACACGTCGGTCACAGCGACGGACAATGATCAGGCATTTTTTCGATATGCAGCAGCTACCAACTCTGGCAAATGGCAGGCCATCCATAGCATCGGTGGCACGGACACAGCTACTGATACTGGCATTGCTGTTGCTGCTAGCACCGTGTATCGTCTGCGGGTTGCCATCGATTCAAGCCGTATCGCTCGATTTTACATCAATGGTACGCTAGTCAGCACCTCGACGGCGCTGACTGATGCGACGGATTTAAAACCGTATATCGGAGTTCAGGCTAATGTTGCGGCTGCTAGAGTAATCTATATTATCGGCCAGTCAATCAGCCGGAAGTGGGCATAATGGCTGTCCCATTGGTACGACTGGCCAGTGGCCAGATTCGAGAAGAACCCGGAACATTTGCCACCATCAAAACTGGGGAACTGGCGGGCGCTATAACCGCTACACGGATGCCGGATATCACCTGCTATCAGGTCAAATTCAAGGCGCTCGTCAACAATGACGGCAACGTCTATATCGGCGGGGAAGGCGTGACTGTGGCAAATGGTACGACCGACACGACCAGCGGCTGGGAACTGGATGGAGGGCAAGAGACCGAGTGGTTGCGTGTCGATAACCTCAATGTGTTCTACCGCATCTGCACTAATGACACCGACGATCTAGTCTATATGGCGATGATTTAATGGCGTATGCAACCGTTGCTCAACTGAGAGCATATCTGGGACTCGATCTCAACAGCGACGACCTATTGCTGGAGTCGCTGTTGGGGCGAGGGCAGCAAGCCATTGACAGTTATACGCATCGTGTATTCGAGGCGCCGGCAGATACGACGAAATTATTTGATGCCCAACTCGATACATCAGACCATTACATGGCATTGGACTGGACTCCATACGGTTTAGATTTATGTCAAATTGCTACGATAACCAATGGCGATGGCACGACGGTTTCAGCCAGTGCCTATGTGACCAATCCACGCAATAAGACGCCCTGGTATGGATTGAGACTAAAACTCAACGCTGGTCTGTACTGGACATACGATGCAGACCCCGAAAATGCCATTAGCATCGCCGGGCGCTGGGCCTATAGCGTGACTGCTCCATCGGATATCGTGCAGGCGACGGTGCGCATGGCAGCGTATCTATATCGACAAAAAGATTCTGGCACATTTGATGTGACAGCGATCCCTGGTGCTGGAGTAATCGAGGTTCCGCAAGGCTTGCCACGGGATGTAACGAAAATGCTGGAGCCATATCGGAGATTGCGATGACCGCCGGGACGGTGGATACGATTGCCAAACTACAGACTTTGGCGGCAGCGGTATCCGGAATCATTACAGCGCCTACGACCAAATATCCAGTGGCCTTGGATACAGCATCACTCCCTGCGGTGTTGACATATGCAGGGTCAGCCACTACTAGAGCCATCACATTGTCGCCACTACATCGGCGCATGGATCGCACCTACTACATGGCGTGCTATATCGAGGCTCTAGGGCAAAATACCAGTAACCAGCGTATCCAAAATAGTCTGACATTGCTCCAGGCGTTTTTGGACATGTTGATCACTAATCGCAATCTGGCTACTGGTGTACGCATAGTGGGTGAGGTGCGCGACAGTGGTATTATATCGGGGGCTGATTTAGTTTCGGGCAATGCTGGCTATTTGATATACAACGGGCAGCCATACACCGGTTTTGTTTTGGAGATTGCGACAGTTGAGGTTAATCGAGCCTGATGCACAAAGAATCTTATGAGCTGATGACTGAGATGCTGCAACGGGGCAATCATTGTATGGCGAATGTATTGGATGTCGGCAGCTATGATGTTAATGGTACGTTTCGGCCACTGGTTGAGCAGCAAGGTTGGCATTACACTGGATTAGATACTATTGCCGGGCCGAATGTGGATGTGGTTACGCAAGACCCGTTCGCGTTTCCGTTTGATGATGATCAATTTGATATTGTGCTCAGCGGTAGCACGATGGAGCATGTGACTGCAATTTGGCGTTGGGTGCCAGAATTGGTGCGTGTTTTGAAACCTGGCGGATTGCTGGCAATACACACTCATTGGCGATTTCCAGAGCATCGATTTCCGGTAGACTGTTGGCGCATTTTGCCGGATGGGATGCGCTATCTATTTGACATAACTGGGAAGCTTATCAATTACGATATTCAGATTGCAAATCAATACGATATTATTGCCACGGCGCTTAAGAGATGCTGATGAAAATTTTTCTGTTCTGCGCCTTGCATCCACATTTTGATGTCTGCGAAGAAACCAAGCGTTCGATTGAGGCCTTGGATACCACTGGATTTGATGTTGTCGTGCATTACGATAACACTGAGACTCAGATGGGTACTATTGATCGCAATCAATCAATTCTTGAAAAATATCAAAATGGTCGTCAAATTTTTTTGGCGGGCGATTATGATGCAATGCTAACTGTCGAATATGATAATATCGTGCCACCGGATGCTCTGCAACGGCTGGCGATCATAGATGCAGATATCGCGTATGGATTGTACTGCGGTCGCCAGGCCCATCAATGGTTGGCGTTTTGGAGATTATTTGAAAATAGTGGGATCACATATAGCAAAGATGCGCCCACTGTCAAAGCTGCCTGGGGCAAAATTATTACTACATGCGGTGTTGGTTTTGGATGCACATTGATCTGGCGTCATGTGCTGGAGGCTATACCATTTCGTTTGGTTCGTGGCCATCCGTGCAGCAATGATTGGCATTTTTCGCTAGATTGTATGGCTGCTGGCTTCGTGCAAAAGCATGATTGTGCTGTAATTGTTGGTCACATTATATCCAGGACACCGTTGTCTATTGTATGGCCAACACCAGAATATCCTTTTCATCGAATCGAAACTTTTGAACAGAGAGGAGGGACGTTGAAAACAGAAAATGGCGTGGAAACGTATATTTGTCTTGACAATCTTTTCCATTCTCACCATGAGTATTACTATTCTGCTGGTTCTGAAATCACGCTAGAGGACAATGTTGCGACCTTGATGTTGGCCCTCGGTAAAATCGTCAAGAAGAAACCAGCGGAACAATCAGCAGAAGAACCAGCGGAACAATCAGCAGAAGAACCAGCAGAAGAACCAGCAGAAGAACCAGTAGAAGAACCAGCAGAACAAGTCGAGGAAAATATCTAATGGCACAAACAACGGGCGCAATTGTAGGGTCTGGCGCAAAAATTGAGTATAGTCTCGATGCATCAGGCACGACCGGAACATGGGTAAACATAAGTGGATATTCTGCCAGTGTCGAGGTCAGCGGCGGGGAGCAGATTACTGGGTCTCAGATGACGTTGGATGGCGATGCGGCCATCGTCCGGGGAGCCAATAAAACTGAGCCATTTACGATTACGGTCTCAATCGTCTATACGGAAACCGACAGTCAGCCATTCGACGCATTGTGGGATCGCTTCAAGACGGCAAGCACCAAAACCGTGGCGCTGCGCTGGTCTCCGGCCGGCGGCGCTGGTGGTACTATCCAGTACGCCACGACCGATACTGCTAAAACCAATCCAGTACTGTGCCCGATTATCAGCGTCACGCCGCCAACTAGCGAGTCAGATTCGGGCGATCCGTTGATGTTTGAGCTAGTGGTAGAGTGTGCCGATATTCTCAAGACCACGATCGCGACGTAAAAAAAAACATGGATAAAACAATATCTGTGCAGGTTGACGAAGAGCGGTTTACGACTGGGATGATGCTCGAATTGATGGAGCTTCAGCCGCAGTTGGCTGGTAACGATCCGCATGTTGCCTTGGGCAAAATGTTAACTCTGTTGCAAACTGTAGTGACAGAGATTAAGTATGGCGAAGAATCTCTATCTACCCTGAAAGATCTGCCGTTTCGCCAGTTACGGCCGGTTATGACCAAAATCATGGCGGCGGTGAATCAAACAGACCCAAACTGAAATTGCGGTTAACTGCCGCAATTTGGAGCCAGACGGGCAGTATGCCACCCGCTCTATTGCGATACAGGCTCGCTAGAGAGTTTGGCTGGACGGTGGACGAAATCAATCAGACGCCGTGGTCATCTCTCAATGAGATCATGATGGCAATGGAGATAGACGCCAAAGCCGCACGGCGACGACAGGCGGGGAAAAAGCGGCGATAGCATCAACTATCGTCGCTTTTTTTTTGGGGGAGAAAAAATGTCTACATTAGAAATACTGATCAACGCTGAAGACAAGGCATCATCAAAATTAAATGATGTTGGCAAGGCGCTTGATAATCTAGATAAAAAAACATCTGGAATGGATGCCACTTTTGGCAAACTCCAAAAAACCATCTCAGTGGGTGTTGTTGGCGCTGTTGCTGGTTTAGGTGCTGGGCTGGCGGCTACAACTGCTGTAATTGCTGATGGAGTAGGCAAAGCCGCGGATTTGGAGCAAGGCGTGGCAGATATTGCGGCGGTCATGGGTCTTGCCGTCGAAGAGGTCGCTCCCCTAAAAGATTTGATTGTAGATTTAGGCATGGACCCTACCCTCAAAGTTAATGCGACCGAGGCGTCAGATGCAATCATGCAGTTGGCGCAATCTGGCATTAGTATGTCAGACATTATGGATGGCGCTGCTAAAAATGTGGTATTGCTCAGCAATGCGACTGGTGGCGATATGGCACTCAGCGCAGCCATTGCATCCGATGCGATGTCATTGTTTGGCATCTCGGCTCAGGATATGGCGACGGCAGTAAATCAAATTACTGGAGTGACTGTTGCCAGTAAGTTCGGCATACAGGATTATCAATATGCCTTGGCTGCGGTTGGTGGTGTAGCTTCAACATTAGGCGTTTCTTTTAGCGATCTCAATACAACCATTGCGGCAATTTCGCCTTCTTTTGCGAGTGGTTCCGATGCTGGCACGTCGCTGAAAACGATGTTGAGTCGATTGGTGCCGGCATCATCAGATGCTAAAAATGCCATGCGTGAAATCGGCTTATTTTCTGGATTAACGGCCGATGAAATGACACGGGCCGAAAAAGAGGCCCAAAAACTCCAAACTCAGATTGGAGAATTAGACCCTACATCAGCAGGCTACGCAGAAAAATCTGCACTACTCAATCAACAATTACAAAATGTCAATGCGTCAATGATTGAAGGGCAGAATGCATTTTTTAATGTTGATGGCTCGATGAAAAGTATGTCGGAAATTTCAGGACTTTTGCAGGCCTCATTAGCGAATTTGTCGGATGAACAGAAGGTTACGACCTTAAATACTATTTTTGGATCAGATGCTATTCGAGCAGCCTCCTCGTTGGCCAATATCGGCTCTGTTGAATTCGACAAATTAGCAGCGAGCATTGCTGGCGTGGATGCTGACCAATCGGCAGCGACGCGTATGGACACATTTAGCGGCGCACTGGAAATCATGCAAGGTGTAATAGATGGATTGCTGATTGGTATTGGTGACGCATTTTTGCCATTATTGCGTGTTCTTGTCGAGATGTTTACGCAACTGGCGGACACGCATGGGCCAGCCATTATTGCAATGTTTCGCAGTCTGTCTGAGCAGCTAATTGCAACCGGGCAATGGTTTTCAGAATTTCTGCGCACTGGCAATCTGCTGAATGATTCAATTTTCAAACTGAATCCCAATTTGCAACAAATGATTCTATTCATTTCTAGCATCGCTGCCCCGATCCAAGCGGCTGTCGATCAGATTGAAAATCTGATTATTCAGAACGAGTACTGGAAAGATATTCTGATTGCAGTGGGTATCGTTTTGACTGCAACAGTGCTCCCCGCGCTCGTCACCCTAGTCTCCGCAATGGCTCCCGTTATTGCAGTTTTTGCTGCAATTGTAGTGGCTGTGCGTTTGCTCCGAGAAGCTTTTGAGTCGAATTTCGGTGGCATCCGCGACTTCATCCAGAATGTATCGAACATCCTGATAACCACGTACAATAACATTCGAGATGGTACATGGACATTACAAGAAGGTATTGGCTTGGCTTTCAACGGGATCGTCCATCAAATTCAACAATTTTTGCCCGGCTGGATCGAAATTTTGCAGGACTGGGGCAAAGCAGTCTGGGAATGGATCGCAGAGGTTACGCCAGTTGCCATCGAAAAATTGAAAGAGTGGGGCGGAGCATTAGTTGGTTGGGTGCGAGAAAATTTACCTGGCTGGATAGCGCAACTCAAGACATGGGGGGCGGCGATCTGGCAATGGCTTGTCGAAGTTACGCCAGTTGCCATCGAAAAATTGAAAGAGTGGGGCAGAGCCTTAGTTGGTTGGGTGCGGGGAAATTTACCTGGCTGGATTGCACAACTCAAGACATGGGGGGCGGCGATCTGGCAATGGCTTGTCGAAGTTACGCCAATCGCCATTGAAAAATTGAAAGAGTGGGGCGGAGCATTACTGGATTGGTTAATCAAAAATTTACCTGGCTGGATAGCGCAATTATATACATGGGCTGCTGCGCTTGTATCCTGGATTACTGGGATTGTTCCCAATGCTATAGCGGCGCTCACCGAATTCATTCAGAATTTGAGCACCACCGGAGAAGAAGAAGGCGGAAAAAGTTTTGTTGATATGGTCAAAGAATGGGGCGCAGCCTTAATCTCAACGGTCGGCCCAGAATTTGCCAAATTTGTGGTGGAATTGACTAAACTTATCGTCAATCTCGGTTTGGAATTGATTCGTCTAGGAATAACTCTAGGCGTCTCATTGCTGCTAGGTTTGGCCGAAGGTCTGCTCGATTTGGCAGGAATTGAGGTTGATTTGGATGAAGTAAAGGAAACTATATTTGACAATTTGAATAAGGGGATTGATACAGCTAAAAGAGTCGGCACAAATTTAATCGAAGCGGTTCAAGATGGTTTAAGTGGCGATGATGCGGGGTTGGGAAAAGTCATCGACAATATTTTTGGAGTTTTTGAAGACGAATGGGGGGACGGCTTGGGTAATTGGATTAACAATGCTATTCCCGCCACCCTGGATGAATTAAAAAAATGGCGCGATGGTATGAAGGAATGGTTGACCGATAACCTGCCTGGGTGGAGTTCTGCGGTCAATACGTGGCAAAAAGGGCTGAGCAACTGGATCACAAACGAAGCTCCTAACACCCTGACAACCCTCGGCACCTGGCGCGATGGTATGGCGACCTGGTTGGCGACCAACTTGCCGGGGTGGAGTTCTGCGGTCAATACGTGGCAAAAAGGGCTGAGCAACTGGATCACAAACGAAGCTCCTAACACCCTGACAACCCTCGGCACTTGGCGCGATGGTATGACGACCTGGTTGACGACCAACCTGCCGGGCTGGAAAACATCAGTTGATGCGTGGGGGGCAGGGCTGAAAGAATGGATCACAAACCAAACTCCTGGCACCCAACTCGGCACCTGGCGCGATGGCATGACGAGATGGTTGACGACCAACCTACCGGGATGGAAAACATCAGTTGATGCGTGGGGGGCAGGGCTGAGAGAATGGATCACAAACCAAACTCCTGGCACCCAACTCGGCACCTGGCGCGATGGTATGACGACCTGGTTGACGACCAACCTGCCGGGCTGGAAAACATCAGTTGATGCGTGGGGGGCAGGGCTGAGAGAATGGATCACAAACCAAACTCCTGGCACCCAACTCGGCACCTGGCGCGATGGCATGACGAGATGGTTGACGGAGAACCTACCAAAATGGAAAACATCAGTGGGTGCGTGGGGGGCAGGGTTGAAAGATTGGATCACAAGTACAGAGGCAATCAAAAAATTTGAAACATGGTTGACAGATATTCGTAACTGGGCGGTAGGTCCTGATGGTAAGGGCGGGGCTATCCATCAATTTGCACATATAGCCAATTTATGGATGGACGGGATACTAGGCTCGCTCGGAAAAAAACTAGTAGAAATCAGTAATTTTATAACGCAGGGGTTTCAGGCAATTATCGATGCGGTAAAAAGAATTTTCAACATTAAGTCGCCCAGTAAAGTGATGTATGACATCGGTGCCAATTTGATGATGGGTATGGAAATCGGTATCAGCAAAAAAATCCCAGCCGTGGTTGCTGCCGCTCAGTTAATGGCCGATGGTGTGATGGGCGTGACAAATGGCATGTCGCTCAGCCCGTCACTAGCACTTGCATCAACAGCCCTTGGCTCTGCCTCGACTGGCAATATCATCCGGCCCAGCGTCACCAACAATGCCACATACAATCTCAATTATCAGACGATGCAGTCGGCCGGCAGTGTGCAGCAGGATGTCGAATTGCTCAACCTGCTCTATGGAGGCACGGTGTAATGGCGCAGACATGGTCGGTGATTCGTGGCGATGTCGAGACGCAGATTAGTGGTGGGACATTGTCCTACCGTGTTTCCGCCACAAATATCGGTACTCCTCCAAAACGGACAATTGCAACGCGTGGTGTGTTTCAAAATGGTCAGAGTTTTTACGGATTCCGCTATAGCAAGCGTATTTTGTCGTTGGTATTTTTTGCTGATGCAGCAAGCCTGGCGCTGGCGGATGCCATGCGTGACGATATTTACGAATTATGGCGTGGTATCGAAGGGGAAACTGTAACGCTCAAAGTCGTGCGAGACGACGGTTCTGTCCGATTGATTGATGGCGAGGTCGTCAATGTCATTGATTTCCCGGATGCGGTCGGTGACCGATACGGTGCCTCGCAACGATTTGCCGTGCAATTAGAATGTCACAATCCATTTTGGCGTGGCCAGTCACTGGTGGTAAAAAATATTACCGTCAATGGGACGAGCACGCTGACATACGACGGTCAATATCCGACGGAACCTATTGTCAACATTATCGGGCCGATTGCGGATCCAGTTCTGACGCAGGTAGTCACTGGCAAAAAACTCGATTTCACTGGCACAACTATTGCTGCTGGAGACAATTACCAGATTGATACCAGATACGGGTATAAAACCGTGCTTGATAGCACGTTGACTAATCGCGTCGCCAACCTAACCAGCGATAGCAATCTGGCCGACTTCACACACGAAACGGTTACTCCGATATTGTCCAGGAGCTGGACGGCAGTAGCTGCGGCCGCCGCAAACGAATGGCAATCGGTCGCGTATGGCAATGGTGTTTGGGTGGCAGTGGCCAACACGGGCACGAATCGAGTGATGCGCAGTACAAATGATGGCGTGACCTGGTCTGCTATAGCGGCAGCTGAAGCAAACGGATGGCTTTCAGTTGCGTATGGCAACGGTGTCTGGGTGGCAGTACTAGCCACCGTCGGTACGAATCGTGTCATGCGCAGCACGAATGATGGAGTGACTTGGTCTGCAGTAGCCGCGGCTGAAGAAAACAAATGGAATTCGATAGCGTATGGAAACGGCGTCTGGGTGGCAGTGGCCAGCACGGGCACGAATCGAGTGATGCGCAGTACGGATGATGGCGTGACCTGGTCTGCAGTAGCCGCGGCTGAAGAAAACAAATGGAATTCGATAGCGTATGGCAATAGCGTCTGGGTGGCAGTAGCCACCTCCGGTACGAATCGAGTGATGCGCAGCACGAATGGTGGCGTGACATGGACGGCTGTGGCCGCCACTGCGGCAAACGCATGGAAGTCAATCGCATACGGCAATAACGTTTGGGTCGCAGTGGCATACACCGGTACGAATCGTGTCATGCGCAGCACAAATGGTGGCGTGACATGGTCGGCTGTGGCCGCCACTGAGACAAACGAATGGCAATCAGTCGCGTATGGCAACGGTGTTTGGGTAGCGGTGGCCAACACGGGGACAAATCGTGTCATGCGTAGCACGAATGATGGAGTGACTTGGTCTGCTATAGCGGCCGCCGAGGCGAATCAATGGTTTTCAGTAGCGTACGGCAACAACGTCTGGGTGGCGGTGGGCATCGACGGCACGAACCGGGTGATGCGTAGCACGAATGATGCCCAGCAATATACATTGACTGGTACGAGCACAACCAGCGCCACAGCAGCTACCATGACATATAACAATTTGTTTTTGGGGATTTAGATATGGCCCAGACATGGTCGGTGATTCGTGAAAATGTCGCGACACAGATTAGTGGTGGAACATTATCCTATCGTGTGTCTGCCACGAATATCGGTGCTCCTCCAAAACGAAATTTATCTACCATTGGTCCACTTCAAAATGGAGAAACGTTTGTCGGCTTTCGTTATGACAATCGAATTTTGTCGTTGGTATTTTTTGCTGATGCGGCGAGTCTGGCGCTGGCGGATGCCATGCGTGATGACATCTACGAATTGTGGCGCGGCATCGAAGGGGAGACAGTGACGCTCAAGGTCACGCGCGACGACGGTTCGGTGCGATTGATTGACGGCGAGGTCGTCAATGTCATCGATTTCCCAGATGCGGTCGGTGACCGATACGGTGCCTCGCAACGATTTGCCGTGCAATTAGAATGTCACAATCCATTTTGGCGTGGCCAGTCACTGGTGGTAAAAAATATTACCGTCAATGGGACGAGCACGCTGACATACGACGGTCAATATCCGACGGAACCTATTGTCAACATTATCGGGCCGATTGCGGATCCAGTTCTGACGCAATTGGCAACCGGCAAAAAAATCGACTTCACTGGCACCACAATTGCTGCAGGAAACAATTACCAGATCGACACGCGCTATGGCTTTAAAACCGTGCTTGATGGCAGCTTCGTCAATCGCATCGCTAATTTGACGAGTGACAGTAATCTAGCCGACTTCACACATGAAACGTTGCCTGCCACCTTAAGCCGAACTTGGAATGCCATTACCAGCACTGTTGCCGCGGGCGATACATGGCAATCGGTAGTATATGGCAATAGCGTCTGGATTTCTGTCGCCACTAGTGGTAGCACGCGCGTAATGCGCAGTACGGATAATGGTGTTACATGGACTCCGTATAATAGTACATTTATCATTGATGTTCGCACCACCGCTTTTGTCGGGCAGACCTATCTAGATTATCGGACAACTAGTGTTACGGGGAGTGGCACCGGTATCACTGCTCGCACATGGATGGCCGTCGAACTCAATGATTTCCGTTCTATTGCCTATGGAAATAGTGTCTGGCTGGCAGTGGCCAGCACGGGGACGAATCGTGTATTGCGCAGCACAGATGATGGCGTAACATGGTCTGCGGTCGCGGCGGCTGAGGCAAACGAATGGCAATCAGTCGCCTACGGCAATAATGTCTGGATAGCGGTAGCCAGCACAGGGACGAATCGTGTAATGCGCAGCACAGATGATGGAGCAACATGGTCAGCCGTAGCCGCGGCCGCTGCAAATGAATGGCAATCAGTCGCCTACGGCAATAATGTCTGGGTAGCAGTTGCCAGTACGGGTACCAATCGTGTAATGCGTAGCACAAACGGGGGCACAACCTGGTCTGCGGTCGCAGCGGCTGAAGCAAATGAATGGCAATCAGTCGCCTACGGCAATAATGTCTGGGTAGCAGTTGCCAGTACGGGTACGAATCGTGTAATGCGTAGCACAAACGGGGGCACAACCTGGTCTGCGGTCGCAGCGGCTGAGGCAAACGAATGGCAATCAGTCGCCTACGGCAACAATATCTGGGTAGCAGTTGCCAGTACGGGTACGAATCGGGTAATGCGCAGCCCGGATAATGGGATTACCTGGTCAGCTATAGCAGCGGCTGAGGCAAACGAATGGCAATCAGTCGCCTACGGCAACAATATCTGGGTAGCAGTTGCCAGCACAGGCACCAATCGGGTAATGCGCAGTACAGAATTTGCTCAGCAGTATACATTGACTGGTACGAGCACAACCGTCACTACAACAGTTACCATGACATATAACGATATCTTCCTGGGGATATAATCGTGGCTGAGGCGAAATACGTTCTCAACATTTCCAACGCGGCCGGCGCCCGTCAGTTTATCGTGACGGATTTCATCAGTCTGCAATATCAGCGCGTCGTCAACGATTCGGGGTTGCTCTCATTTTCCGTGCCCGACACACATCCGATGGCACTGACAACGGTAGAGCGTGACTGGCAGGTCGAGGTGATTCGCCGCCGAGCATCTGACGCAAATATCAGCAATGCAATCGCAGCCTACGTTGATTTTGGCGGCTTCTTACGTGATGAGGAGCGAAGCACCGACGGGGACGGAAAAACGACGGTAACCTATTATGCCGTCGGATGGAATGATTTGTTGCGTCGGTCGATTATTGCATACAAAGCCGGGGTCAGCAATCGGACGAGTTTTACGTCGGCCAAAGCTGAGACCATCATGAAAACGTTGGTCACGCGCAACGCCACGACATCCGGCACGACAGCGGATGGACGAGACAGAGACGTGCCGACCTGGGGTAGCTATGTGACAGTGCAGACTGCTGGTATCGATGGCGCAGCCGGCACGACACTGGATGTGTTTTCGTCACGCACCAATCTATTGGAGACATTGCAGCAGATTGCCGATATCGGTGGCGGCGATTTTGATATGGTAAAAACTGCTGCCAGGGCATGGCAATTTCGCTGGTACAATAAACAACTTGGCACTGACCGCTCTGCATCGGTAGTGTTTGCCCTACAGTATGGCAACATGACCAACCCAACACTCAGATATCGGCGGCTAGATGAGCGAACAGTCGCAATTGTCGCTGGGCAAGAGTCTGCTGGAGTACGAGTAATCGAAACAGTCACCGGCACAAATTACAATGCATCAACAAACAGCTACGAAATTTTTGTCGATGGCAGTGACATCACTACCAACGCCGGATTGCAAGATCGTGGCGAGGCCCGACTATACGATTTGCGCGCTAAAGATGAATTGACTTTTGATGTCATCCAGACACCGGGCAGTCTATATGGACTGCATTATTTTTTGGGTGACCGGGTTACTGGATATTTTCAGGGTGTTTCAGCAACCAAAAAAATCGCTGCGGTATCAATCAGTTTTGACCAGGCTGGACTAGAAGTTGTCCGACTAGAATTGCAGGCAATCTAATGGTGAGCCGAGACATCATCCAGCGTTTGCTGGCGATCATCAACGATACGAGAGGCCGAGTCAACACGCTCGAATCAAAGGAGAACGTGTTGCTGACAGCGACGCAGACGCTGACGAACAAGACGTTGACGACGCCTACTATTGCTGATTTGACTAATGCTCAACATACACATAATAATGCTGCCAATGGTGGTATTTTGCCAAACGTTCTTTACTTCAGGAGCACCGCGCCATGACTAGTTATTTGATTGACAATGATGTCCCTTTAGCCGAAAAAGTTTGGAATGATTATACTCGGCTACAATATGATGTTCGCGCCTATATTACGACGGTCTATCGATCAATCGATGTAGCATTGACTCACTATTATCAAATGGCAAATCGATTGAGTCAACAAGGGGATTTGAGCAGTGTCGCCGGTTATCATCAGGCCAAGGCGAAAGTAGTCGACGAGCAAAAAGAATCCGATTTGATAGAAGGGTTGCTGCACTGCCTAACGTTGATCGAAGACATGCATAAAGAGACTGAAAATTTGTGGCCAAATTTACCGACGCGCTTGCTTTCTTTGCCTTCACCCAAAAACAATGAGGATGCATATAGTATCCCTGGTTTTGACCCATTGTTTCCAGACCGGCCAATAGTAAACGCCGAAAATGAACTCAATAATGAGATGAGTCCTATAGCGGCAGCTCAACCCAAAATGGAATTGCCAGTCAGAGTGTTTAGAGCATAAAGAGGAATATATGCCACGGTATATCGAAGAACTGAACGAGTGTACTGATCCAGAACCTGGCGATTTTTTGTGGGTCTCTGATGCCGATGCAACAGCCACTGATAGAGATCGAAAATTAAATCTAGACAAATTTGAGTTGCGAAAAACGAGGTATTATCCCCTCGGCGCTCCTACACCGCTTAATCTGGCCTCCACCGACGCTGACCTTAAGGGTTTTGTCGGTGGCTTTACCGATGGCCGCTACGGCTATTTCGTGCCGTATAGTAACGGGGCTTACTTCGGCAAGGTAGCGCGTGTGGACCTAAACAACTTTGCTGCTGGCGGCATCACCGTGCTTAATCTGGCCTCCACCGACGCTGACCTTAAGGGGTTTAACGGTGGCTTTACCGATGGCCGCTACGGCTATTTCGTGCCGAATTATAACGGGGCTTACTTCGGCAAGGTAGCGCGTGTGGACCTAAACAACTTTGCTGCTGGCGGCATCACCGTGCTTAATCTGGCCTCCACCGACGCTGACCTTAAGGGTTTTGTCGGTGGCTTTACCGATGGCCGCTACGGCTATTTCGTGCCGTATAGTAACGGGGCTTACTTCGGCAAGGTAGCGCGTGTTTTGATGATGTCGGGTGGCAATTTGTAGTGCAAAGGCAATTATGACCTACACGCTGCATCATCCTGTTAGGCGACACGCTCGACCTGATGCAGGGCAGAGACGATCCCCGGCGGGATGGCGGGTCAATGAAAGCTGAATTCCTGGTGGATTATGTGGATAAAGTGCTAGCCGATGCTAGCACTTTTTTTTCGCCCTACCGAGAACAGATCATCATGATTAGCGAAGGCAACCACGAGTCGGCTGTGCGAAAACGGCTGGGCACAAACCCGACCAAACGGCTAGCCGAGTCGCTCAGCATCCAGTGTATGCCCTATTCGGGCTGGTTGATGTTTCGCGTGGTGCGTGATGATGTGGGGCGTGGGACTTATAATACGATACGCTGCTACTATCATCATGGGGCAGGCGGTGGGGGCCCCGTCACCCGTGGCGTAATCCAGACTCATCGCCGGTCAGCAATGGTCGATGGCGCTCACATCATAATGAGTGGACACATTCATGAAACCTGGGTAGTATGGACACCCAAAACGGCGGTCAATACGCAAGGCACTCCACACACTATCGATCAACTGCATGTATCGACAGGCACCTACAAAGATGAGTTTTCGGTTGGCGAAGGCTACCACGTGGAAAAAGGTCGTCCGCCGAAACCGCTCGGGGGTATGTGGCTTCGGTTTTGGTTTGATGCCCGTACTCATGGCAACATCCGTTACGATGCTATGCGAGCGTGATGGTCAATATCCGTGGGATTTAAGATAACTATCTAACGCCGCAATCCACACCTGCGTGATGGTATATCCGCTGGTGGCAATATATTTTCGCAAACGGTCCGCTAGCTCAATTGGCAAGCGGATATTTTTTTGTTCTGTCTTTTCCATATTTTCTCCCCCCCCCCCCCAAAAAAAAGCTGGCCGCTTTTTTTTTGAGCTAGCCGCGGCAATTTACAGACGTTGTACTCGGTACCGGGCCATCGTCGCCCCGGCCTCGTCCATCTGCTCTGGCGTTAGATCGATCCCTCTCTGGGCTGCCGCAAGTAGCGGCATGTCCACCGTTACAATTTCTTTGGCATATGCCGCCAAATGGAGCGGCAAGGCCCCGTAGACAACCTGACCCTCTATTTGTTCAGGGCCAGGAACGTGGGTCAGCACTTCGCCCACGATTCCTCTTTGTGCAAGCCAGGTTACTAGCCCGGCATGCCTGGTAACAATTACTGCCATATATGTCTCCTGTATCATCTCCCCTCTGCATTTTCCGGCTGGGGACGGTCGGCCCGAATGCCTGTACACATGTCCGTTTGCACAGATACATACACATATGTGCATCTACACGTACACCTACACATACACATACACATACACATGCACATACACATACACATACACATACACATGCGCATACACATACATATACACATACGCATGCACACACGCACACACA